>SDBV01008509.1_pt1 | contig 13822 bp, 9 predicted proteins | sample 2277081 | NCBI WGS metagenome assembly SDBV01 (sample SAMN10402039, study PRJNA504765) | marine sediment metagenome | isolation source: marine sediment core GS10_PC15, 223 cmbsf | place: Arctic Ocean: Southern Knipovich Ridge | collected 2010 | reverse complement strand
CCTACCTTTTTTAGAAGAGAAACAGAAAGAATGACAGAGAACGGAAACGAAACAGATGCAGGGAAAGACTCAAGTGTTACCAGGGTGTTTGTTTTGCGATACAAACAGCAATTGCCCTGAAAAAGCACTTCCCTGACTTCCTTGTGATGCTTTCATCACTTCCCGATTACCGGAAGTCCCCTGATTACAAGATCGAGGAGGTGCTGATGGCTGTTATAGCCTTATTCCTTTTCAAGCGTGGCTCGCGCAACGGCATGGACAACCTTTCCAAAAAGGGTCGCTTTGCTACCAACTACCAGAGGGTGTTTGGCTGTCGGATTCCAGACATGGACACCTGCGACAAATTGTTAAGGGAATTACCTCCGGAATGCATCGAGAGGATCAAACAGGAGATGGTCAGGGTGTTGGTGCGCAGGAAGGTGTTCGACAAGTTCCGTTTCGATGGATTTTACCACAGTGTGGCGATCGATGGCACAGGGCTCCACAGTTATGACTACGAGCCATATCCCGGATGTCCGAAAAAGACATCCAAGAGTGGCAAGACAACCTACACGGTCTATGTACTCGAAGCCAAGATCGTGTGTTTCAACGGCTTTAGTATATCCATTGCCACCGAATGGATACGTAATCCCGAACACGGCAACTACGATAAACAAGACTGTGAGCTGAACGCTTTTATAAGGTTGGCCGAAAAACTAAAGAAGCTGTACCCCCGCCTGCCGATCCTGCTCCTGGCCGATGGCCTCTACCCGAACAATACGGTTTTTGACACCTGCCGCAGATATGGTTACCGCTTCATCTTCACATTCAAAGATGGTAACCTAAAAAGCGTATGGGAGGAAGTAGATCTTCTCGGGCGCATAGCCAGGGATAACACGGTTAGTTGGCTATGCAAAAAAGGCAACTGGTGGGAGACACACAGTTACCGGTTCATAAACAACATCCAATACAAGGCGCACACGCTTCACCTGGTTGAGTCGAATATCACAAGAGAGCAGCACACATCCGCAAAAGATATAACACATCCACCCGAAAAGGAGAGGTTCGTACACATTACAGACATCCGGTTGAACAAGAATAACTGCAAAGATATCAGCAGGCGCGGCAGGTTGCGGTGGACAATAGAAAACGAGGGGTTCAACGCTCAGAAAAACGAGGGCTACGGGTTGTCACACAAGTTTTCCAGAGTCTCGCCTGTGGCAACATGCAATTACTACCAGTGCCTGCAGATAGCACATATGATAAACCAATTAGCGTATCTGGCAAAACATGTCAGGGAAACATTCTTTAAGGACAAAAAGGAGACCATGGAGTCCCTTGAGGAGTTCGGACTCGCCACAATGATGACTATGAAGTGGGGGAAATTCAAGATACTCAGACTACTCGCATCAATCGGGCAGTTCAGATATTAGCTCTGTGTATTGAGCCATAACACCGGATGGCAGGAGAGATCCCACTCCATAATTGGGAACAACAACCGAAAAACAGAAAGGAGGAGAACTTAAAAAAAAAACATCGCAAAAACAATTAACCGTCAGTCGAACAGGACTATCGGATAGGATAGCTTTGCCCTGTCATCAAATCAGAAATAATGGACATCAGAAAATGAAGCGAAGCGGAATCGCTGTTCTTACCATGGTCGGTTTAAAGCCCCAGCATCTCGGGATTGACTCCCATTTCATTGAGCATCTTACGAATCTCTTCCATATAAACAGAATTCATTACGATGACCACATCGGGCTGGTATTCGGACAGGAATTCGGGACTCACATATTGTTTGCCGATGCCCGGAATATAATTTCCATGCATATGGGGATTGATATCCACCACATGTTGGATCACACCGACATCGTTAAATTGGGTCAGGAAACCAACTGATTTAGATCCCCCACCCCAGATCACAACCTTTTTATTTTGCTCCTTGAAACCTTCCAGTTTCTCTCTCCAACCACCAAGTTGAACCCTGATTTTATCTACAAACTCAATGGTTAACTTTTTAAGTTCCTCAACAGATTCTTCCAGCGGATGAACCTTTTCTGAAGTTCCGGATACCGGCCTGGCCTCAATAAATAGATACTGGTTGTCATATTCCAGATACATATCCAACACTTCAAAGCCATTCATTCGAAATAACCTGGCCAATGATCCCGGGCTCAAATAAGTGCTATGCTCGTAAAAAATATCCCAGAATGCCTGGATCTCAAGAATCCTGACAATGCTGGGAACCTCGAAAAAGATGACCACTTTGTCATTGTTCTTTATCGACTTCCTGATGATTTTCAGGAAATTATGAGTGTCATGAATATGCTCAAGCGTATGTCTGCAGACAATGCAATCCGCTTGCAAATCCCCATGCTTTTCTGAATAAAACTCTTTTATAAACCGGACATTCGGATTCACCTTGGCTCTTCCCGGCACCCATGCAGGGTCGATCCCAATACCCTTGTTATTACCCAATTCACTCATAAGACTGATGAAATCTCCCTTCCCACAACCTATTTCAATCACATCCTTCTCCTTAATATCGTATTTATCAATGAATTTTTGGGCTACACCCGTAATAAACTTCACAAAGGTGGGTGAAAATCCCTGCTGATCTTCATATCCCTGGGTATAATAATCCAAGGAAGTATCAAATGAACTGTTATAGATAAATCCACAATTGTTACAGAATGCCAGGGAAATCTCCTTTTTTGGAATGGCTATGGCTTCCTGGTAGTCTTTAATTGTAACAAGGCTGTGTACGGGAGCATTGGGAATGACGAAAAAATCCTCTATGTCATTGTGCTTACAATTTGGGCAGTTATTATACTTCATAATTAAATGTTAAAACTGTTGATATTAAAATCCGGATGACTTCTATCCTTTTCAGATACTATCTCAACATCCACAGGCCAATCAATATTAAATGCCGGGTCATCATAGCGAATACCCCGCTCCGATCCAGGCGTATAAAACTCCGTAACGGGATAATAAACCTCACAATGATCTTCGAGTGTAACAAATCCATGAGCAAAGTTCCCGGGGACATACACCATCCTGCAGTTTTTCTCACTAAGCTCATGACCGATCCACTTCATGAAGGTAGGTGAATCGGATCGCAGGTCAATGATCACATCATAGATTCTTCCTTTTGTGCAACGCATAAACTTTGTCTCCTGGAATGGATCTATCTGATAGTGCATTCCCCGAATGGTTCCCTTCTTGTGTGTATAGGAAGTATTTATTTGCCGTATGTTACCATTTAAACCGTTTTCCTCGAATTCCTGTTTACACCAGGCCCTTCCAAAAAAGCCCCGGTCGTCTTCAAGTTTCTTAATTTCTACGAGAAAAGCTCCCTTCAATATGGTCTCTTTAAATATCATGGATGTAACATTTTTATGAATAATACACTAGTTCTTGCGTATCCACTCAAGGTTCTCATTTATCAACTTCTCCTCCTGAAGATAATTAAGTACATGGAGTCGAATCATTTTTGATTCCCTGAAGTTCGGGTCATTGAAATTCATTTCAACCAGGTTATCCTTTATCTCCCTAATAGTACCTTCAAGATCCCAGACAGGTTGATGATCCGGAGCTAACTCCTTAAAGAGATCAAAATTCACTCTGTAAGAACGTTTATCCGGTGGAGCATCCTTATTTACACTCACCCGAACACCTGGAATTTGTTTCGCTACAACATCAGCTAACGGTTTGATCTGGTTGTTCCATTCATTGGACCCTGTATTAATGGCCAGAAATGCACCTCCCTTTTCCTTTTCTCTGAGCATTCCCCATTCGAATGCCCTTGCCATATCTTTAGTATTGATCATCGGACGCCATGGAGTTCCATCGCTGAGGATTCCAATCTCATTATTCACCAGGGCACCTGCAACAAAGTCATTCAGCACAAGATCCAGCCTTAGGCGGTTGGTAAAACCACAGGCAGTTGCAAACCTGAGACATGTGATTGTGAAATCATCAGAAGCCAGAGGTTCAAAGTCTTTTTCCGCTGCTACTTTCGACCTGGCATAGGCTGTAAGAGGATTCAACTCATCGCCTTCTTTTTTAGGATAATCACTGGCTTCGCCATACATGCTGCAACTTGAAGCGTAAACAAATTTTTTGACCCCATTCTTTTTGCTCAACTCTGCAAGCTTCACTGCAGCTTTGTAGTTCACCTCCATAGTAATATCCTCATACTTATTACCCATAGGATCGTTAGAAATTGCCGCCAGATCCAGTACAGCATCAACATCCTTAAGAAGGTGCTGCGGAAAGTTCCTGATGTCGCCAAAAACCTGGCTGTTAAGCATGACTTCAGGAAAGAAAGATGGATTTACCAGACTATGCGCAAAATAACCGATATCAAAACCTATTATCTCTGCATTCGGAAAAGTTGACCTCAATTGATTTGTTACACTTGGTCCGATATAACCAAGATTACCAGCAATAATAATTTTCATTTTTCTATAGTTTTGAGTATTTAATATCTAATCTTCCCAAATCTTCCAGGGAGCTTTATTCTCTTTCCAAAGTCCCTCCAGCAGATTCTTATCTCTAAGGGTGTCCATTGGTTGCCAGAATTTTGTATGCTTAAATGCGCATAGTTGGCCATCTTTGGCTAGCTTTTCCAATGGTTGCCTCTCGAAAACAGTTGAATCACCATCAATGTAATCAAAAACTTCAGGCTCCAACATAAAAAATCCACCGTTGATCCATGCGGTTCCATCTCCATCTCCTTTAGGCTTTTCCCGGAAATAATTTATTTTGGATTCGCCTGACTTGAGGTTAAAAACACCAAATCGTCCATGCTGTCTGACAGAGGTTAATGTAGCGTATAATCCCTGATTTTTATGATGCATAATTAAATCATCGATGTTTATATCGCTGACGCCATCACCATAAGTCAGACAGAAAGTCTGGTCGTCCACATAATCCCTGATACGTTTAATCCTGCCCCCTGTCATTGTCAACTCTCCGGTATCCACCAGTGTAACTTTCCAGGGCTCTGAGTGCATGGAATGCACCTGCATTTGATTGTTTTTCATATCAAATGTTACATCTGTATTATGCAAGAAATAATTTGAAAAATATTCCTTGATCATGTAACCTTTGTATCCGCAACAAATGATAAAATCGTTCAACCCATAATGAGAGAAAATCTTCATTATATGCCATAGAATGGGGCGACTACCTATTTCCACCATGGGTTTCGGCCTCACTCCACTCTCTTCACTTATTCTTGTTCCGAATCCACCTGCTAACAGAACTACTTTCATAACATTTATTTTAGTTTCTTAATGACTCGAATACCTCAACTGTATTGTCTAATGCAATCGATATACCTTTGGAATTCCAATGGGTATCTGTCCCATAGTATAAGATGTCTTCTGCAACCTTAAAATCCTCATATAGGTGTATTACTGGTATTCCTCTTTCTTCAAGTCCAGCATAAAGTCTTGGAATAAAGTTATTATAGGGATCTTTATTCATCAATGTATGGTATATCGTATACTTTGAGGGTATGGCCATAAAAACCATCTTTAGTTTGTGATGCTTATACAGCTTGGTTGCCAGATCAGCAATGTTATCACAATATATGTTTATTTCATCCTGACTGTGTTTGTAATAGAAGCTGGATGGTTCACCATTGAGCTGATCATAGTAGAACAACCATGGTATGTCTCCCTCCAGATAATATTTCGGAGTCATGTCCGTAATATATTTGAAACCATCAAACTTTAATGTTGCATTGAAAGAGAATATTCCTGTAGTAAGAATGCTGCGGGAAAGCAGAGTTCCGTAAAGCAAATCTGTGTTAGACAAAAATATGAAATCCCTCACATCTGCCACATGTTGTCGAATTTTACTCCTTGAATCGGTAATCATCATCTCCGGATGAGGTTCGGTGAACCGGGTGGGTATATACCTTTCAGCTGATTCATAGAGAAGAATCTTCTCCACATTATTATCGAATTGCTGCTCAGCTAAATATTGTAAAGGCCGATCATATCTTGCATAAAATGCTTTCTGATTTAGAGTATCGCCCAGCATTTCAGGAAATGTCTTCATCCTGGTAAAATCGAAAAAGCTATCTCCAAAAAGAAAAATGTCTGCTTCATCAAGGGAGGGATGCTTTTCGGAGAACCGATATTTTTCACCGCTGCGAGGAAGACCTTTCTCTCTGAACTGCCGTATAAGATTAAAGTAATATAACTCCCCATATTTGGTGTTTTCCCAATATTCAGGAATGATCTTTTCTTTTAATACTGCATTAAAAAGTGTTGGTACGCGAATCGCAATAAATGCGTAGAGACAAACAATACCAGCTATGTATATCAGTATTTTTAATAGTTTTTCATTCATGATGATAGATCCTTTGATTAAAATTGAAAATAGAGAAAATCGGCTTCATCCCATACACCAAGAATGAGCACAACAAAGATCACAACAGCTAAAATTGCCCACTTCCAAAGTCTGGGGATTCTCAGCTTCAGCTTACCATATAGCTCTGCAAATTCCTCAAAATATTCAATCACTAATAACAAGCCAATGCTAATAAAAGCAATATAGAAATCAACTCCGAAGTTGAAGAGATTGAGAGTTGCATTTCCTGTAAAACGAAAGGTGTTGCCAATGATCAGAAACGCATCATGGGTATTGTTTGCACGGAAGAAAATCCATGCAAAATAGACAAGAATGAAAGTGACGAAGACTTGTGTAAACTTATACAAACCAGGGAATTTGCTTATTCCAATCCTGCTGTTCAAATTTTCTCTAAGCTTACCGGTCCAGATTGCAAAAACCAGATAAAACCCATGAAGAGCTCCCCAAATTACAAAGGTCCATTCTGCTCCGTGCCACAGACCACTCACAAGAAACGTGATAAACAGGTTGTAATACCATCTCCACTTAACAACTCTATTGCCTCCCAGAGAAATATAGACATAATCCCGGAACCAGGTAGAGAGAGAAATGTGCCATCGCTGCCAGAATTCTCTGATATTCATCGCGAGATAGGGTCTTCGAAAATTTGTCATTAAACGATAACCCATAATCAGTGCGGCACCAATGGCTATATCAGAATAACCGGAAAAATCACAATATATCTGGAAAGAGAAGAAGAATGTTGCTATGATATTCTGAAATCCTCCGAATTCTGTGGGATTATTGTAAACAAGGTTCACATATTCAGCCAACCGGTCTGCAATCACCACTTTTTTAAAGAAGCCCCACGCCATTAATAGGATTCCTTCCTTAACTCGCTCATATTCAAACTTAAAGTCCTGACGAAACTGCGGAATCAGATTGACTGAGCGTTCAATAGGCCCCGCAACCAATTGTGGAAAGAATGAAACAAACAACGCAAACCGGCCAAAGTGGTATTCGGGTGCCTGTTTTCTTCTGTATATATCAATGGTATAACTCAGCGTCTGGAAAGTATAGAACGAAATTCCAACAGGTAGCAATAAGCTGTAAGTGGGAACCTCGGCAAAAATATTGAACTTATCAAAGAAATAGTTAACCGAATCACCGAAGAAGTTAAAATACTTGAAAAAGAACAGCAAGCCCAGATTTGTCGTTAGACTCGCGATCAACAGAAGCTTCCTTATCCTGGTTTTTTCTGTCCTGTGCATCAGGATCCCGGAAAAATAATCTACAACTGTTGAGAACATAATAAGGACAATGTACTTATAGCTCCAACACATATAAAAATAGTAGCTGGCCAACAGTAAAAGGATCCATCTGTATTTTGGATTAAGGGCAAAATAGGCTGCAACCACAATGGGGAAAAAAATAATAAACTGTAGAGAATTAAATAGCATATGGCAAATTCCTTTTTTGTATTAAATATTATGCAGTCGCTATATGTCTGCTGACACTATGCTTACGACAATCCGGGTTCAAAGTTTTCAAAAATTTTATAAAACGTGAAATTGTTTTATGAAGGTCGATGTAATAAAGACCAACCATGGAATATTTGCTATGAAAAGATATGTTCAACCGATTATTCTCCGGATAGCCTGAGTAATACTTTCCCTGTATGCAATGGTATCCGCAATGTCCGATCAGTCAACCTGTACAAATAGACTCCATCCATTAATCCTATTCCTGACAGTCTGATCTCGGAATGAGGATCCTCAAGTTCTTTGTGGATAACTTTTTTTCCCGTCAAGTCAAAAAGTTCAAAAATAACACCATTCTGTATATTTGGCAGTTCGTTTAGATTTATGAAGAGTTGATGAGTCGCCGGGTTCGGATATACCAAATTGATTTCATGCGACTCCGGTTCCCCTGTATAAGATGCAAAAATCACATTTATAACAAATGCCTGATAGACTGTATCTTGTTGATCTGAAACACCAAGGATAATCAGATTTTCTCCGGTATTATCATAATCAGGAACCCCGATTAATACATGGGTCGTCGGGTAAAAAACAAGCCATTCAGGTAGCGTTTTTGCAAAGTAGAGAAGGGTGCCATCTTCAGGATCAGTTGCCTGGATCCCGTAAGTATAGGTCTGCGCAACCAGAGCTGTATCCCTTGGCTCGGTAATTATTTCAGGTGGCAGGTTATAACCCAATACCTCAAGGGTATAAAATTGTAGATCTTCATATTCACCATCATATACCCGAAGCGTAATGTTGTAAAACCCGGTATCATCAATTAAAGGAGTACCTGTCACAAGCCCTGTAGTTCCATTAATCTGTAACCACGCTGGTTTCTCAATGGCAGAATAGCTTAGCACATCACCTGGATCTTCGTCATTAGCAACCAAAGCGTATACATATTGATCGCCCGCTTTGATTGAGAGAAGAGGTGAGGAGATGATCACAGGAGGATGATTCACATCGCTTACGTCAACATCCAGATTATAGGTATTGGATTCTTTACCATCATCGACAATCTTAACCGGGACAGTAAGTTGGCCGAAAAAGTTTTGTGCAGGAGTAATGGTTTGGGATACAACTGTATAGTTACTTCCCGCTTCAACAATCAGCTCAAGACCAGCTGGTGCTTTATCAGGTTCCACAATGATCAAATCATCCAGGGAGATCTCCAGGGAGGTCTCCTCGGGGGTGGTGAGTGGCTGCTGCCCGATAATCTCAGGTGTCCAGTTTATGGTGAACTGCGTAAGACAGTTATCAGATCTTTGAAGGCTGGTTATCACCCTTCCTCTGTCTGTTGCAACGAATTCAATGGTTTCACTTCCACTCCAATCTGAATAGAGTGATGTGATAGTTGCGACTCTATTCTCATCAATAGATATACTAAAGTGCTGGGGGGATGCAGGAAAAACACTCCATGTAATGTCCTGAGGACTATCTTCCGCATCGAAAACATAGGAATCCAATGAGATTTGTGAAAATGATGACCCACGATCCACTGTCTGGTTGGGTATCTGGCTAACAATTGGTGCAGAGTTGAAATTATCTATGGCCTCAAACCACTTGTCGCCCATTTTATCATATCCAGTCTGGTTTGGATGAACCTGATCTATAATGTCTGTGTAGTAATTGATTCCGGCCCCGCACTCCATATCTACAAGAACGATATGGTCTCCACTGTTGATTCTTGACTGGGCCATTGAAACCAAGCTGTTGTTAAACGTTCTTGTTCCATAGTCGGAGTTGCATGATTTGTCCTTTCGACTGATTATTCTTGCAAGAAAAACCAGTATGGGCTCTCCATTTGCATCTTCATAATCATCAATAGCCTCCAATATTCGTTCAACATCATTTACACTATAATCAAGTGCCGATACATCATTGGTGCCGATATGCAACAGAATAATGTCGGCTGGATAGTAGTTTAAAAACGGACCAGGAGTCACCTGTCCTGTGTGAGAAGAGGTTCCCGTTTTCATAACATCAGCCAGCGAATTGTCTCTGATGGCACTGAATCCTGCATTATCCGGATCGGCCATGGTTCCATAACCAAATTTGTAATTGCCGATAAAATCGATGTCATAACCGGCATTATTCATTAATGTGAATAACCTTTGCCTATATCCAATTGCCTGTGCATCCGGTAAATGAACACAATTATTAATGTCTCCATTGGTACACATACTTCCCCTGGTAATTGAATTTCCCAGGGGTAGGATCCTTAACTCTGATTGGGCTTCGACACTAAACACCAGCACAAAACCAAATAAGACTATATATACTATATTCCAATACTTACGAAAACTCATACTACAATCCATTTATATTCAAAGAAGATTCGCACTAAATAATGAATCGATTAGCTAAGCGATATGATAAAATAGGGTGCCTGATATGACACCCTATTTTATTCTTCATCTAACCAGTTCTAAAATTTAATTAATGATCAGTTTTCCAGTCTGATACTGGTCTTCCTCAAAGATTCTGAACATATAGATTCCCTCGCTCAATTCCGAAACATCAAGCTGAATCTTGCTGGCTCCGTGCTCCACAACTTCAGAGATCATCACCTTTCCTGAAAGATCAGAAATCTCGATATTTGAAGCACTGTTATTCAATTCGAAAATTACATATTCATTCGCAGGATTCGGATATACCCTGGATACCAAAATCCCTCCCGGATCTATGCCAACTCCCCATCGGGGTACTACGGTTACAGTGAACTGATGATTTACTGTGAATGTACCATCTGAAACTGTAATGAGAACAGTATGTAGACCCAGGTTCTCTGATGTGGGTGTACCACTTAATACCTGGCTGCCCACATCGAAAGTCAACCAATCGGGAATAACTGTTCCGGTAAAGGTTAGCGGGTCTCCCTCATTGTCCACTACTTCCATCAAATATGTATAGAGCAGGCCCACCTTAGCCGTATCTTTGGGCACTGATATAACCTTCGGAGGAGTATTGACATCTCTGACCGTTATGGTAAATTCCTGTTTCACCTCCTCATAGCTATCAGAAACCACCAATATTACATCGTGATCGCCCACATCCAGCTTTTCCGGAATACCACTCAGGAGCTGGGTTTCAGTGTTAAAGCTTAACCAAGTTGGAATGACCTCTGCTGAAAAAGTGAGTATATCATCGGGGTCAGCATCAAATGCTGTCATCTGGTACTCATACTCACTGTAGTTATCCACCAGGGTGGTCGGTGTGGAAGTAATAACAGGAGGGTTATTTCCACTTCCAACGACGATAGTAAATTCCTGGAATACCTCGTATTCTCCATCGGTCACCATGATCTTAACAGGATTGTCACCCACATTCTCCCTTGCAGGAATTCCAATCATTATTTTGGAGGCGGGATTAAAGGTTAGCCAGGCGGGAAGTATTTCAGCTGAATATGTTAATGGATCATCATCCGGATCACTCGCCTCTACAAAATAAGTATAGGCCACAGCTTCCATCGCAGTAGTATCGGGAGTTGAAGTGAACACGGGTGGATCATTTACATCTGCCACGGTAATGGTGAACTCCTGGAAAATATCCATTTCACCATCTGTAGTTTTTAACTTAACGGGGGCTTCACCCACATCTTCATTTAAAGGCGTACCACTTAGAACACCGGTGGATGGTTCAAATGTTAGCCACGAAGGTATAATTTCTGCAGACAGTGTTAACGGGTCACCATCAAAATCACTGGCAGTAAGTGTGTATGTATAAGGAAGATCCTGAGTGGCAGTCTCAATGGGGACAGATGTAAATAATGGGTAGTAATTGCCAGGCTTGCAATGAGGCCTGCCGGTCATACCATCATTATATATGTCGTTCACCTCACCAAGAGAAAGTGATTTGTCATACACCAGTATCTCGTCCATGGCACCATTAAATGGATATCTGTTTGAAGGATACTTGTCCCAGAATCCAATATTCAAGTCATACAGTCCGTCTCCGATAAAATCCGCAGCCCCGAATATATGGGGATACCAAAACATCTGGTTATTAATATAGACCCTCAGCGAAGAAGATTCTCCTGCCGCAGCTCCTTCGTATACAGCAACAACATGATACCATTGGTTCTGGCTGATAGTAACATCTGGGGTAACAGTTTTCAGATCTTCTGCCAACTTGGGCCTGAGGCTGAATGTCACTTTGGGAGTGCCAGAGGTAACATCAACCATAAGAATGTAACACATCTGGTTGTATGCTGCATCCGGTGATCCCCTTGCAATAAGCACCTGGTTATTTGGACTGCCCAGAAACTGACCTTTGTAGTTAAACCACAAAGAAACAGAAAATCCGCCTGATCTTGGAAAATCATATTGTCCTTCATCGGTTACATAAACAAATTGATCTGTTTGTCCCAGTGGGGCAAATACCTTTCCGCGTTCAACCTTTCCAACTGTATCACGAAGTGCGGTTAATGATGTCGCCGTGTAACCACCCTTGAAATCCTCATATGTGCTTCCCGTGGTTTCATCCAATTTCCAGTAGGAGGTTAGATCTGCCGCACACACGATGGCATCGGACAGGTAAACAACAAATGATCTCTGTGATTCACCGACAGTGTTGTAAGCCCGGACAGTAACAGTACCACCGTCGCTGCTCTGCACGGGTGTCCATGTAATTAAACCTGTACTTGGGTTAATCGACATGCCCGGACGAGCATACAGTAACTCATAAGTTTCGGCAGGATCAGCATTAATCGCCTCCACATCATAAGTGAATAATTCGCCCAACATGGCTGTCTGATCAGCAATTGGAGGAATGTACGGAGCTTCGGCAGCTATTGCCTTCTGACTGTATAAAAGAAACAACAGAATGGCAAGTACGTTAACAATGTATAACTTTCTCATAGCAAAATAAATTTTGGTTTCTGTAATTATTACTAAATTTTATCTCTAACGCATATACGTTATAATTATTATAAGGTTTGAAAAATAATTGCCAATATTTCGAATTGTTAAAATCATTGAAACTGAGTAAAACCCTACATTACTTTAATCTAAAATTAGTCAATAATGTTGCATTAGTTTGGATAATTTGACCAGGCAAAGCATTTTTATGATTTTAGCAGATTCTTGCCATCCTAAATGATTTTTACAGGCAATTAAAACAATTTTACTTACATCATTAAATTTTAGCTTTTTATCAAATAATTTACACCTCAAACTAAAGAATCGCTCATTAGCAATATTTCATTTGCTTGATTAACAGGTACTTTGATCGGATCGGCATAATAATCATACAATAAATCTGTATCTTTTATCAAAATAAATGGATTATTTGGATTGAATCAGACTCTCTTGCTTATGCCAAAAAGTGAAAGAAATTTCCATTTAATAAAACCTCCAAAAAGTCGAAAATAATCAACAATAAGGACCCTGTAGGCCAAAATTGAAGTTGCATGCCTTTTATAAAAAAGAAAATTCTTACTTAGTTGGGAATTTGACCTTATATCTGTCAATGTCAAATATAATCCCTTGAAGGTTCCTTCATGTGTTAACCCACTGCTTGTTTTATCATTCCATAGTGTTAACTGCGGATATGCAATTATATCATAGCCCGCAGTTTTGGCCCTAAATGTAAAATCACTATCTCCATGATATTGTGGAAACACTTTTTCATCCCAATAACCAATCTTTCTGATAACATCAATTGGAACCAATGTTCCCATGCCTGGCAACCAATCAACTTTCCTGGGTTTTTTAAACTCATCAGAATCAGGTAAATCACTTCCAAGCAGGTATTTCATGCCACTTTTCGGATTGAAAATCCCTCCAAAAGACCAAATTATATCCTTACCAAAATAAAATATTTTTGAGCCGGCAATTATATTATCAGGTAAATTATCAACCAGCTTATCTAATTCAATGAAGTAATCTGATGCTGGAATGATATCATTATTCCAGAGAAGTAAAAAGTCAGCATCAGTTTCCGTCAAAGCA
>SDBV01008508.1_pt1 | contig 13824 bp, 10 predicted proteins | sample 2277081 | NCBI WGS metagenome assembly SDBV01 (sample SAMN10402039, study PRJNA504765) | marine sediment metagenome | isolation source: marine sediment core GS10_PC15, 223 cmbsf | place: Arctic Ocean: Southern Knipovich Ridge | collected 2010 | reverse complement strand
CAAGGCCGCGCTCACCGCTTCTTTCAAATGTCATCCTGGATGATCTTGATAAGGAGCTGGAGAAACGCGGGCACAGGTTCTGCCGGTACGCCGACGACTGCAACATCTGTGTGAAGTCTCAACGAGCGGGAGAACGAGTATTGGAATCGATCGGCGGGTTTCTGGAAACGAAGTCGAAGCTGAAAGTGAACAAGAACAAGAGTGCTGTAGATCGGCCCTGGAAGCGGAAGTTTCTACAGCTACTCGGTAGCGGCGAACTAGAAACCGTTGTTACGGGTGGCTCCGCAGTCGGCGGCACGTCTGAAAAGCAAAGTAAAAGCCGCACTTAGAGCCGGCCGCGGATGGCGCATCGGCAAGACAATGGAGACGCTCACCCCCGCTGCTGCGGGCATACGGTCTGTCCGCCGAACGAGCTCAGTAAAGTGCCGACAAAGGCCGTGGCCCGTGGTGGAACTTAAGTGCTTCTCATATGCATAACGCTTTTCCTAAAAGTTATTTCGACCGACTCGGTATGTTCAGCATTCTCGATAAGCGCTTAGCTATCCATGCAGTTTCATGAACCGCCGTATACGGAACCGTACGTGCGGTCGTGTGCTCCACTTCTTATGTCTTCACAGATTCTTCACATCTTCCCTTTGGTATCTTCATAAATCGATTATAAAATCGCTGCTAATGAGGAGTTAATACATGAAAACAAAGACCGATCGAATGCGAATTGGTGTACAAATCTTCTTTTTCGTCTTGATTGCCGCAATCGTGGTCAATCATAGTTTGGATGAGGCGGGTGTTGGCTCGTTACCCGTTCTTTCCTCTGCTACGCTGCACGCCCTCTGCCCCTTCGGTGGGGTAGTGTCTACCTATCAGTACGTTACTACCGGGACCTTCGTCAAGAAAACCCACGAGTCATCTTTCATCTTGATGTGGATCGTTTTCGTTCTAACGCTTTTGCTTGGTCCGGTATTCTGCGGCTGGGTTTGTCCCCTGGGAAGCGTTCAGGAATGGGTAGGAAAAATAGGTAGGAAAATCTTTGGGAAGAGGTATAATCGGTTCATTCCCTATCGATTCGACAGAATCCTGCGATATCTCAGGTACCTCATGCTTTTCTGGGTATTGTATATGACCGCAGTCACCGGAAAGCTCATCTTCGGCGATATCGACCCGTACTATGCCCTGTTTAACTTCTGGACCGGAGAGGTGGCCATAGCAGGCCTTGTGATTTTGGGAGTGGTATTAGCGACGTCCCTGTTGGTAGAAAGGACTTTCTGCAAGTATGCCTGCCCATATGGAGCTATTCTGGGAATATTCAACTTGTTTCGAATCTTTAAGATCAAACGCAATGTTTCTACCTGTACGAGCTGCAAAGCCTGCGATAAAAGCTGTCCCATGAATATTCAGGTCTCCACCGCAACCGCCGTCCGGGACCATCAGTGCATCAGCTGTATGAAGTGCACTTCGGAGCAGGCTTGCCCGATAGAAAATACTGTGGAATTAACAACCGGTAAAACGGAGGTAAGTATATGAAACTGAAATCAAGACACGTGGCTGTGCTGGCTCTTGCGGTCTTTGTGATCGGCATAGGGGGGACGATGGTGTTCAACCTCTGGAGAACGGAAACTGAGAGAATGCCGACCAAACTCAACAGCGGCGAGCATGAAGGAGAGTACAATCCGTCGGATATTCGTGGCTCCTATACCTTCTCTGAAATCAGCGATATTTTCGAGATACCGCTGGAGGACCTGAGGAAAGCCTTTGGCCTTGAAAGTGTGGAGAACGTAGCGGAGTTCGAGTGCCAGGAGCTGAAGGAGCTGTACCCCGAGCCTGAAGAAGGGGAAATCGGAACCGATTCAGCCAAGTTGTTCGTAGCTCTCTATACTGGGCTGCCGCATACCCCGGAAGAAACGACTTTGCTGCCGACCCCGGCGCTGTCGGTGCTGGTAGAAAGACTATCCCCGGAAGAGCTGCAGGAGGTCGAAAAGATAATCATTAATATGTCCGCATTGACACGTCAGTCTTCGCAGAAAACTGTCGCACAGGGCGCCGATGTTCAGGACAGGGGGGTGCGGGGCAATACGACCTTCGGGGAACTGCAGGAATGGAAACTTTCGAAGGAAGAAATCGAAGAGGTGCTCGGAATACCCATGGGCAGTCCGGGAGTATCGGTTCGCAATCACTGCGCGGAATATGAGATGGATTTTGGTGAGGTCAAAGCGGAGCTTCAGGTGTTGGTGGACGCGAAACCCAGCGCATAGTGCTGCTTGCCCCGATTGAGTGGGTCAAGGGTGGCTCCAGACAGTACACAGCCACCATTGAGTTCAGGGTGGCCGCGGAAGGTGCATGGACGATCGATGTAATCCGAGACTGTACGCGGGGTGGTTATCATGAAAAGCTTATTCTTGAAGCGGGATAACCCGACCAGCAGATCCTCCGGAAATGAGCCCGCGAAGGCAACGATGCGCCTTGCGGGGAAGCGCAGAAAGCGGGTTCGCTTCGTACTGCAGCTGCTCTTCTCCTTATTTGTGCTCGGGATTGTGCTGGCACGCTACGCCGAGGAATCTGGTATCGTCGTCCCGGTGAAATTACCTGATCTTCATGGAATCTGCCCCCTTGGAGCCGTAGCAACCGCAGGCCGTTTGCTCTTCCAGGGCGAGTACATACCGCGTACCGGAGAATCCAACCTGTGGATACTGGCCGGCTCGTTGGGCATGGCTTTCTTGGTTGGCGCTCTGTTCTGCGGCTGGCTCTGCCCGCTGGGATCAATCCAGGATTGGTTTGGCCGCCTGGGCCGGCGTTTGCTAGGTCGCCGTTACAATCGTATAGTTCCGGCGCGCCTGGATCGGGTTCTGGGCTATTTGCGATATGCGGTTCTTTTCCTGGTCGTGTTGCAGACTACCCGCTTCCTGAACCTGTGGTTCGCAACATTTGATCCGTATTACGCGTTGTACCACATTTGGACCGGCAGCGCCTCGTCAAGTGCGATCGCCGTTCTGGCCCTCACATTATTGGGCTCTCTTTTCGTGGCGAGACCCTGGTGCCGTTGGTTGTGTCCCTTTGGCGCGCTGCAAGGTTTGGCATCCCGCCTGAGCCCGTGGACCATCCGTCGTAATAGCCGGGCATGCACCTCCTGCCTCAAATGCGCCCGTGCCTGCCCAATGGGAATCGCGGTGGATAGCACGGCTACGGTGCGCGATAGTCGGTGCACGCGTTGCCTGGAGTGCCTGAATGCCTGCCCCGTAGATGGAGCACTGAGCTTTGCACTACGCTCACCGGAACAGACGGATGATAGATCAAAAGGTCGCGGCCCGGCCGCCGCTTTCTCCATTTCCACCGGCATCACGGCGGCTGCAGTGGCACTGGTTCTCTTCTTTGCGCCGGTGGTGGTGGCGCGTACCACCGGGTTGTTTGTGCCGGCCTCGCACGCCGACGAAGTGCGGCTGGAGGCCGCCGATATTGGCCCGACTATGACATTGGAGGAGGTTGGTGCGGGCATGGGCATGACCACAGCCGAACTGCTCTTGCTGCTGGAGATTGACCCCAGCTTTGATCCGACCACGCTCATCGTTGATGTGGAGATGGACGAGCGCTACGAACATCTCTCCCTGGCGCGAATCCGTCAACTGTTGGAAGCGCTAGACCGTCGGTAGTATCCTGGCACCAATCCATGGCTCTTATATTTTTGGTTCAGGATAACGAGGGCCCGTGCGAAACCATTGCATCATACCTTCGACTAGAGGATCACAGGTCGTGACCTGTGATCGGTCGGCGGGGTCGAGAATAGAAGGTGCGCATGCCGTAGCCCGACCTGATGATGCTGGGTGTGCTGCTGCCAGACGTCAACGACTACGCAGTCGTTGACGTCTCTCGATGAATTGTAACCTCATTTCTTCGGTTTCGAGAAGATGGCGACTTGCCTCATCCAAAAACTACCCGAACTCTTTTCGGTACTTTCTTCTCCACCCGGGCAAACATCCAGGCGTAGAGGATATTTATGGGTGCGAAAAAGGTGTTTCTCACTTCCGATGAATATTTTGACCCCGCGAGGGTAACCCGACCGTCGAGGTACTCGAACAGAAAATCGCCGCTCTGGAGAGAACTGAAGGACGTCTCTGCTTTGGCTCCGGGATGGCCGCCTACGGGACCTTGGAGCGGTAAGCGCACTGGCGCGATCTAAGAACATCATTACCGCTGTCGACAATACATGGGCCACACCTATTCACCAAAAGTCGCACTCGATTCTTCGTCGGCCAGGACAATGTCGACGATCTTCTGGAGGATCTTGAGCACTCCCTCAAACTGATGTAGCGGTTTCCATTATGTTTCTCGTTTCTATTTGGTCTCAACTCTGATAGACGCCGGGGAAAGACCTTCGGCCGCCACCCTGACGTGAATCGCACCCGCATGCTCCGCCGCCTGAACGACGGCAAGGGCCATGCCGTGAAACGCCTTTCGACGACTGCTCTTGTAATTCGCGGTATCAATCGGGTCGCCGTTCTCAAGCCCAATCAGCGCACCTGCACCCGTTACCTCGAACGCAAGTTCCGGAATCGCGGCGGGAACAAGAACACCCCGATCGTCAACGACGCATACTGTGATATGTGCGATCCCGGTCCCGTCCGCCCGAATACTTGGTTCATCACAGCGCAACGTCAACGCGGCTGCCTCTCCGGCCGTGGTTTGATGACAATCAGCGGCGGGTTGATCTCCGAGAAAACCGACTGCGCGAATTGTGCCGGGTCTGTACTCCACATTCCACTGGAGAGACATTTCACCTCCCACCTGCTGAGTGCCGAATGAGATCTCGTCAAGAAAAAGCTCGACCCTTTCGCAGTTGCTGTAGACGACGACGGGGATGATCGTGCCTTCCAAACCGGACCAGCTCCAGTGCGGAAGCACGTGTACCATCGGCTGTTTGGCCCACTGACTCATATAAAAGTAAAAGGTATCTTTCGGGAAGCCGCACAGATCGATAACACCATAGTTCCAGCTCTTCGCGGGCCAACCATGGCACTCACCCAGGTAGTCAAAGCCCGACCAGCGAAACTCACCGCATAGGAACGGCAGCGTTGAGGTCAGGCGCCACGAATCTATCGAGGAAATCCTCACCATGGCGTTGTCGTAGGAGGACTGATAGTGCTCGTCAAAACCGGTAAACACCTCATCCTCGGTCAGATGGGGAACATCCAACCGCTCGATGTGAGGGTCATCCGCCAGATCACGATACCATGTCCGGGTCCGGTATACGCCTCGAGTCTGCAACGAGTGTGGTACCTCGCTGGCGAACATGACCCGATCGGGATACGCGGCGTGATCCTTTTCGTAGTCGAAGCAGGACCCGCCCCCACCGTTATATCCAACCACATCCATCAGCGGTCCGTAGCCCCCGGCGTTGGTCTTGCGGATGGCGTTACAGCCGCAGGTCATGGGGCGCGTAGGATCCGTGGTGTGACAGATCTCTCGCAGCGCTGCCATCATGGGCAGGCCTTCGGGCGCCCCTTCTCGGACCTCTTTGATCTCATTGCCTACCGACCACATGACAATCGAAGGATGATTCCTGTCACGCCGGATCATATCGGCAAGATCGCGCTCCCACCAGGTTTCCCAATAGTCTTGATACCCGAAGTCAGTCTTGCCGTCTTTCCATTCGTCAAATGCATCCTCCACTACCATGAATCCCATTTCGTCACAGAGATCCAGAAAGGTAGGTGAGGCAGGATTGTGGGCTATACGGATTGCGTTGCAACCCATCTCCTTGAGGATGGTAAAGCGACGTCGTAACACATCATCCGGAACCGCCGCCCCAAGACACCCCGCGTCATGGTGTTCATTGACCCCTCTGAACTTGAGATTCTCGCCGTTGAGGAAAAACCCGTTGTTTGCATCAAAGCCGATGGTGCGAATACCACAGGTAGTCTTGTGGACATCAAGAACATCACCGCCGGATGTGATACTCGTCTGCAGGGTATAGAGACGTGGATTCTCGGGGCTCCACAGTTCCGGCTGGTCAACAACCATGCTGTTTTCGACAGCCAGTTTCCCACGCCCCGTGATACTGTCTCCGCTTTCTGCAAATGCCACCCTTGTTCCATCCGGTGAAAACAGTGAGGACGACAGTTCTAAGTCACATGCCTCGTTTCGATTGTTGATGACTGTAGTCGTGAATTGTACTCGCGCCTGGGCCGCGTTTGCTTCTGGAGTAGTAACAAATACGCCCCAATGATCGACCCGTACGGGGGAAGCGATAGTAAGCCAGACATGCCGGTAGATGCCGGAGCCGGTGTACCATCGGGAGTTCTTGTGCCTAGAGTTATCCACACGCACGGAGATAATCGCCGGCTCACCTGCGTCCACGAACGGCGTAAGGTTGTAACAGAAACTGGAATATCCGTAGGGACGCCGACCACAGAACTTGCCGTTACAGTATACTTCGCTGTTCATGTAGACACCGTCGAACTCGATGAGAACTTCCTTCTCGCCGAGGTCCGTGGGAATTTCGATCTCTCTACGGTACCAACCGATGCCTCCAGGAAAGAAACCGCCTCCGGCCCCCGCCGGATTGTCGGGACGAGGCGTGCCCTCTATCGACCAGTCGTGGGGTACATTCAGCACGCGCCACCGGCCGTGATCCAAGCGGGGGCTGACGGCCCGTGGTTCATCTCCGAGATGGAAATACCACCGCTTATCTATGCTGATTCGTTCTCTTATGATTGGTCCGTCCACGGGTCGCTCCATCGCTCGACAGCCTCAACCTGTACCTCCCGGTAACGCTCCAGGCCGTCTCTTTTCAGGTAGTAGCTGCTGTCGTGGAATTCGTCCCCGAGCGCGTCGAGGCGCCGTTGCAGCTCGCCCTCGAGTTCCGCCTGCAACCCGGCATAGCCACCCTTGTTGATCAGGTTGGTCATCTGGTACGGATCGACGTCATTGTCAAAGAGGAGCCACGGCCCGCCGGTATTCCGTACGTATGTGTAGCGTGCGGTGCGCACCCCGCGGTAGGCCTCGAACCCGTAACTCAACATGCTGGTAAACGCCGCCGGTATGGAGAGCAGGGCAGCCTCATCACCGCCCAAGATCTTCCGACCCAGCAGGACACCCGAGTAGTCTTTACCGTCTACCGATGACGGAATCGGTGATTCACAGAGCCCCAGCAGGGTCGGCATGAGATCGGGAGTGTCGATCGGCAACGAGAGCTCACGCCCTCCACCCTCCAGCCCGGCGGGCCATCGAATCAGGAGGGGAACCCGGATCGACTCATCCCAGGGCACACATTTACGGTTCATGCCCTGGCTGCCGAACATATCACCGTGATCGGAGGTGTACACAACGATAGTATTGTCAGCTTGGCCGGAGACCTCGATGGCGTCGAGGACAATCGCGAGGCAATCATCCAGCGCTGAAATATGGGCGTAGTTACCCCGTAGTTCCTCTCTCGCCAAATCCCTGTGCCCCTCGGGCACATTCGGCCGCAGGGCGATATCGACATCCGCGTAACGGTCCCGGTATTCCTGCGGCGCGGTATGCAGGGGAAAGTGCGGAGGGCCCCAGGAGAGCATCATCATGAAGGGGGTATCCCGCCCCGCCTGTGACGCGATATATTCAGCGGCGTCCCGGCTCTGGGAAAAGGCGTCATACCCCTCCCATTTCTTGGGTGTGTCGTCATCGTTGAAAAAGTAGTACGAGTCGTTGTAGTCGTGGTTGCACTCGAATCCCTTCCAGTAGTCAAATCCGAGTTGATATTCCCTGGGCACAAACGAATGGCGACGACCGTAACGGCCGTCGGGACTTCCGTACAGGTGCCACTTGCCGATGTACGCCGTCGAGTATCCGGCGCGGCCGAAGGCGCGCGCGATTGAATCCGACTGCGGGTCCAGCTCGACATCGTTGATGTAAACCCCATGGTTGATCGGGTACTGTCCGGTCATCAGGCTCGCGCGATACGGGCAGCAGACAGAACAACCGGAGACTGCGTGGGTCAGGTTGATACTCTGCCCAGCCAAGGCATCAAGCACCGGAGTCTGACAATCAGGATTCCCGCTGTACCCAGTGTCCTGGACACGCATTTCGTCGGCGAAGATAAAAACAATGTTTGGTTTTTGACTCATGATGAGTCCCTTTATATACCCAATCCGCTGTAGACGTAAGGTACGACGTGATGAGTAGTACCCTACCGCGGGTGACCCCGGTATCTGGATGATCAGGGGCGTGTGGACGAGCATTTCTTCCAGGCCGGAGAACCACTTCTCTGTACACCCGAAGTCGCCGGTATAATCACCGTGGTCGCTAAAGACAAAGATGGCCGTTTGCCATCGAACTGGGGCGGTATGGGTTCTGGTATGGATGCCCGGTCGTGCAAGGAAAACCAGGGCTCCTCCACGTTATGGGGAGGATGTGCAAAACTCAGCGGAAGAAATAAGCAGAACGGTCTAACGTGATCCTCTGTAAAACGATTCTGCCAACGGGCACTCTGGTCATCGGATTTGACTGTTTTGTGCCACCGGTCAAGGGATGCCGGCACGGCCTCGGCCGAAAGGAAATCATTCTTACCAAAGCAGATGGTTTCGTAGCCGGCCTCCTTAAGTCTCTGAAGAGGTTATAGTCCCAGTGCTGAATGAGACTGGTCAACGTGCGTCGGCCGCGTGTATGAGGATAGGTTCCGGTGAACATCAACGAGAAATCCTGGGGTGAGCAGGGCATCGAACCGCAGACCGACTTCATCGAACGCTTCGATCTCGACATCCGAAGTGTAGACTGGTTCACCGCACCCGGGCCGGGGCCCGATATGGAGGAAGTCGTAGAGGAATCCGATGAGTGGATTGTGAAGAAGGACGCCTGGGGAGCATCCTTCAAGACCTGGAAGTATAAGGTGGGAACACCGGAACACGTGGATTTCTCGGTAACCTCGCCGGATGTCTGGAATAGCACCTATCGCGAAGCATTTGTCGCTATCGATGTGCGCGAGCATGTAGATCTGGATAGCCCACGAGCCAGATACGAGAAAGCGATGGCCGGTGACCGATTCACGACGTATTCCTCCTTGTTTGTGGTCGAGGAATTACGCAAGGTTCTGGGCGACCTCTCCATGCTGGAGTCGCTGCTGCTGGAACCTGACTGGATTGCCGATTTCTGCACGTGCATCACGCGGAAATATCTGGACTATTTTGAGCTGATTTTCAGTGAGGTGGGCCTCCCCGATGGTATGCATATCTACGACGACCTTGGCTATGCAGCGGCGCCATTCGCGTCCCCTCAATGCCACCGTGAGTTGATACACCCACACCACGAGACATTGTTCCGCATGTTTAAGGACTACAACCTTCCCATCATTTTGCATACCTGCGGTGATTTCCGCGCGCACCTCCGATGTATCGTCGAGTCAGGAGTAGACTGTATACAAGCCATGGAGGCGAAGACCGGCATGGACGTCGTTGAACTGGCCGGAGGGTACAAGAATGAACTTTACTTTATGGGGAATATCAACATTAAGGCCATTGAATCGGGGGATCGTGACAAGATCCGTGACGAATGCCTTGCCAAGATGAACGGCATGAAAAAGCTGCGGGCGCCGTATGTATACATGTCCGACCACTCCATTCCACCAAGCGTGAAGCCCGATGACTATGAGTACGTGCTCGAGCTGCACCGGGACAACTGCGCATACTAGGTGCGTAGGGGCCGTGAAGTCACGTCCACATCTGCCGCGTGGGTCTTACACAGTGTGGTGCTCAGGATGATCGACATTGATGGATACGATCGATCGCAAGCCTAAACACCATAGGGGTTTTTCGTATGTACACGGTGCGAGGTTGCAGTTTTTCGAGATGCCCATAAGAAAAGAATAGCAGAGTTGCGTCTGACCTGGCCGCCTGATACGTCAGTGCCGACGAGAGATGCAGAGCATCCAGAGCTCCGACCAGGACCGGGAAAGCCTCTGCCGAGCGTTTTTTGATTCCTGAGGACAGCAAGAGCAGTAATACGCCGGACAGGACTGACTCGAGTCTGCCGTCGGCTTCCAGAAAACCTGAATCGTCCAAATCACCCTGCAATTTGTAGCGATAAAATACGCGCTTACATTCAATCTCCAGCAGTTCGCTGGAAATCACCGAGTCGCACTCCAGTGCTTGACGTATGCCTTCGTCACCGAGGAGGAAATGACGCAGCAGCGTCGAAGAATCCAGATATGCTACCACCGGTCGGACCGGTCTTCCTCTAGCGCATCAGCCGGATCTCTACTCGTCAGCAAAAAAAGAGAATCCTTTGAAGCGGGGCCTCTCTTTTTTTTTGACCACTTCCGAGGCGAACAAAACCGTACAGTGGTTATTCTTTCAGATCAGTGTGCTGAAAAGGCTTTCAGGCATGCTGGCGCGATCCACTTTGGAGGGCAAATTCCAGGATTTCACCAACTCAACAAGCTTGACTCAGATATAACGGTATTGACCTCCCGTCGAAAAGCAGGATATCGATTGTACTTTTGATCTCTGAACTCCTCTACGATTTTGCGGCTCTTTTCTCTTTCACCTCTTAGTAAGAAACACTCAGCAAGTGCCCCTAGAACCTCCGCTGCCCTCGTATAGGCCTTTCGGTGTTTATTCGAAACAATTTGCTCTATTCGTCTCTTGCCGATGTTTACCGCCCAGGAAAGGTACTTCATCTGCTCTTCCCCAGAAATAGACGCGGTTTTCAATCCTGTAAGAATCTCATCCAACATAGAGACATCTTCGGTGGTCTGTTCTTCCGCATCTGACAAACGGGAAAACACGTTAGTCGACTGATCCGCATAGCGGCTCAAGATGCGCTTTATAGTACGGGCCTCCTCTATCCGGTTCAGGGTGAGTGCAGATAAGATACCTCCAAAAAGAACGGCTCCGGCATTATCCCGATAGGACCAACCCAAGGCTCGGCTGCGCTTCGCCTTCTCAAATGCAGTGTCTACTCTTCCCGCCACAAGGAGTGCCTTTACGAGTAGGGTATTTTCTTCTTTGTCTCTTGCAGAGAGAAACTCAAGCGCCTTCTCAAGCTCAGAAGTCCGCATCTTTTGTCTTTCCGATTCTTTAATAAGGTGGAGAAGATGAGTCTCATCAGGAAGCGAGCAAAACAACTCCCGTTTCCCCTGCAAAACGAGATCCCTTCTGTTCATCATCTCTCCGGCATGCATAAGCTGTTCAGCAGTCTGGGCCCGAAAATGACCGTGGGGAAGCACCGATAGCGTCTCTTCGGCAACGGAGGCAACATTCCGCCAGTCTTCTTTAAATACCAATAACTGAATCCAGAAAAGATAGCCCCGCGGCTGGTGCGCTCCCCACGTACGTACGAGGGATTCAACCGCATCGAGCCCTTCGAGCATATTAACGGCTTCAAGCAACAAAAGTTTAGCTCTGTCGAAGGGTTCCTTACTCAATTCTTTTTTCCATCCACCCAGAAACGTCTCCCAATCAGCAAGCTCGCCCGGTTTGCTATTCATCACATCAAGCAGCATAGGATGGTTATTTTCATAGATATCAAAGCGGTGTTCGCTTAAAGAAGCTCGAATATCCATAGCACCGAGCATTGCTTGAGCTCTCTGTTCAACGAATGTCGTTTCGTAAACACAACGGCAATATCTGGCTCTTTCTTCGCGTAATTCCACATTCGAGGAATAATCGGAGATCCCAAAGGAAAAGTATTCTCCCTCCTCGTATTGGCTACTATCCAGCAGATCAAAAAGCGATTCATAAACCTCCTTCGCTACATCAAGCTGCCCGGAGAGAAAAAGATTAGCGGCATCCTCAAAAAACGCCTCAAGCTCTTCTTTCTGTTCTTCTGATATGAGATCGGACTCCTCTTCATCGTAGTGCCACCCGTCGTAATCCTCAAAGTACGACCCCTCCTCGATAGAAGCTCCTCGCTCCTTGATGTCTTCCTTAAGTGCTTCGATCTGCTGGAGAATATCTTCGCCACTGACAACGGTAATTCGCCTTTGAGAAAGAGAGCTGATCTTCGCTAAGAAATCAATTCTCTTCTTTGACGGAATCTCTTTTGATAAACCAAGGATAATCTCTAGAAGCTCCTCTTTTGACAAATGGCTGCAGTGCTCTTTGATGGATTCCAAATAAGGCTTTAAAGCGAGTAGATTCTCATTCATCTTTCTTTCCTTGAGTCCGGTCTTTCAATTGCTTGCAGCTATTGGGTCGACTCTGTATTTTGCCAAGGATTACGATGTATCATATCTCATCCCGTAAAACAAGCGCTCTTCCGCGGCGGCATTCAGGCCGTCGATCTGTCATGCTACCCCCTAACAGCCATCACTGCCGCCCTCAAGAAACGTCCTGTAACCCTCGAGCCTGCAAGAAAAGGTACCACCGGCATACAGCCATATGGACGGCCAAAGACATGCTCCGAGCATAGGCATTTTCTATCTTGTGAAAGGCCTGACAACGCCCAGGAGGTAGCTGCCAGTAAAACCGATCCCCAGTTATTCCTATTTGTTGGTGATAGCAGCGCATCGAGCCTACACCGCCAATCGTCGGCCAAGCACCCGGCATTCGCGAACATATCATCAGTTAACGCATGGGAGGGTGTTCATCTGTTTTTCTTGGCAAATCTTCTCCAGTAGTTCCCCTAGTGGGAGTGGGTTTGCAGAACGAATGATCTCTCCACCCAGTACCCAGAGATTGTCCATATGCCTTCGATGTATTCTTGTCGAACCAGGAGATGGTTTTCACACGTCATTTTGCTTCAATCCACAAGCTTTGCCTTTCGGAATCTGTCTATGAGACTAACCTTCTTAGTGTGTTGGCCGAAAAGACCATTCACTCGTATCGAGAATTCGGGGTGCTTTATGCGATTCCTGGCCTGCACTCGTTCCCCTCCTGTGCCAAAACTCAGTCGGGTGATTATGTCCTACAATCGCCACCGTAATGGCAGGCCGACCAAGATGGATTTCGGCAACGACCGCCATGCACAGCCGTGTCAAATTCTAAGACTGACCGTTTCTTTCTTGCAGCCCATTTCTATCTGGTGGCTGGCCGTTATATTCCGCACTTGCCTCATGGCAGCGGACCACGCAAGACGCGGGAAATGCCGCAGTATGTTTTTCGCGCAACCTGCCTGGCTTTCACGTCATGAAAGCAAGCAGCAAACACGACTGATGGCATAGCGGATGAAGCATTTGAATCTGCTTGAGGGGCGATGTCAGCAATGGATCCTTAGCAGGCATTCCGGCCAGTCGGACCCATTGAATCTATACCTGTCCTTCTGGGGCCTGGTGTCAGGCCGATTCGCGATAATAGTAGTTGAGGAAACTGCCGAGACTGGACCTTGTTTTGACGACGCCCTCGCTCCTTCCCACGGTCTCGTCTGCACGGATGATGTGGCTACCCAATCCCTGGTGCTCGAGATGGTAGTGTTGCATGTACTCTTTGATAGCCAAACGAAGATGCTGTTCTCCAAGGGGAATGATCTTGTTGAGACACGCAGGGCTAGATGGACAAGACGAAACGCTCTGCAAAGGCGTTCAAATTAGGACTCCGTGCAGGTAATCTAACTGGTTTCGTACCGCAATCCTTGAGCCTGAAGCAGGCTGTGAACAGTGGATCCCTGTCCATGATGAGATACCCGGGACTGCGCAAGAAGCCATCGAAAAGATCGGTCAAATTACGGGCCATCCGCTGCATCCATTTTTCACACGGTTGGGCCGAAATACCAACGATCTGGACCTCCCACGTTTTCAGACGTATGACAAATAAAACCTGATAGCGAATGATTCCTGCAAGTGTGAGGACCTCGACGGTGAAGAAGTCGAGAGCGGTCAAGGCGTCCCCCTGCGCGTCAAGAAAGGTCTTCCACGGGGTGCGTGTG
>SDBV01008507.1_pt1 | contig 13826 bp, 24 predicted proteins | sample 2277081 | NCBI WGS metagenome assembly SDBV01 (sample SAMN10402039, study PRJNA504765) | marine sediment metagenome | isolation source: marine sediment core GS10_PC15, 223 cmbsf | place: Arctic Ocean: Southern Knipovich Ridge | collected 2010 | reverse complement strand
GATCGAACACGCTGCCGTGGATTGTGGTGTTTCTGTTTCAATCAAATGGATTGACGCGGAAGACGTAGATGATGGCAATGTGGGAGATGTGTTGTCTGATGTAGATGGAGTTTTAGTTCCTGGTGGATTTGGACTAAGGGGCGTTGAGGGGAAGATTGCTTGTATTCGTCACGCTCGTGAGAAGAAGATACCCTTCCTCGGATTGTGCTTTGGGTATCAGCTCTCCATGATTGAATTTGCAAGGAATGTTTGTGGCTTGGAAAATGCTACTAGCGGAGAAATTTACCCTGATTCTGAATTAAAGGTTATTGATATTCTTCCGGATCAATCGGGGAGAATGGGGAATACGATGCGACTAGGCGCTCATAACATTACTATCAAACCGGCTACGTTATTAGCTTCCCTTTACCCAATGGGTGTTTCTACGTGCACACAGCGATTTCGTCACCGATATGAGCTAATTCCAAAGTACGTGCCAACATTAGAACAGGCAGGCATGGTTTTCTCTGGTAAAATGCTCAGCAAGACAAGTGTATCTAGGATACTAGAGTCTCTCGGAAATGTTGAAATAAAGCAGGTTTGTGAACTACCGGTACATCCCTTCTTTATTGCTACCCAGGGGCATCCAGAAATGACATCCAGACCTTTGAGTCCAGATCCCATGTTTCGAGGTTTTATTAAAGCCGCATTAGTGTTTGCCTTTTAACCGATGGTATTTAGAGGAGGAGACCATGGAAAACAATAATAAAACGGAAGACCTAGGAAGTACGCCCAAAGGAGGTCATTTATTTCGCGAGCCAGATGGCGCCGGAGGATATGCTTATTGGACGGATGAAATTAGCGGTGGTATAAAAATTTGGACGACGAGTTTGGTGGACGAAGGCACTTTATTAATGGCCATGACTTGCGAGCATCGCCGTAGGCACGAAGCATATATGAAGGATATAAGAGACAAGGAAGCTCGAATCGACGAAGCTGGGGCAACTGGTGGAAGTTTCATTAAAAGGAGAAGTAAGTGAATAATTTCGGCGTAATTCTTGGTAGTATTTTCGCAACTATACTATGTTTATTTTTACTGCCCATGGCTTTGCCTTTTGTAATTATATTGGTGATTATTTATATTATCAGGAATGGCTGTTAATTATTTATAGAGAGGTTCTGAATGAAAATTATAGATTTTAGAGATAGTATTCATTATCGTATATTTGACTTTTTGCGAAATACTGAGTTTCAGGTGGCAAATGATTCAGGGAGGGCTATCGATGAATATGAGACAGACCCATATATAGGAGTGCTTCTTCCAATGGCTCAGCCTAAGAAGTTTTTTAGTTTTCGCAGGAGACGCAGGGTGTTTCTGGGTGTTCTCAGTAGTCACAAAGCCGAGTGTGGGAAGATGTTGTTTAGGTTGCATGACAAGAATAACCTGTCTATAGCGGAATCTCTTTGTTCTCGCCTAGAAGAAGAATTCGGAATGGTTATTACTATAGAGATAATACACGACGAGCAGAGAGAAGAGTGTTCCTACGTTGGTGGCAATTGGTGAAAGGGGCTTGCTGATGAAATCTAATCATGTAGGGATGGGTGCTGTTATTCTTTTAAGCGAAGACGATTGTAAGTTACTGGGTGATGTTCCTGTTGGGGAATATATAGTAGAGGATGCTAGGGATAGTGGTGGTTGGTGCGTATTCGCACGAAAGCTCGATGGAGCCGGGAAGTATTGCGTTGATGAATTAATTGTAAAATTTCATCAATGCCCTGGCTATGCGCATTCATTATTATCCGTCAATGTTGTTAGATATCTGAGGCGTATATTTATATGAAAGCAAGCTGGTTGATTCAGACCGATATGGAAGGTGTCGATACGCGTCCATTAGTGAATGAGGTAGCTAGACAAGGAATGGTAGTCTATCTCACACAGCATCGTCTTGGATCACAGGCTGATTTTAGCGACTATAGCTCCCAAGATTGTATCATCTGCTACGGGGATATAGATTTTGTCCGGCAGGTAACAACCCATGCCCCATTTATACCTGGAGCTTATTGCAATTTTCACAACATGAAGTGTAGCATCTATTATGCCTATTTTGGTGAGCACCTTTTGAATAATAACTATTGGATGATGCCGGTTGGGGATTTATTGCGACGGTGGTACGAGTTGATAACTACTTTCAGCAGAACAGGAGGTATTACAAGTAGGTCTTTGTTCATACGACCAGACAGTGGTGCTAAGCCTTTTATAGGATATATAGTATCACCAGATGAAAAGGACAAAATCAAAACGTTAGTCCAGACGATTGGTCCAGAGACGTTGATAGTTGTTACTCCTGAAAAGAAAATCACTGGCGAATGGCGTTTTGTTATCCGTGACCGCAAGATTGTAACAGGATGCCAATACTTACCAGAGGAACTACCTCTCTCCCTGGAGTTTATTCGTGCTAACCTACCATCCCTTTTCTGTCTGGCAAATCTAATAGCTTCTCATGAGTGGCAACCAGATAGGTGTTATACAGTAGACATAGCCGAATCAGAAGGCAAGATGCATTTATTGGAAATTAATAGTCTTAGTTGTGCTGGATTATATGATTGTGATATAAAATCTATTGTGGAACACGTTAGTCAATCGGCTGTCAGGGAATGGAGAGAGTATCAATAAGGAGTCGTTAAATGTTTTGGAAAAAGAAGTATGATCTCTATCTCGCCGGAGGTATGAGGGGTTATAAAGACCTTAATAAACCGTTATTTGCACTAGCTGCTCGCTTACTCAGAAAGCAAGGATTTACAGTATGGTCTCCATCTGAGCATAAGAGTTATTTACAATTATCCTTTGCCCAGGTGATCTCCATTGATCTCAATAAGGTGATTAATAATTGTAGAGGCATTGCTCTATTACCGGGATGGAGAGAATCTCTTGGGGCTAATATTGAGGCATTTACAGCATTTGTTTGTGGCAAAGAGGCTATGGAAGTTAATATTTTTACGAGTGACAGGGATACAGATCCTACTTATTTCGGTTCGTCTGTTCATAATGATTCGGTTACGCTAACTACCGTTCATCTTGCAAAATATAGCTTGCCGTATGCGGAGACTGAGACAGTTTCGTTTGATCCGCATAGGTGCGTTTCTACTAAGTCGTTCGATATTAAATAGTTGTATTGATAATGATCGCATCACGCGAATTATTGTGCCAGAACATATTCGAGACAGGGTGGTTTGTCTTTAGTGTTTTGTGAGGCTTGGGATTTTGATATCAAGTTCTATCCAGTAAGTCTATTTACACATCTTAACTCTTAATTATTTTGTTTTATCCTTTCCCAACGATTCATATAATTGTCTGCGTAATCCCTGGCCCGTCGGCTTATCCTGATACTATGAGCTACGATTTCGTGATACATGGTTCGTATTTGTTTAATCGGTGCGATTTTGGGAAGACTGGTAGTTTCTATTGCTAGATCTGCTCGCGATTTAGCATCTTCGTAGAGTTCCGTCACTCTCTCGAACGATAATTGACCTTGTTTTATCATTAGTAGTCGTTTTGCTTGCGGTCTAGGGAATGTCAATTTGCCAGTTTGCATAAGTTCCCTTAGTTGTCCCAAGAGCCTGATGGTATGACAGGCGCTAGACGTACAATAGCCATGCTGTTCGATCTGGGCTTTTCGCTTTGCTCCTAGTTTGCGTCTAATTGGTCTAATTTCTCTTGGATGTTGTGAGAATAGGAGATGAATAATTTCATCCATTTCTTTCTTCTGAGGATGGAATACTTGACGAATATCTTCGACGATTTCATCCTCATTCGGTGTGCGTTTCACTGGGACTAATTGGGTACCTGTGACTTTGCGCCATTCTGATTGCGCATATCCGCCAATTCGGCGAGCGAATTGTTTGCAGGCGAATAATTCACGATTACGTAGAATTATGCCACCGATGGTAGTGCGTTCAATAATATTAGTGTTTGGAGCAAATAAAATTTCGTATGTCACAGGATCACCAGTTATAAGTAATTCTAGGAATCGCCGCAGGGAATAGATTACCGTATCTGGTTCTTTAATAATATGATGATCAAAATTGTTTAGACCAGCAAGATATTCGAATGGAGGCACGACGAAACCTCGATAGTCATAATCACTTTCTGGAGTATCTGTTCCATAGAGTCGAGATCCCGCCATGATCAACAGGTCTGGGTTATCCAACGCATGGGTAAGCTGATTTTCCTGCGTCATAACATTTTCATCCGCTCCATAAGATCTTCTACTTTACCCATACATTGATAATGGTCGTCCATATATAGTTCAGCAAAGTCATGTGGCTCCAATGGGGCTTGGGCATTATAGTTATAATCTATGAAACTGGCTTCTGGTAAAATTTCAATAATTCGTTGTTTTATTATTTCAATTTGTAGACAAGCCATAGGGATCATAGAGGATAGCGATTTCGGTGGTGGTAGACCTTCTTCTTTTGCAAAACGGCACGATGCGACATGCACTCTCTCAGAGGTTGCGAAAATAGTTAGAAGTTTCCATCTTTGGATTAGAAAGTCAATTAGCTGTTTACGATTTTCTTTTTGTGCTATCATCCAGTTATTCACGACCTCATCTCCTGAAGACAGTCCTCGGCCATTCCCCAAAGATCTTCAGATCTACTATCTATTGCGCATAGCTTGAAGCTACGACGAATTTTTCTATATTGGTCTGGTATTGATATTACGATAAATAATGTACTCTGGAAATATGTACTTTTGAGCACCCAATCTGTGGGCGAATTTGCCCAAAGTAGGTTTACAAAACGTTGCATGATTTTTGGCATTGATGTTTTACTCATTGAGTCTCCAATTCATTAGGGTGATACGCATAATGTTGAATTAAATATGCAATTAGCATTAAATTACTTTCTATCAATATTGAAAGGCTCACGCCCAATGAGTACATTTCTGCTAATGTAAACCATTTTATTCTTGTGCAGTTTTCCTGTATTAATTCTTTTTGCCACCTATCACAGTAAAAGCATTGAATTTGATGCCCACCAGAACGTATACGGCATAGTTTTTTAAACCACTCTTTTTCAAGTCTAACTTCTGTATCATCTGGGAAATACCAAATTCCATCCGGTCGCCTGACGAGCAAGAAGTCCTTGTCGTGTTTCAAAATAGCCCATACTATTTCCGTCATAACGTCTGATTATACACCAATTTAATTTACCTGTCATCGCCCTCTCCATGCAGGGTACCCCTACTTTTACGTCTTGCGAGTTTCTCCATATTAGCGACACAGACTTCTTCCAGGGTGTAGCCGAACTTTTTAGCTATTTCCGTAATACACACGAGTATGTGGGTTATATTATTGTGAATGCCGACATATCGTCCTATTTGACTCGGGGAGCCGTGATCTTTGTAATACCAGGATTCCAACAATGCGGCTGCTTCTGCGGCATGTCGATGTAGACAAAAGATTAATCTGGGCAAGGGAAGCTTTTTAATTTTCTGTGAGATAAAATATCCCCGCATTTTATACATTACATCCAAATCACTCCCCATCTCACAACAGATGTTGGCGCAATACCACATGACGTCCCCGCATTCCTTCTTGACACCCTCTTTTCTGTCTGGCGTTATCTCTCCGCCATCGTCACGAATAATTTTTTTAATCTTATCGGCTAGTTCGCCACACTCTCCAATTAATCCTAGTGCTGGATATATAATTTGAGTATCGTTTATTTGTGTACATATGGCTGTTGTCCGAGCTTTCTTTTGATATTCTGATAAATTCATCATTCGTCCTCCTCCTCGACCTCGTGTTTTCCCAACTTCATTGCCGGTTGCCATTTAGCATTTTGAGTGTTTGTCGCATAATATCTATACGGATCTTGGAGGGTTTCTAAAATCCAGTCAACAAGTCCGTAAGATGTAGCTTCATTCGCTGTGAATATTGTGTCATGCGAGCAAAGAGCTTCTATTTTTTTCATAGTAATACGTGGTTTCGCCGACCTTATGCGTTCGAAATAAATTTCATACATTCTTTGTCTGAGTTTGGGGATATTTTTAGCCCATGCTTCTACGGCCTTGCATGTGCCGTTTATGTTTTCAAATCCATCGTGTATCATAACCGTACAGTGCGGAGCAATAATTCTAGAATCACATGCTTGGATAATAATCGACCCCATACTGAAAGCATGGCCCCAACAGATGCCATATACATGGGAGGTGGAAGCCCTTATAGCGTCATAAATGCACATTCCATGGTCCCATGATCCCCCAAGATTATTCATATGAATAAATATGGGTTTGGAAGATAGATTATTAAGATGGAGCATAGCTTTGAGCAGAAATTCAGCCATTTGACAATCAGTGCCTGATTCCCCTTCACCGCTTTCTGTTTCGGAATCGTGAGACCCGAGATAGATCAATCGTTGTGATGAAAGATAACTGTAATCAAACCATTTGTCTATATCATCACGTATGTAAGTCATCATTCGTGTCCTCTAGTAATGATCTGATGTCGCAATAATCACATTTATTTCGATTCCCTTCGCTCCCATAACAGTAAGGGCATAGTGTTCTAAGGGGATTGGACAGTACGTACAAAGACAAAATCTTGTAGATACATTTATCGCAGACACAAATACCTCCGAATACTTGTCTCATCCCACCTGTCGGCTTCAACTTTCCGCAGGTATCACACTGGATTCTGTCTGTTGATGATTCCATGAAGTTTCTCCACAACTAGACGGAAGTGGTTAAAGTACAGCTCAATATAGTCTCTACGAACCCAAGCGTACCCACTTATTGCAGGTTTGCTATTGATAATATTAATCCATTGTGGCAATTCTTCACATAGTGATTTTTGAATTTTTGTCTGCGATTCATATGACTCTAAGTCGAAAATTACTGGTATGCCAGTAGTTCTCTTGATCCTACCAAACAGGCCACCATCTATTCTCCTAGCCCCTTTTGTGGCTGCGACTCTTCCTGTGGTAATTGCGGCAGTCCATTGATCTAGTAGATTTAGTATTTTGGTTTTATTCATTGATTTATACAATTCTATCATTTGTGTAATTAGACATTTTTTATTCCTTTTGTTTACTTGTTCGAACCGGTGTTGTCAAGGCTTTTTTGGGGGACCAGCCAAGTCTATATATTCTATCATATAAAGTGGAATAATTAATTCTATATTCTTCGGACAGTTCAACCAAGAGTCGTGTTTCCCCATTATGTGTTATTAATTTATTATTTCTCATATTTCTAGTCTGTTCCTCAGAGGTGGCCTAACGACAATTGGACTTACAATATCCCTTGTTATTATTAATTCTTTCTATTGATTTGTCATTTGGTCGTTCCCCCATATCTTCCAGAAAGTTTGTGAATTTTCCCCATTCTTCACAAACAGTAATTCCTCTGCCGCCATAATCTTTCCATTGTCTACCATTAGGGTCAGTACATCGTTGATTCATTGCTCGCCAAGAGACATAGGTCGCAGTTGTTTTGCTTGTTGTTCTGTGTCCATGTTTGGTTAACCGTTTCATCAATTTTTCTTTTCTTAAACATCCACAACTTTTAGCGGCACCACTCCTAAGATCACCACCTTGAATAATTGTTTCGTTATCACAATCACACAAACATAACCATCTTGAACTTCCCCATTTATTATTTTCGACTCGTTTTATGACAACAAGTCTTTCAAATTTTTGTCCAACTAAATTGATCATTTTGGGCATATCAATTACTCTCCTGTCTATGATCTAATTCTTTTTTAATTTGTTCAATACACGTCCTGCTTATATCCGAACCAATAATATTTCTATTTGTTGAGATAGCAGCAAAAATTGAAGTACCACTTCCCACAAACGGGTCCAAAACCGTTCCATTCTCAGGACAGTGCCCAAGAATAATACGTTCTATTACTTTTTGGTTAATCTGATTTGGGAACCATGGTCTTCGTTCACGAAAGTTGCCACAAATCCTAGGAAAACTCCAAACATTTTGTGGGGTCTTGCCTTTTGGGGCAGCTCGTGAATCATTATATTTAGTTTGACGATCTGATGGAATTCTTATATTTTCTGGTATCATAAAGTCTGAGTTCAACCAATAAATTGGTCTGTAACATAGACTGTATTTATTGTGTCGAGATTGGTCCATCCCGAAATTAAAAAACCAAGATAACCGTTGGATTAATTTAATTCCAACATGGTTAATAGCATTTTCAACCTCTCTTGTCCATCTTTCATTAAATAAAAGAAACACAGGACCCCGTGTTAATTGAGACATTATGTCTAGCCAAATATGCAATTTAGCTTCGTACTCCGATTTGGGCATATTGTCTATATAGTCTGGATAATTTTGATTTAGACAATCTGGGACGTCTGCTATAATTAAATCCACAGTACCGATGGAGGTAGCGGGAATATCTTCGAATTTCCCATGTATTAATTTTACCACGATATTATTATGCCTGGGTAATAACCAAAGGTGGTTTCACATAAGTAAATGGGACAGTAATAGCCAATTTGTCTGAGTCTTGCTCTTATCTTGTCGTTGAATTCTTTCGGCTTATTTTTATAGATATAATATTCGATACTATATCGGCCTATCGATGAGGCTTTTAAGATTTTTTTGTAAATTTTTCCGAGGTGTTTTTCCACCATTTCGTCCGAGATTTCTCTTGTACGTGTCTTTTGTGCTATTTCTGACGCCTGTTTAGCTGTAAGCATTAGCTACCCCTTTCTGTATCATTATACAAGCCATCAACTATTTTGTTCCAAAAAAAAGAAAAATTGGAACGTTTTTACAAAAATGTACTCCCTATATATATGAAGGGAAGCTTTTATCGGACTAATGTGTATAATTTCAGGGGTGATTTAGGTGAAGAAAGAAAAAACCAAGGTAGAATGTCGTTTGACAACTTGCGGGACAGAAAAGGCTAATACCCAAGTTGTTGATGATCTAGCTATTCCAGATCCCGAATTGGCTACTGGAAAGCAAATTATTAAGGATGCACTAGATGACAGCCAGCCAACAGATTCTTGACGAAGCTCAGCCTATCATAGAACGACTGGCCAAGTCTCGTAGCGCAAATGGGAAGTTTGCCTATTACGAGAGTAAGGATGTTTACCAGGAAGTATGGTGCATGTGTCTAGAGGCTTTGGATAGATACGACCCTAGAAAAGCACCACTTGAAAATTTCTTGGTGAGCCACGTTACAAATCGTCTTAAAAATTTGAAGCGGGATAAGTATTTTCGTCCTGGCTCTGACATACCTACTTCTGGTCTTGCTCGTGCTCGCATGAATTTGGTCAACGCCCTACCACTCACTGGTGACGACATGGCAGGACAGGGTGTGCTTTTATGTTCCACGTCGATTAGTGTGAATCCAGCAGATCGTTCCCTATGTGATGAAACATTGTCGTATCTTGAACGGCAATTGCAGGAAAGTCTATTAGGGCCATTTCATGATTTGATCAATAACAATGATGTCCGAGGTCCAGTAGTCGAAGAGATAAGGCAAAAGATTGCTGAAATTTTGAACGAGAGGGACGAACATGGCGGGGGTTAAAGGTCAAAGATTGTCTGCAAATCCCAAAGCGATGGAGATTCTGACCAATTGTGTCAAGCAAGGCTTACCTGATAAGAAAATCCAACAACGGTTAATCGAAGAATGTAAATATAAATGGACAGTTGATACAATCAGTCGCAGACGACGAGCCATGGGGGTTGTAAAGAGACCTGGTCAACCGACAGACGTTGATGTGATAGATACTCCCATGCTTACCGTGCCTCCTCATGGGTTAACTGACGTTGAAAGGGCTCATTGGTTTAGGGATCAATTTAGGAAAACGCACCAGTACAGAACTATCAAAAGACAATTCGAAAAAGAAGAAGTTAATATGTATATGGAAGACTTTGGTCTTCTGTGCTGTCAATTTGAGGACATAGTAATATCTGAGTTTATGCAAGTTGATGATTTTTTGAAGCATAGGATTTTAATAGATCAGCAGCTTATTATGAAAAAATCGTTGCAACGGCAAATTGACGAATTGCATGAATGGTTTACCCTCAATCCCAAAATTCAAGGAGAAGACAAGACTATCATTCAGAGTCGTGTACTACAACAAAGGCAATTGGACGATAAGTACAGGTATTTGAAAAATATTAATGATCGTTACGACACCCTAGTTAAAGAGCGACAGACAATTTATAAGAGTTTATGCGCAACGCGGCGAGATCGTATTGACGAGTTGAGAGGTGGGAAAGATACCTTCTTCGAACTAGTAGCTAAACTCCAACATTCTGAAGCAGAAAGGAACGAACAAGGACGCCTGGCTCAGTTAACCAAACTGGCTTCAGAGGATATCAAGAAGGAATTCAGAAAGCCCACGGAGTTCCCTGATGGTAGTGTCAATTCTATCATAATGGATGCGGAAACAGATTTTGGGGAAGATGATCATGGATAAAATAGCACTTTGCATACCTCGTCCCGGTATTACTTCTGAGATGGTCCAGAATGGTTACGTCGATGCGTTGGAGTATTTGGGGTGGAAAGTTTACCACGGTGATCCGAAGACAAAGTTATGTTGTCGCAAATGGATTGAAGAGCATGGTATTCAATTGATTATGACCCATTCTAGGTACGGGATAAGACAACTACCCATTAAGGTTATTAATGATCGGAACGTTGCTGTGGCCGTGGATGTTCTACCATTAAATTCGACAGATTCCACAATCAATGGACCCTATGAATTTGCCCATGATGATGAGCCTACTTTGATAGGAAAGATTCATGAAGTAGTCGCACACTCTCATTTTGAACCCCATTTATGGGCAGAATATATGACGAAATGGAAAGATCTTTTACACTTACCCCTAGCAGGTAATTTAATGAGAGCATTGCCCCCAACATGTTCTACGATAACTGATGTTGCAATGGTAGCGAATTTTGGACACAGACAAGGTGTCATGAGACAATTAATAGAACCATTATTTAAGAGGCTGGACTTGCTGGGGTATTCTTATCAGGTTTTTGGAGATCATATCTGGCAACTCGCGGGTTTGAGCTATAATGGTCCGCTGGTTGGAGATGTTTCTAAATTGGCCCACATCTACGGAACCGCCAAGGTTTGCCCTAATGTACACGCCGAAAAACAAGTGGGGCAGCAAGCATTTATTAATGAACGATCTTTTATGATTCCCCTTTGTGGCGGTTCCATGGTGACAGATAACCCGTTGACTGACAAGTATCTTGGAGATTATTGTGATATTGCTTCTAGTACCACCGATTTTATGAACAAAGTAATTGGATCAGTGGAGGCTAAATCCCGAGATTGGGACAAGATTAAAAAGGGGGTTGAGCACATTGCTCACCGACACACGTATTTTAATCGTTTGACCGACCTATTTAATAAGTTAGGGTTATTAGGATTTGCTGAGGAAATAGAAACTGAAGGGCAAAGAGCGGCCGTAAAACATTGTTGGGAACTTGGTGCAAGGATTAGTGCAGAGGAAAGGGGAATAGAATATGAGCAGAAGCCTATTGGAGCAACTGGTTAAGGAAGTAACAAAACCTATCATCCGCAAGAGGATAAAGTGGGGCCGTAACTGGCTGTGTTTGTGTAATAGTGGGAAAAAATACAAGAGGTGTTGTCTCAATAAAATAGATCAACTTACAGCATCTGATGGCAACTCTAGTCTTGGGGAATTGCATAATGATATAGGGGAAGTGTTTATGCAAGACAAAGAAGCAACTCGGTCTGGAGGTTTTCATACGGACATCGAAAAAAGTTTGGGCATACCAGATCAAATGATGCACGGAGGGAATGGCGATGAAAAATAAAAAGGCACTGATCACTGGATGTAATGGGATGGACGGAAGTTATCTTTCTGAACTATTATTGAGCAAAGATTATAAGGTTTATGGGATGATGAGACGTTCTTCTGTAGACACGACTGAACGAATCTCCCACTTGATTCCTAATCCAAATTTTGAATTAGTCGAAGGAGATGTCACGGATTGTTCCTGTATGCATCGGTTGATTTCTGGGATTAAGCCCGATGAGGTTTATAACTTGGCGGCGATGAGCCACGTCGGGACTTCATTTGATCAACCGATTACAACATGTCAAATCAATGCTGTCGGTCCATTGAATATTCTCGAAGCTATTCGTCAATGTTCGCCCAAAAGTAAGTATTATCAGGCATCAACGAGCGAAATGTTCGGGGATACCAAGTTCGCTCCTCAAAATGAGGACACGCCATTTAACCCTAATTCGCCCTATGCTGTCGCAAAGGTGTTCGCTCACAATATTACTACTTTTTACCGTCGTGCGTATGGTATATTTGCCTGTGCGGGGATATTAATGAACCACGAGAGTCCTCGTCGCGGAGAGACATTTGTTACTCGTAAGATTACCAAATACGTTGCAATGCTTCAAAATTGGATAGATAATAATCAAGGATTACCAAGGATAAATGTGGATGTTTCGCCTCTAGCCCTTGGAAACATTGAGGCTCGTAGAGATTGGAGTCATGCGGCAGACATGGTTAGAGGGATGTGGATGATTTTGCAACATGATACTCCTGATGATTATGTTTTAGGTTCTGGGGAAACTCGTTCCGTAAAGGAATTATTAGAAGTTGCGTTTAGTACTATTGGTCTGAACTATAAGGATTATGTAGTTATTGATCCTAAGTTTTATAGACCGGTAGATGTCAATCTATTACAGGCTGATCCATCGAAAGCTAAAGAAATTCTTGGCTGGTCTACTGAGATTAGCTTTGAGGATTTGATCAAAGAGATGGTGGATAGTGATTACGAGGCGATAGTAAAATGCCGAGAATGATTATTCCTAGCTACGAAATAATTCGAGACACCAGGGAACAGAAGGGCCATGGGTGGTCTTTCGGAGAACACTATCCCGAACGTCGTCCACCGAGGTGCAAGGGGATGATTATAGACACTCTACAAACCGGGGACTACAGTGTGGTTGGTTATACTGATATACTAGCTATTGAAAGAAAGGCCGACTTTGCCGAACTATGGGGAAATTACTCTGCTAAAAAGAGACCGGCGTTTGAGGCTGAGATGAAGAGAATGTCGGAACTTAAATATGCTTATATTATCATAGAGTCTACTTTGAATCCAGATATCATGGAATTGTCACCACCTCAATTCGCGCGCGGCGTCCCTGGAAAATCAATGATCCGGTGGTTGATGTCTTTGTCTGTGAAATATGGAGTGAATATTATCCCCGCCGGTGCTTGTGGTAAGCGAATTGCTCAGATGATTTGCGAAGAGGTTATTAGAGCCGAGAAGGACCGATGGGTTCCTCAAACAAAGAAAAAAAAGGAAACACCTACGGAGGATTGTCTTGGCTTCTAAATTGACTCTAAATGAACTATTGACAGGTTCTCAAAAAGAACACGGCTTTTTATTTCCGTTTCGTGATAGAGTTCCCAAAATAGGCAAACACATATTCACTGATCTCAAACAAGCCAAAGATCCAGTAGATCAGGTCGTCATAGGAAAGATGTTGGATACTGATTATATCGGTTGGACAGCCAAGGAATTACTCAACATCGATTTGTTTCCTTTTCAAATTGCTGTGTTGCAAACACTATGGAACACTACGTTCCCCATGTTCGTGGCGAGTCGAGGCGGTTCCAAAACTTTTTTGCTTGCCATATACGCCGTACTAAAGGCACTTCTAGATCCTGGTTCTAAGATTGTGATTGTTGGGGCAGGTCTTAGGCAGGCAAAGTTAGTTTTCGGGTATATAGAAACGATTTGGTCTAATTCTCCAGTATTAAGAAGTATCGTCGGTGGGGGGAAACATGCTGGTCCTAGGCA
>SDBV01008506.1_pt1 | contig 13826 bp, 14 predicted proteins | sample 2277081 | NCBI WGS metagenome assembly SDBV01 (sample SAMN10402039, study PRJNA504765) | marine sediment metagenome | isolation source: marine sediment core GS10_PC15, 223 cmbsf | place: Arctic Ocean: Southern Knipovich Ridge | collected 2010 | reverse complement strand
GAGGTACATTTTGCTGCCGTCGACGGAGACATCTCCCGCATTGTAATTATATGCGGTGGGTTGACCAGATGGTTGATTAGCTGGAAGCGGCGGCACCGGTTGCCCCAGTCCAATAACAGCACCGGTGCTGTCGATCTGGACGATCTGTCCTGCATTATCAGCAGCATTACGCTCCCAGCCATAGAGTAGTCCGTCCGTGCTCCGGTAACCGAGGTTATTGATTTGTAGACCGTTTATTGGGCTCGGTGGGATGTTATTGAAAGTGAAACCGGGGGATTCACCGGGCAACAAGTTGATCTGGTTAAGTTGACTCGCGCGGTCAAAGACGATAAAAGGTTGACCAGTACATGTGAAGGGTACCGGTACTGGGTCATCGGCCGCCATCGGTGCTGCCGGTAGAACTAGAGCCAGTGCCAGAGCTACTACCAGTAATATTGCGCCTAATTTCTTTTTCATTTCAGTTTCTCCTTTCTTTGATTATTCTCTGTCATTGCGAGCGGAGCGTGGCAATCTCGGTGGTTGGATGCTAGCAGAGATTGCTTCGTCGAGCTCCTTCACTTCGTTCAGGACAAGCCTCGCAATGACAATGGAGTTTTTTTTATATCAATCGGTCTTTCCCGAGCGTCTATAGGTCTTTCCCTATCGTCTTGGAGTATTCAGTTGCATTCTTCAATAGGCATTAGCTCCTTTTAGAAATACAAAAACCGACCTTGAAAAGGTCGGTTTCACTATTGGCTCCCCGCCACCCAAGTGCCCACTTACAGATGGCGGTTCAATGCCCCCCTGCGGTCATTTCTTAACCCTACACTTACAGCATAATTCGCCATATGGCGAATGTCAAGATGCCTAAACCTCACTTTACCCACCATATATAGCCCGTTTGAGTGACCCCAATTACTCCGTTTGGGCGATTGTATAGTGAGGTAAGGTAAGCTATAGTTATGATAGGTTAGTTAAAGAGCGGACGGAGAAGGGTATGGCACGTCATAAACATATCAGCACTATGCTGACCGCAAGTGAGGTAGCTCACCTGCTCAATGTGCATATCAATACCGTGAGGCGGTGGAGTAACCGGGGAATAATAAAGGCATACCGCATTGGTCCCCGGGGTGACCGAAGATTTCAGAAAGAAGATATCGCTGGCTTCCTTCACGAGTTCAAAGCTAACCAGGAAAATGGCAACCAACTGCCTCAATGAGGAATATCAAGATTGACCCCCCATCGCTCATCTGCTAAACTGCATTCAAGATGCGGAATCGCCTTCAACCTTTAGCCACCAAAACCCCGGTTAAGTGCCAGCACGTGGCAAGGAATCTACACTTAGAGCTGCTGGACTAAGCAGGGCAGGTTAGATAATATTCACCTGTTGCATGATTAATGCTATAATGTTGGGTTGAGGTTGGGCGAATCTATGGCAGGAGCACGGCGAAAGGCGAGAGCAATAGCTCTCCAGGCACTATATGAGATTGACTCGGCAGGGCATGAGGTGGAAGGAGCGGTATCACATCTTCTGGCTAATGGAGGATTATCTGAGGTAAATGCTGCCTTTACCCTTGAGCTGGTAAGCGGCGTTATCCAGAATAAGAAAGAGATTGACCGCAATATTAAAAATTTTGCCCCCGCCTGGCCAGTACAACAGCTACCAACAGTCGACAGGAACATTCTACGACTTGCAATATTTGAGATTTTATTTGATAATAAGGTGCCCGTTAAGGTAGCTATAAACGAAGCGGTTGAGCTTGCCAAGATGTTTGGTAGTGATAGTTCGTCAAAGTTTGTTAACGGAGTTTTAGGCTCGGTTAGTGCGCTTACCCACAGGTAGAATGTTCATTAGAGGGAGGTAGAAAGTGGCAACAATTTTTGAGCGCCTGAAAAAGATAGCTGTGGAGCAACTTGGTGTAGAGGAGGAGGCGGCGGTGCCCTCTGCTAGCTTTGTTGATGATTTGGGTGCTGATTCTCTGGATTTGGTAGAACTGATAATGTCTTTAGAAGAGGAATTTAGCAATCCGTCCCAGAAAGTTGAGATACCGGACGAGGATGCAGAAAAATTAGTAACCATTCAGGATGCGGTTGATTATATTAAAGACCTGGGTATTAAGGATGAGTAGGTAGAAAGGTCAGTGTGAGGGGAAAGGATTATTAAAAAGAGGGGAGCGGAACCTCTCTTAAACTGCCCTCGATAGATAGACTTTATTACGCTTCAACACGGCCTCTCTTGCGTTTGATGCGCTGTTTATGAGCCAATTTGTTGTGCTTCCCGACGCAGCCGCTCAATCTCTCTATAGGTTTGCACAATTCTGCGGATGTCTCCTTGCTTTGAGGCAATGCCTTGGTTAAGGAGCCAATGTACTGCTTCAGAGCGGCTAGAGCATTTTTTAGTTTCGGTCAAGGCGGTTAGGATTTCCTCTTGTTCTGGCGTTGGCCTAAAGGTGATTGGTTCAGAAACAGGCTTTTGTAACTGCGGCACAACGACTGCTCCCTTTGGGTAATATCGGTAAGGCCTCTGCCGTTCATCTCGCCGAACCTCTGGGAGGCTCCCACTGTTATACAGTTTAGTTAGCGCTCCCACTTGGCCTGTAACAGTGCCCCCAATGATTCCGCGATCCAAGCCATCCCTTATTATTTCCTGTGCTGGCCACCCAGGATTTTCCTCGACCAGCCTCGTTGCAACATGAGCTGTGAGTGGGCTTGGCATAATGTACACCTCCATGAAATATATGTCCAATAATAAGTATACATCAATATGGCATTGTTGTCAAGAGGTACGCGCAGAAAATTTATCGAGGAAATAAGGAACATGGGCATCCAGGTGGAGCAGCAGCTAGATGTGAATCCTCCCCACCACCTCTTCCAGCACTCCCTGCCACTCACTGCCGAGGCGTTTGGGGTTTAGTCTTATTTGGCTGATGCCTACCTTTATGCCATCTCCTAAGATGGGCTCAAGTTTCTCCTTATCAAACTGCAAGCCATCAAGCAGCCTGAGCACGATTTGCCTGTCCTCAGTACTAACGGACTCAATACCAGCTTTAGACGCCAGAATTTTGATTCTGAGGGCGTAGAGCAGGTTTTCTACCTCCATCGGCGGAGTGCCAAACCGGTCGCTGAATTCCTGAGCGAGAGCCTCTACCTGCTTAACCCCTTCCAGCTTTGCCAGACTCTGATAGAGAGATAGCCTGGTGTTGAGGTCGGATACATATTCCTCAGGTATATAGGCTGGCAAGGGCAGGTCTATCGTCGGCAGGGGAAGTCGGGGTGGCCTGGTTACGGTAATACCACCCTGTTTTGTTTTTTGCCCCTCTACTGCATCGGCTAGCAGCCGACAGTAAAGGCTGAAGCCAACGGCACTTATATATCCGCTCTGCTTTACCCCCAGCAGGTTCCCTGCCCCCCTTATTTCCAGGTCTTTCATCGCAATGCCAAAGCCGGCTCCCAGCTCGGTGGCTTCAAATATAATCCTCAATCGCTTCTCCGCCGTCGGGGTCAGGTGTTTCCCCTTGTCATATAGAAAATAGGCATAAGCAAGATTGGCACCACGACCAATCCTGCCCCGCAGTTGATACAGCTGGGTCAGACCAAATTTATCGGCCCTATTAACAATGAGGGTATTAACATTAGGCATATCTAATCCCGATTCAATAATAGTGGTGCATACCAGAACATCACTTTTACCCTGAGTAAAGTCAGCCATTACTGTCTCCAGCTCTGCTTCTGGCATCTGACCATGAGCAATGGCCACTTTAGCCTCTGGCACTAGCGATTGGAGCTTATTGGCAATATAGGCTATGCTTTGCACCCGATTATGAACAAAGAATACCTGACCATTTCGTTCTAGCTCTCTGAGTATGGCTTCATGAATTAGCCGGTCATCATACTCGGTAACATAGGTCTTGATGGGCAGGCGTTCTTCCGGAGGAGTCTCTATAGTGCTCATATCTCTTACCCCCACCAGGGACATATGGAGGGTGCGGGGTATGGGAGTGGCACTTAGAGTGAGAACATCAACCTCCTGCCTCATCTTTTTCAGGTGCTCCTTATGGGCGACGCCAAAGCGCTGCTCTTCATCAATGATTATCAGCCCCAGGTCCTTAAATACTACATCCTTCTGTAGCAGCCGGTGAGTGCCAATGCAGATGTCCACACCGCCATCAGCGAGCCCGTCAAGGGCAACCTTTTGCTCCTTTGGTGTCTTAAAGCGGCTTAAAACCTCAATTCTTATCGGGAAGGCGTCCAGTCTCTGGCTGAAGGTAGAAAAGTGCTGTTGAGCTAGCACTGTAGTTGGCACCAACACTGCCACCTGCTTATTGTCCATCACTGCCTTGAAGGCGGCTCGGATAGCGACCTCGGTCTTGCCGTAGCCGACATCCCCACAGACCAGTCTATCCATAGGTTTGGATTTCGCCATATCCTCTTTTATTTGGTTCTGCACCTCTAACTGGTCGGGGGTCTCAACATAGGGGAAGGAAGCCTCAAGCTCCTGCTGCCACACTGTATCACGGGAGAAGGCAAAGCCGGGCACCACTTCTCGGGCAGCATAAAGAGCTAATAGCTCTTGGGCAATGTCTTCTACTGATTCTTTGACCCTTTGCTTGGTTCGCGTCCACTCCTGAGTGCCCAGTCGGCTCAACACTGGCGGCTGTTCGCCAGCGCCGATGTAGCGGTTGACACGGGCTATCTGGTCAGTGGGGACATAGAGCCTATCACTAGCAGCATATTGTAAAACCAGATATTCTTTTTCTTTGCCGTTGGTGCTCATGGTAGTAACGCCAGCAAATTTGGCAATGCCATGCTCAACATGCACTACGTAGTCGCCCGGAGTTATCTCAGTAAGGAATTTGTGGTGGGGCACTGGTCGTCTTTTTATCAACCGCCGTTGTTTGATAAAGCCAAAGATTTCAGCATCGGTGAACAGGTAGGCGTTATTATTCATAACCCAGCCCTCAGCCAGTGAACCCTGGACCAGTGTTAATGAACCGGGTGAGGGCATTTGCTCGATTTTAGTAAGGGGGTGGGCAACAATGTTTTCTTCGTCAAGTAGCTCGGATAATCGGCTTGCCTGATGACTGATGATTATGAGCCGGCGCTTTTGATTTAGGAGCTGCTTAACCTTGTTAATGAACATCGGCAGTTGTCCAGTATAGTTAGGGGCAGGAGCGAAGTTTAGCTGGTATGGCTGTTCACTATCGGTAATGCCCCAGGCAGTGAGCATCAGGCACTGCCTTTTTCTCATTCCTGGCTCTAGCTTATCCCAAGTAAGGTATGGCACAGGAAAATTGTGGGGCAGCTCTCCCCCTGCTAACTTCTCGGTGCGCAACTCCATAGCTTTAGCATCCAGATCTTCCATTGCCAGTTTGATATTCTGTGGTTCATCGAACACTAGAAGGGCATCCTGCGGTAGATAGTCCAGGATGCTGTCCGTATTAAACAGCGGGGCGTAAAACTGCATATTATGAGGTCGCTGTTTATTAAGCAGCATAGCTAATTCCTGTTTGAACTGCTGTTTCACCGCCGTGCTACAGCCAGACAGGTCAATACTGCTGAGGACAGGCTCTAACTCCAGTTTGTTACTTAATAGGAGTGTTAGCGATTCTGTAGCTGGAACAATGGCTACTGATGATAGCGTCTTTAGTGAGCGCTGAGTCGCCGGGTCGAAGAGTCGGATACTTTCCACCGTATTACCGAAGAACTCAAGCCGGGTGGGGAGGTCGCTGGTGGAAGGATAAATATCGATGATGCCACCGCGATGACTTATCGTGCCCGGCACCTCCACTATATTTTCCATTCGGTAGCCCATAGTTTCCCATCGACTTATCAGGTGAAATGGCTCAATATCCATTCCCATCTTTATGGTGTGAGAGGTAGAGGTAAATTCACTATGCGGCGTAAGCTTCTGCATAATGGCTGGGGCGGAAGCGATAACTAAGGGAGCATCAGTAGTCGGCTCACTATTAGCTAAAGCTGATAACGCCTGTATTCTTTCCATCTCAGTAGAGGTATCCGAGGCGATGCGCTCGTAGGGCAAGGCGTCAGGCTCAGGGAATAATCTTACCTCAGGATAATTACACCAGGTTAGAAGCTGCTCATATAGTTTTTTGCTGCTTTCTGGCTGTGCGGTAACTACCAGCATAGGTAATCGCCGGCTTTGATATAGAGCAGCGATAAGATAGGGTTTAGCCGCATTGAGCAATGCCACTCTGGTACTGCCATTACGCCGCTGTAGCTCTTCTACAATCTGACGGTAGGCAGGCATCTCCTCAATGAGATATAACAATTGCTTCAGGTTCATGGACACTCCTCTCTCAAACACCTCTAGGGCTAGCCGAAACGGCCTAGCCCTCCGATAAATTTTAGCACAAGATTCAGCTTTAGGGAAATCAAAAAGTGGAACAAAGCCGCTCTATAGTAAAATATCACCCCTCTTGCTATAATGGAACGAGTGTACTGAAGGTTTAACTCTAAATGGATAAAGCCAGAGATAGAAAAACCAGCCTAAACTCTCGACATTTGCCATATAAACGAATCGTAGCTAAGTTCGGCACCAGTCTGCTCACTGGCAGTAGTGACCATCTGAACCAGGACATAATGTCAGGATTGGTCAGCCAGGTGGCACAGCTACATAAGCAGGGTCTGGAGCTGCTCGTAGTGTCTTCAGGAGCTATAGCCTCGGGTAAGTCTAAACTGGGGCTAACCAAAGAGCTCAGGAGCATTCCTTTCAAGCAGGTGTTGGCTGCCGTGGGGCAAAATCGTCTGATGCAAGCTTACGAGCAATTGTTCAGCCAGTATAATATCACAGTGGCCCAAGCTTTGCTCACTAAGACTGACCTCTCCGACCGAGCTGGTTATCTAAATACCCGCAATACCCTTCTGGCTTTGCTCGAGCTGCGGGTATTGTGCATTGTCAATGAAAACGATGTAGTGGCAGTGGACGAGATTCAGGAGGCTAAGTTTGGTGATAACGATACTCTATCAGCTATGGTAGCTAACTTGATTGATGCCAACCTGCTACTTTTGCTCACTGATACTGCCGGGCTCTATACTGCTGACCCCAACCGCCATCCTGATGCCCGCCTTATTACGCAGGTGGAAAGGATTGATGCGGAGATTGAGCGTCTGGCAGCTGATACCCCCAGCAGCCTGGGCACCGGCGGCGTGAGTACCAAGATAGAGGCGGCTAAATTGGCTACAGCCTCTGGGGTAACTGTAGTTATTGCTGACGGCAGGGAGCCAGATATTATTTTGCGGCTGGCGAGTGGCGAGGCGGTGGGCACTCGTTTTATGCCCGCTACCAGCAAGCTGGAGAGCCGTAAGCGCTGGATGCTCAGTGGTCTTTCCACCAAGGGTAAGCTGGTAGTGGACTCCGGGGCATCCCTGGCGCTAAGGAAGCAGAACCGAAGCCTGCTGGCCGCCGGCATTAAGCAGGTTGAAGGTGAGTTTCAACGTGGTGACATAGTCAATATCTGTGACCCCGATGGTGTTTGCCTGAGTTGTGGTATAACCAATTATAGTTCCAGTGATATAGCTACTATTAAGGGAATACACTCCAGAAAAATTGCCACTCTACTTGGCTATGATTACGGTTCTGAGATAGTGCACCGAAATAACCTGGTGATATTGTAGATAAGGAGGAATAATGGTCACAAATTTTACCCGAGGTAGCGGCAAAGTTTATGATAATGGCAGCGACGAGCTCATCTCCGCTGTTAACTACCTAGTCCACGAAGAACTAACCGCCGATGGCACCCCGGTAAAATGGTGGGGGGAATTGACCTTTATTGACAGTGTTCGCATTCATGATGGCGACCGGTATCTGCTTGAATTAGAGGATAGCCGCAGAGGAAGGTGCTCCCTGAGAAGGAGAATTAACAAGGCGGTGATTTCAGTGCCTCCTCGCTTTTTCTACTTTCTTCAAGGGACCGGACCGCTTGAGTAGTCCGCTGCAATAACTTGGTGGTGCTATGAAAATAAGAGGAGAGTCAAAGAGGGGCGAAGCCCCTCCCGAAAATACCTCCCCCTTCCCCTTGATAAGGGGAAGGGGATACAGGGGATAGGGTTACCATATAAAAGGAGTTAAAGTATGAAATCGGCTATTGAGGAACTGGAAGAGAAGGGTAGGACAGCTAAGACAGCGTCTCGCCGGCTGGCTTACCTTTCGGCTGAGGTCAAGAATAAGGCTTTGCGTAATATCGCTAACGACTTGTTAGCTAAAAAGGATGAAATATTAGCTGCCAATGAGATTGACTATAAAGAAGGCGAAGCAGCAGGCATGAGCGCCGCCATGCTCGACCGTTTATTGCTAAACTCCAGCCGTCTTGAAGCTATAGCCAGCGATGTGCTGGCAGTGGCAGCACTACCTGACCCGGTGGGAGAGGTATTTGATATGCGCACCCTGCCCAATGGTTTGCAGGTGGGGAGGAAACGAGTTCCGTTAGGCGTAATCGGCGCTATATATGAGAGCCGACCCAATGTTACTATAGATATATCAGTCCTCTGTCTGAAGTCGGGCAATGCCGTCATCCTGAGAGGTGGTAAGGAGGCAATCCATTCCAATAGCGCCTTGGCCGGGGTGGTTCAAGATGCTTCAATAAGAGCCGGGGTTCCCGACGGAGCGGCGCAGTTCATTGAGAATACTGACCGAGCCCTGGTCAGTCACCTGCTCAAGATGAGTGGTGTGATTGACCTGATTATTCCCCGGGGCGGGGCTGAATTAATAAAGTTTGTCTCGGAAAACGCCTCTATGCCGGTGGTTAGCGGTGGGGTCGGTGTTTGCCATACCTATGTGGACAAGAGTGCCGATATGGCTCAAGCAGTGGCTATAGCCTTTAATGCTAAGGTGCAACACCCCACGGTTTGCAATGCCTTAGACACCTTGCTGGTTCATGCTGAAATAGCTGAGCACTATCTACCTACGGTGGCGGCGGAGTGGGCGAAAGCAGGAGTGGAGATGCACTGTGACCAGCGGGCTTTGTCTATTCTTAAACCTCACCCTTCTTTAAAGCTGGTTCCAGCTACAGACGAGGACTGGGGTAAGGAGTTTTTGTCGCTGGTGGCGGCGGTTAAAGTGGTGGATTCGCTGGATGAAGCGCTGGAGCATATTGAGCGCTATGGCTCGGGGCACTCTGAGGCTATTATCACTGAGGAATACGGAGCAGCGATGCGCTTCCTAAATGAGGTTGATGCTGCCTGTGTCTATGTTAATGCCAGCACTCGGTTCACCGATGGTGGTCAGTTCGGCTTGGGGGCTGAGGTAGGCATTAGCACCCAGAAACTTCATGCCCGTGGCCCGCTAGGAGTAAAGGAACTAACTACTTATAAATGGATTATTTTCGGCAGCGGGCAGGTACGACCTTAAATGCCTAGCCTGTCTTTAGTGCTTCCAGGGCAGCCTGTTGAATTTGGAATAGCTCTTTGATGCCTTTTTCCGCTAAAGAGAGTAAGGAATCAATGGTCTCTCTGGAGAAAGGCTTGGCTTCAGCCGTACCCTGCACCTCAACAAATTCACCCTTATTGGTCATCACCACATTGAAGTCAACCTCAGCATTAAAGTCTTCGTCGTAGCACATGTCTAATAGCATATGGCTGTGCACAATGCCGACGCTGGTGGCGGCTACGGCACTCTTTAGCGGTATAGATGATATTACCCCCATATTTGCTAGAGTTTGGAGGGCTTGATATAAGGCTACATAGGCGCCGGTGATAGCCGCCGTTCTGGTGCCGCCGTCTGCCTGCAATACATCACAATCTACGATTAAGGTCCTTTCCCCCAGTGCACTGAGGTCAGTTATTGCCCGCAGTGAGCGTCCAATGAGACGCTGAATTTCCTGGCTTCTGCCGGCAACCCTACCCGCCGAATCACGGGGAGTACGCGTAACTGCAGCCCGGGGTAGCATGGCATATTCCGCAGTAATCCAGCCGCTACCCTCTCCTCTAAGGAAGCCGGGCACTCTCTCCTCTACGCTAACTGAGCATATCACTCTGGTTTGTCCCAGTTCTATTAAAGCCGAGCCTTCAGCAAACCTCTGGAATCCGGGTGTTATTTTGACTGGTCTCAACTCATCCCAGGCACGACCATCGGCTCTCTTCATATAATCTTCCCTTCTAGCTGGTAATGTATGCCCAAGTATAGCATTGATGGGCGCTATTGACAATTTATCCGCCTCACCCCCTTAATCCCCCTCTCCTTAAAAGGAGAGGGGGACATTTAATAGAAAGAGGGGCTAACGCCCCTCTTAAAACACCCCTTTCTTAATAAATAACTAGGTTGTATACTTTTGGTGAGGCGATATTGGAGGTTATAACATAATGTGGAATTTGGATGATGAATCTAGATATGTAAAAGTACACTCTTTTACTATACCTAAAGCCTTCACCTACGCAGACATGAGGGCAGGCCATACTGATAGGGATAAAAGAGAATATATTCGAGCCAAAGCTGCTGAAAGTTTCCCCAACAATATTCCTAGTATTAAATGGTGGGCGTTTCGTATTTTTGTAAAAAAGGGGGGCGGTAGACCGTTCGATATTGAAAACGTCCCTAAGCTTATCGTAGACGCATTTTGTAGATGGCAAGTTCAAAAGGATGGGTCAAAGTATGAAAACTTGTGTCTCTTCGCTGATGATACACTTGATTATGTGGGGATAATTGAGGTCGGTGGAATGCGGAGCCAAGGAGAGGATACCACCGAAGTGGAAATCTTCGGATATAAGTAAGAAGAGCACAAAGTGTAACATATCATGAAAAGTTCGTCCTAGGTGGAAACAGCGTCATGAGCATCAGCCCTCAAATTATTAGCCTGATAGATGAAATAAGGAATGACAGGACTCATGGTGCCAGCCAGTTGGCCAGGCAAGCAGTAAATGTGTTAAAGATGGCTGTTGAGCGCAGTCAGGCAGAGACCGTTAGGCAGTTCTTACTAGAGCAGAAGGAGGTAGGAAAGAGGTTAATGTCGGCTCGTCCCGCGATGGCACCAATATTCAATATTACCAGTCGCTTTTTGAACGCCGTAACCGAAAAGTCCATGGGAATGGATTTAAATTCAATTAGGCACTTCACCATTTCCAGAGCTGATGAGCTAATCAAGGATTCACTAGAGGCAGTAGCTCAGATTGCAAAACATGGCTCGGAGTTAATTGCTGGCGGCGACAAAATAATGACTCATAGCTATAGCTCAACGGTGGTGGCAATGCTAAAGGAAACCTTCACCAAACGCAGGAATATTGAGGTGATTACTACCCGGTCGGGTCCGGGACGCACTGGTGAGAAGATTGCCCAAGAGCTTGGGCTTTATGGAATACCGGTTACCTTTATTGACGATACGGCTATGGGACTCTATATATCAGCAGCGAACAAGGTCGTGGTAGGTGCTGACCGAATATGTGCTGACGGCAAGGTGGTCAATGGCATTGGCACTTATCAACTAGCCTTAGCGGCGGAAACAGCCAATGTTCCCGTTTATGTATTATGTGAGACACTTAAGTTCGACCCCAGATTAAAGAGTAGTGAGGTTGATTTGGAGGAGAAAGAGCCGTCTGAGGTGGTTGAGCCTGGCAGATTGCCCGCAGAGGTCAGGGTGAAAAACCCCTACTTTGATGTTACGCCGCTGGAACTGGTTGCCGGGATAGTAACTGAGAATGGTTTGCTTACACCGGAAGAAGTTATGGGTTATATGAAAAAAGCAATCGGTTAAGGCGGGCTGAGACTTATATAACTCGGGCTAGGGTCTCCTTGAGCATAGGTACGGTTTGGTAGCTATCTAAATCTTTCGGGTCTATCCACCTTACTTCTTTATGTTCCCAGTCAATTTTGATTTTACTCCGGTCCTTTATGTGAAACAGATAAGGGTGAACCACCCATTTGACACCGAGCTTTTTATCTTCAATCAGTAAAGGCTTGCCCCTCTTTACTAACTTAAGGTCTTCCCCACATAGACTGGTTTCCTCTTCTAGCTCTACTAGAGCCTGCTCATCAGCAATCGTCTCTACATAGCCACTAACTCCCGCCCACCTTCCCTGATAGGTGCCAACCTGTTCACTGCGGCGCAAAATCAGAATCTCATTTTCCGATTCGAGAAAGCAGGTAACGACCTCTTTTTCTTGTAGCATAGTTTATTTTAAGCTTATTAGGTATTCTTTTAGCCAGGCCAAGGCTGCCTCAGCCGCACCGCGCTTATTTTGCTCCCGGTTCCCCCGGAAGTTGTGTTGCTGACTATAGGTTCCAGCCTGGTGGGATAATCCAATGTAGAATAGCCCCACCGGTTTTCCCGGAGTAGCACCGCCAGGCCCAGCAATACCGGTATCGGCTAAACATATATCGGTGGCTAATGTTTTTCTGCCACACTGCGCCATCTCCTCAGCCACCTGATGGCTTACGGCGCCATATCGGTTGATGGTATCCTCATTCACCCCGACTATTTTAATCTTGGCTTCATTGCTATAGGCGGTAATTGACCCTTTGTAATAATCTGAGCTGCCAGGGATATTGGTTATCCGATGGGATATTAGCCCGCCAGTGGCTGATTCAACTACCCCCAGGGTCAGCCCCTTCGGGCGAAGCAAAATTCCGATTTGTTGCTCTAGACTAGCCATGACTGTTCTTATAACGGTTTATATAAATCTTCTCATTAAGCGATATATTATTTTTTCGTCTATCTTGTTACCGTCTCGGCTAAATTTCTTTACTGCCTGCTCAACTATGTCATGCTTGTGTAGGTCATTGAGGTCATCAAGGCAGCTATATATACCGAGCCTTCTGCCGAGTCTGAAGTTAGTCCTCTCTTCAGGTGATAGGGACTGGAATCTATCTATAGTCGCCAGCATTCCCTCTTTATCCTGGGGCAATTTGCCTTCAATTTCTTGCAGCAAGTTAGTAATATGGTCGCTGACAAAGTAGGCGTGGCAGTCAAGGTGCTCAATAAGTAGCTTTTCCTCCTCTAAAATCTCCTCGTCTGTTGCCTGAATAAAACTGCCATTTTCTATCTCATTATACAGAGGCATCCTACTAGTAACGGTCAAGGTTCTGACCCTAATGAAGTCGGGGGCTATTTCATTTAGCACCCTAGCTGTCTGGGTGGCGTGCTCCCGCCACATTTCTTTTCCACCTAAGCCAAGAACAACATATTCACACAATGAAATACCCGATTCTACCACCCTTCTGCCACCCTCAATATGTTCGGCAGCGGTAACCCCCTTATCCATATATTGAAGCAGAGGGTCGTAGCCCGATTCCAGTCCGATATGTAACCGAGAAAGTCCGGCTTGATACAACTCAGCTAGCTCTTCTGGCTTCTTTTTAGCTGCCGTCTTGGACCTGGCATAGCTAGTTATTCTTTTTATGCCAGGGAAAGTTTGCTTCAAAAACCTGATTATTTCAACTAACTCGTTAGTCCTCATAATTAAACTATTGGCATCCTGCAGGAAGGCATTTTCGCCACCGGCATACAGCCATAGAGCTACATTACGAAATGCCTCATTAGGTGGATTATCAAATACCATACCGGCTATCTCTTTCACGCTTCCCCCATAGCCAGCCTTCCATGACATCTCCTCTATCTCATCCCGTATAGCCTTGGCTGCTCTTATGTCTTGCTTTATCTCTTCTACTGACCTGAGCTGGAATTTCGTCCCTTTGTAGAGGCTGCAGAACTTGCACCGGTTCCAGGGACAGTTTGCGGTTATCCTGATAAGCAGGGAGTATGCCTCACTTGGGGGTCTAATCGATCCTATCTCAAAAGAATCCACCATATTTAGTTTTACAGCCATCTAAGTACATGTTCCTTAATATAGTCAAAATTGCTCTGCACTTTTTCGGCACCGGTCACAATTTCTATATGGCC
>SDBV01008504.1_pt1 | contig 13828 bp, 10 predicted proteins | sample 2277081 | NCBI WGS metagenome assembly SDBV01 (sample SAMN10402039, study PRJNA504765) | marine sediment metagenome | isolation source: marine sediment core GS10_PC15, 223 cmbsf | place: Arctic Ocean: Southern Knipovich Ridge | collected 2010 | reverse complement strand
TCGGCGCCTCTGGCCATCATTCCGTCCAGTTCGGCGGGGCCGGCCATCAACTGATGGTAGCGCTCGCGCACCGGACGCAGTTCCTCGATGAGAGCTTCGGCAACCTCGCCCTTCAAGTCTCCGTAGCCTTTGCCTGCAAAGTGGGCCTCGATCGCCGGCCGGTCCTGGTTGGTCACCAGTTCGTAGATCTCCAGCAGGTTGTTGACTCCCGCCTTCTCCAGGTCGTCGCTGAAGATGATCTCGTGGCCGGTGTCGGTCACGGCGCGCTTGAGGACGTGGCGGATTTCGTCGGGCTCGTCGGCGATGCGGACGCCGTGGCCGCGGAGGTGGACGAGGCTCTTGCTCATCTTGGTCGACGGGTCGCTGAAAGCGCGGATTCGGGCGCCGGTGGTTGGCAGCACCGGCTTCGGGACGACGAAGGTCTCGCCGTAGATGTTGTTGAAGCGCTGGGCGATGTCCCGGGCAAGTTCGACGTGCTGCTTCTGGTCCTGGCCGACCGGGACTTCGTCGGTGTCGTAGAGAAGGATGTCGGCCGCCTGGAGGACGGGGTAATCGAACAGACCGGTGCTGACGCTATCCTGGTTCTCCGACTTTGCCTTGAACTGGGTCATCCGTCCCAGCCAGCCCATCGGGGTGACGCAGTTGAGTATCCAGCAGCACTCGGCGTGGGCCGGGACGTGGCTCTGGATGAAGATCGTGCTTTTCTCGGGGTCGAGCCCGGAGGCGATAAGGAGTGCCGCCGTCTCTCGGGTGAGGCGCCTCAGCACTTCCTGGTCCTGGGGGAGGGTAATGGCGTGCATGTCGACGACACAGAAATAGTTTTCCTTGGCGTCCTGCTCGGCCGCCCAGCGTCGGAGAGCCCCGAAGTAGTTGCCGATCGTCAAGTTTCCGGATGGCTGGATGCCGGAGAATACGGTAGGCTTTCCGGTCTTTGCCATGTACTTCCTCCTGATGCGCTAGTTGAAGCGGTCCATGGTTGCCGTGATGCCCTCGGTGAGGATGCACTCCACGGCCTCGCTGACCTGCGGGATGGCCGTCTCGAAAATCTTGCTCTCCTCTTCGGTGAAGTCGCTGAGGACGTAGTCAATCACGTCCGTCTGGGACTCGTCCGTTTCGTTGGGGCGGCCGATGCCGACCCGTACCCGGACGAACTGCGGTCGGCCAACGGCGTCGACCGTGGAGCGGACACCCTTGTGGCCGGCGGTGCTGCCGCCGAGGCGCACCCTGATCTTGCCCGGCGGCAGGTCGAGGTCATCGTGGATCACGATCAGCCGGTCGGGGGTGACGCGGTACTTCCTGACCAGCCGGCCGACGGCGTCCCCGGTGCGATTGACGAAGGTCTGGGGGCGGATGAGGAGGACGTTGACGCCGCCGATGACGCCCTCACCGGTGCGGGCCTCCGACTGCTTCTTGTTGAGGCTGATGCCGTGCCGCTTGGCGAGGTCATTGACGCACATGAAGCCGATGTTGTGCCGGTTGCCCTGGTAGATTGGCCCAGGGTTGCCGATGCCGACGATCAGCCGGAAGTCACGCTTTTTCTTCCAGAAGAGCACGAAATTCCTCCTCGGTGATTTGCCTCGTTGCCAACTCGCGGGCGCGGGCGATCTTGCTGCCGCCGGGGTCTTCGCCGACGACGAGATGGGTGGTCTTGCCGGTAACACTGCCCTTGGCGCTGCCGCCGAGTGCCCGGACCCGTTCCTCCGCCTCTTGCCGGCTAAAGTTTACCAGCTTTCCGGTGATGACGAACTCAGTTCCCGCCAGCGGCAGCCCGGCGGTCTCCGGTTTGGCTTCACTGGTGGGCCAGACGCCGGCCAATTTCAGCTTCCTGATGATCTGGCGGTTTTCGTCCTGGGCGAAGAAGGCGATGATGCTGTCGGCGATCTTGGGCCCGATGCCGTCGATTGCCATCAGTCTCTCCGGAGATGCTTCCCCAAAGTCGTCGAGGTCGACGAACTCGTCGGCCAGTACTCGGGCAGTCTCACCGCCGACGTGCCGGATTCCCAGCCCGTAGATGAGGCGGCCCAGCGGCTGTCGTTTGCTGGCCTCGATCGCCGCCAGCAGGTTGTCGACGCTCTTGTCGGCCAGCTTCTCCAAGGCGACCAGTCGGTCGCGCTTTTCTTCCAGGGAGTAGAGGTCGGCGACGTTACTCACCAGACCCTCGGTGAGGAGACTGGCACTGAGACTTTCGCCGATGCCACGGATGTCCATTGCCTCCCGCGAGACGAACAGCTCGATGCCGTGCTGCACCTGGGCTGGGCAGGCGACGTTCGAGCAGTAATACATCGCCTCGCCCTCGGTACGGACCACCAAGGCGCCGCAGACCGGGCAGGCCGGCTGCCCGGTAGCGTCGCTGGGCAGGCTGGCGAGGAGGTCGTATTCCTTCTCGTTGCCGGTGCGCTTGCTCAGCACCGGGCCGACGATTTCCGGGATAACCTCACCGGCGCGGCGGACGGTCACCGTATCGCCGACGCGGATGTCCTTGCGCCGTGTATCGTCCTCATTGTGCAGCGCTGCCTGTTTGATCGTCACCCCGCCGATAGCGACCGGTTTGAGGATGGCGACGGGATTCAACGTCCCCGTCCGCCCGACGCTGATCTCAATGGCATCAAGGACGGTGGTACCCTCGACGGCGGGGAACTTGTAGGCGATTGCCCAACGCGGTTCCCGGCTGATGTCTCCCAACCGTTCCTGCTGGGAAATCTTGTTCACTTTGACGACGACGCCGTCGGCCTCGTAGGGCAGCGTCTCGCGGGCGCCGACCCAGCGCTGGTAGTACTCCTCGACCTCACCGATGTCTGCGAAGAGCCGGTTGTTCCCGTTCACCTTGAAGCCGAGCGATTTCAGATACTGGAGCCGGTCCCAGTGCGTCTCCGGTACCGGCCGTCCTTCGGCGTAGCCGAGCATGTAGATGCAGATGTCGAGCGGCCGCTTGGCCGTGACCTTGGGATCGAGCTGGCGCACCGAGCCGGCGGCGGCGTTCCTCGGATTGGCGAATGCCGGCTGTCCCTCGGCGAGCCGCTGCCGGTTGAGCCGGTCGAAGCCGGCCCGTGGCAGGTAGACCTCGCCGCGTACCTCGAAGCTCGTCGGCGCGCCCTTCGGGACGGTCAACGGCAGGCTGCGCACCGTCCGCATGTTCTGAGTGATATTCTCGCCGCGGAGGCCGTCGCCGCGGGTGGCTCCGGTCGTCAGTCGGCCGTCGACGTATGTCAGCGCTACCGCCAGTCCGTCGAGCTTGTGCTCGCAGACGACGTCGAAATGCTCCTCACCGAGCAGCTTGGCGGTGCGCGCCTGCCAGGCGAGCAGTTCCGCCTCGTCGAAAGCGTTGCCCAGCGAGAGCAGTGGTAGGGGGTGCTCGACGACGCCGAAAGCCTCGACCGGGGCGGCGCCGACGCGTTGGGTCGGCGAGTCCGGCGTCAGGAACTGGGGATAGTCGTCTTCGAGCCTTACCAGTTCGCGGACCAGCCGGTCGTACTCGGCGTCGCTGATTTCGGGGTTGTCGAGGACGTGGTAGCGGTAATTGTGGCGGTTGATTTGCTCGCGGAGGTCCTCGATTCGTTTCTCTGCCCGTTGCGGGTCGTCCATCGGTGTCACCACGGGTCGTTTTCCTAGTGGATTATAGCACAGGGTGCCCGTGGCGACTGACTTGTTCGGGGCGGTCACTATTTTGACCCGACTTGGTCTGGACATTGACCCCTTTTTGCCCTGTCACGCCATCCCGGCTGTGCCAGAATAGGCACGGTCAGCGGGCACCGGCGTCTTTCCCGCAGGCCGGAAGAGAGTCACACCGGACTGGTCGATCTTCTCAACTACCTCTCACAACTATGAGTACACCTGCGAAATCACCCGCGGATTGTGATGCCCCGGCCATCGTCATTCTGAGAAGAGGTGTCATCGCGTGAAACGGCACGAAGCGATCGAAGCCATCACCGGAGCCCTGGGGAGCCGTGATCTGGTGGTATCCTCCACCGGCATGACCAGCCGGGAGTTGTTTACGATCAAGGACTCGGACAGTAACTTCTACATGATCGGCTCAATGGGTCTGGCCTCGGCAATTGGCCTCGGGCTGGCCCTATGTCTCCCCGCGAAACGGATTGTCGTCATCGACGGCGATGGCAGCGCCTTGATGGGCATGGGAGCGACGGCCATTATCGGGCACCATTCGCCGGCCAACCTCATCCACATCGTCCTCGACAACGAGGCCTGCGACTCGACCGGCGGCCAGCAAGCGGCGGCCGCCACCGCCAGACTGGACGAAGTCGCCGCCGCCGTCGGCTACCGGGTGTCGTCGCGGGTTGCCGCCGTCGCTGAGTTGCGCAAGGTATTAGGGGATGCGCTCGAAGCGGGCCCGGCCCTCATTCTGGCCAAGATAGAGGATGGCGCCTTGCCGGAGGTCGGCCGGGTCTCACACGCTCCGCCGGAGATAGCGAACAGACTTGGGGAGTCGGCGATCGGACGCTAGCACGTGGTTCGATCTGCTCTTTACCGCGCGGCTTACCGAGCATACCCGTGATTCCGACCGTCGAGGCTCGTCGTTGTGACTCTCTGGGAGCGCAGTCTACCCCCCCGGCCGTGCTAACGTGGATAGGTCTCAGGGAGAGGTGCACTCGATGACGGTCCGGGAACTCGCCGCGGCCCCTCACCGGAGTATCGCCCGGCGGCTTCACCCGATCCGACCGCCGCTACCACCGCAAAGCGCTTCTTTCGGCATCCCGGCGCGGTTCCGAGGAGGCAAGAGGTGACCCATTTCCGGTTGAAGCCGGCGCACGTCACCGGCATCATCATAGGGCTGCTGTTTGCCTTGGCCCTGTTCCTGCGCGTCTACATTCCGCAGGAGTGGGTCTTCGCCGATGGCCGGGTCAACTTCATTGGGGCGGACGCCTGGTACCACATGCGTCTCGTCGACAGTCTGGTCGAGAACTTCCCCCGGATGGTCACCTTCGATCCCTACCTGTTCTATCCCTATGGCATCTCCTGGCCGCACATGCCGTTTTTCGACTGGCTGCTGGCAGGCGGTGCCCTGCTGGTCGGGTTCGGTTCGCCGACGCAGCACACCGTTGAGGTCGTCGGCGCGTTGGCGCCGGCTGTCATGGGCGCGCTGGCCGTCATCCCGGTCTACTTCATCGGTCGGGGACTCTTCGGGCGATGGGCGGGGATCTTGGCGGCGGCCGTAATCGCGATCATTCCCGGCGAATTCATGGGTCGCTCCCTGCTGGGTTTCAGCGACCATCACGTCGCCGAGGCGCTCTTCAGCGCGCTGGCGATGATGTTCCTCCTGCTCGCGATCAGGTCCGCCCGCCAGCGCGAGATTACCTTCCGCCACTTACGGGAGCGCGACTGGCCGACTATCCGCCGGCCGCTCGTCTTCAGCTTGCTGGCCGGTCTCTTCCTCGGCATCTACCTTCTTTCCTGGATCGGCGGTCCGTTGTTTGTCTTCATCATCCTTCTCTGCGTCGTCGTTCAGTCGATTATCGACCATCTCAAGAGGCACTCCGGCGACTACCTGTGCATCGTTACCATCGTTCCACTAGCGGTGGGAAGTCTGATGCTGTTGCCGTTCTCGCTGCAAGGGTTCCAGACGGCGGCGCTGCTGATCGCGCTTCCCGCGCCGCTTGCCTTGAGCGTCCTCTCCCGCCTGATGGCGGCCCGGAGGCTGCGACCGGTCTACTACCCGGTGGCAGTGCTGGGTCTGGCGGTCGTCGGGCTGTTGCTCTTCCGCTTCGCCAGCCCAGCCGCCTTCGAGTCGGTCATGACTACGTTCGGCCTGTTCACGCCGAGTGCCATCCATCAAACAATCAGCGAAGTCAGGCCACTGTTCTTTTCCGGGGGGGGGGGGTTCTCAACGACGCTCGCCTGGAATATGTTCACCACCAGCCTCTACTTCAGCTTCGCTGCGCTGGTGGTGCTCGGCTACCGTGTCTTCCGACGCGGTGATGCCAGCCTGACGCTATTGCTGGTATGGAGCCTGGTGACCCTGGCCGCCACCCTGGGAGCACGTCGCTATGCCTACTACTTCGCAATCAACGCGGCACTCCTGACCGGCTACCTGTCCTGGAAACTGCTGGAGTTTCTCGATGTTGGCCGCTGGGCGGCGCTCTACCGGCGCAAGGCAGCGCCGGTCAGCCGGGGGGCGCGTCGTGTCAGCATCGTCCTCGGGGTGGCGCTCGTCTTCCTGGTTGTCTTCGTTCCCAATCTCGGCTTGCCGCCCGACTGGGAAGGAAAGACGACGGGTGTCATCCAGGCGGCCAAGGAACTGGCGCCGTCCGATGCCTGGTACGATTCCCTCGTATGGCTCAGGGAGAATACCCCGGAGCCGTTCGGCACCCCGGAGTTCTACCTCGATGAATACACGACGCCGCCGGTTGGGGAATACTACCCCTATCCCGAGTCCGCCTACGGAATAATGGCCTGGTGGGACTACGGCCACTGGATAACGCGCATCGCCCGCCGCCTTGCCAACCACGGTCCCGGAGGAAACTGGTCGATTCCGGTCGCCCGTAGCTTCACCGCCCAGGACGAGGCCACTGCCACCGAGATAATCGACGAGATCGACTCCAGGTACGTGGTCATCGACTACGCCACTGCCACCGGCAAGTTCCATTCGATGGTGACCTTCGCTGGCGGTGACCCCGACGACTTCCGCGAGGTCTACTTCGTCGAGCGGGACGCCGTGATCATCCGGATCGTCTTCTTCTATCCCGAGTATTACCGGGCGCTCTCGACGCGGCTCTACAACTTTGACGGCCAAGCGGTGACGCCGGAGAGCACGATGGTGATCGAATACGTGGAGGAACTGACCGACAACGGCATCGCCTACAAGATGGTGACCGACGCCCAGTCATTCCCCAGCTACCGGGAGGCCGTGGACTTCGTGGCCGGCCAGGACTCTGACAGCTATCGGATTGTCGGTGCCGATCCAATGGTCAGTCCGGTGCCGTTGGAAGCCCTCAAGGATTTCCGCAGCGTCTACGTCTCTGAGGGGTCGACCGTTCACCTCGGGAGCGTCGAGATGCCGACCGTGAAGATTTTCGAGTACCTCGAATGATGCCGGATTCTTGGACTCACTACCGGCAGTGGGGCCAGCGATGAGGCCGGCTTACTTCGTCCGGGAGACACTCGGTCAGATTGCCGGGACGGGCGCCGTCAGGAGACGCCTCGATGGGCTTTTCGGGGTCTCCTTCTACCGAGGTTCGATCTATCTGCTGCTGACCCTGGGTGGGCGGGCCGTGTTCGGCCTCCTCTTCTGGGTCGTCGCCGCCAGGCTCTACCCGGTGGAGAGCACCGGGATCGCCTCGGCGGCGATCGCCGCCATCGGTCTGATCGGGTTGCTTTCGACTCTCGGCCTGGACTACGGTCTGATACGCTTCCTGCCCGAATCCGGCGCGCGGGCGCGCGACCTGATGAACTCCTGCTTTACAATCGGCGGCCTGCTCTCGCTGGTGATTACGACCGTCTTCCTGCTCGGTCTGCCTGTCTGGGCGCCGGCGCTGCTGCATCTCCGCGCAAATCCGGTGTTCTTTGCCACGGTTGTAATATCGGCGGTGGCGTTCACCCTGATCACTTTTGTCGGGCAGACGTTCGTCGCCCAGCGCCGGACCGGTTTCGCTCTGGTGCAGGCGCTGATACTGGGACTGGCGCGGTTTGGGATGCTGATTGGCCTCGCCGGCGTCTTCGAGGTCTTCGGCGTGTTCTCGTCTTGGGGAGTAGCCATCCTGGTGGCCCTCGGTGTTTCGCTGTATGTCTTTCTGCCACGGACTCAGCCGGGCTACCGTCCCCGGCTGGCCGTCGACCGGCGAGTCGTCGCCGGCATGATACGCTTCTCATTGGGGAACTACGGGGCCAACCTCTTCCTCACCGTCCCCGGGTTTGTGTTGCCTCTGTTCGTTATCAACCTCGTCGGGTCGGCGGCCACCGCCTATTTCTACATTGCCTGGGCGATCGCCAGCGTTTTGCTGATGATTCCCGGGGCGATATCGCTGTCGCTCTTCGCCGAAGGCTCCCACGACAGCCGGCGGCAGAAACAGGACGTCGGCCGCAGCCTGAAGCTCCTTCTCTTCGTGCTCGTGCCGGCGATGGCCGTCGTCTTTCTCGCCGGGGACAAGATCCTGCTCGTCTTCGGCGCTGACTACTCGGAGAACGCCACCCAACTTCTCTGGTTGCTGGTGGCTTCGGCCTTGCCGGCGGGGATCAACCACGTCTACTTCAGCACCCAGCGGGTGGCGATGAAGATGGGACATGTCCTTAGGCCAGCGATCCTGGTGACGGTTGCCACGCTCGGTATGAGCTACCTGCTGCTGCCTGACTACGGCATCATCGGGGCAGGTATCAGCTGGCTGGTGGCGCAGTCGGCGGTCACCTTGCTGGTGGCACCGCGCCTGTTCCGAATGAAGGCGGCGGACGCATTGAACTGATTGTGGGGGAATCACGTGATGGGCGAGACGAGAGCCGCGATGCGACACTTTGCCGGCGAACTCTACGGGGCGACGCTGCGAAGGCACGTCGGCGGGCAGCGCCACAGCGTCGTCCGTGACTACCTGACGGGCGACATCCTCGACCTCGGCTGCGGCGGCGGCCTGATACTGCCGTTCGTTGCCGACCGGTCACGCTATGTCGGCGTTGATATGCAGGAATCGGCCCTCCGCCTGCTCAGGGCCCGCTTCCCCGATTGCCGTGCCCACCGCGCCGATCTGACCGATACCGCCAGCCTGAGCGACGTCGTCCGGTCACGGTTCGACACGATCACGCTGCTCGCCGTGATCGAGCACCTCGAGGAGCCGCTGACGTTGCTCAAAGGCCTCGATGCCTTCCTCAAACCGCGGGGCAGACTGCTGATCACCTGCCCGAGTCCTTTTGGCGAGAGGGTTCTCAGACTGGCCAACGCCGTCACCGACATCGCCGAGGGCGCCCCCGACCCCCACATCCACGTCTACGGCAAGCGCAGTCTGACGGCGTTGGTACTGGAAGCCGGACTGGTGCCGGTCGAGTACCGGAGGTTCCTCTTCGGCCTCAACCAATTGCTGGTCGCCTCGGCGAGGGACTGAGCGAGCCGGCTCTAGTCCCGGTGCCCGAGGATCCGCGTGGCGGTGTAGTAGACCGTCAGGACGCTGCCCACCAGCCAGCCGACGCTGTAGACGCCGAGATAGACGTAGCGGACGTTGATCAGCACCGGCGTACCGGCGTTTGTTGTCCCCAGCGTCAACGGCGGCAGCAGCAGGTCGGCCAGGCTGATGACCGGCAGCGCCACCATTAGCCCCACGGTGACGAAGAAGACGGCGACGTATTTCAGCAGCGACGGTATTCCGGCGAGGACGTCGGGCAGCGCTTCCTTGGTTGCCGTGACCGAAGTCCCCTCCAGGCCGCGAATGCGATAGGCCATCTGGGGTGACAGGCTGAAGGCACCGATCGAGACCACCGTCACGAAGCCGAACACCAGCGGGACGATGGTGCCGACGGCGTTGAAAACGCCGAGCGACATTCCGGCGACGGCGAACGGCCAGGCCACGCTGACGTTCATGTCGTCGTAGAACATCCCGACTGAGGAACCGCGTCCGTGGTAGCGGGCGATTTCGCCGTCGCTGGTATCGAGCAGGTAGGACAGGTAGTAGAGCAGGCTGCCGACCAGCCACAACGCCGGACCGGAGAAGGCGAAGAGAACACCGGCTGCCAGCCCGGTGACAAAGCTCATCAGGGTGACCTGGTTGGCGGAGACGCCGAGCGCCAGGAACAGCTTTGTCAGGTAGATCGACGGCCGCCGTCCCAAGTTGAGTATCATCCAGTTGGTCGGGCCGCCCATTTTGAGGTATTCCTTGTTTCTCTCGTGTTGACAAATGCGCCGCAAGGTCGCGATTGATTCCGCCATCAGCGGACACCTGTCTCCATTTCTTTGAGTACGTAGATGATGTTCCTGGAAAACAATCTGGGGTACCACCGCCAGAACAGCTTCGGCAGGAATTCATAGAACTGAATCTGGACGCCGTAGTACGCTTCGATCTCGAGGCCCATCTGCCGGCACCAGAAGACGAAATCGCTCAGCGTCCAGAACCTGAGGTGCTCGGAAGGGTGAGTGCTCCACTGCCTCGGGAAGCGGCCGAGCAGTAGCCGGACGCGGTCCACGATGAACCCGCTGTTGGGCAGGTTCACAACCAGCGATTTTCTGAATCTGCCTTTGAGCTTTGACACTACTTCTTCGGCGTTGCGCAGGTGCTCCAGGACATCCGTCATGATGATGTAGTCGTACTGCTCCGCCAGCTGGAAGTCATCTTGAGTGACGTCTTGCAGCATGACGGGGACACCTTGCGCGGCGGCCAGGTCCGCCGCGTTCTGGGATACCTCTATACCGGTGACAGTGGCGTCTCGCTCGCGTGCCAGGTAGCGGAGCAGCTTGCCGTCCCCACAACCGATATCGAGCACGCTGCTTCCCGGTTCCACCAGGTCAGCGATCACTTTGAACCCGGGCTGTAGCGAACCGTCATCCGCGGATGGCTCCTGCCACACGTGTTCATAGGTGAACGGAATCTGGAAGGCGTCGGCAAACGGGAAGTCGTTCAGCAGGTGTTTCCTGATCTGGTCAATCCTGCGAATCATGCGTCCCTCCATGATTCGCCGGTGGTCTTGAGGCTCGGCAGGCGCCGGGCCACCTTCTTTTTGGCCAGTCTCCTCGATATCATGTTGCCGGCGTGAGCCGCCATCCGCGAGATCAGGTAGCGGGCATTGTGGCCTCGCCGGAAGCCGAGGAAGAGCTGCAGCATGGCGGAGGCAGCGTAGAGGGCCAGTATCCCGAGGCGTGGCAGACGATTGCTGCGGGTGAGGGCGGTCAACTGGTTGAAGTTGGCCCAGTCAACGTCTCGGAGATAGCCGTTCTCTTCGAACCTGCGGTAGATGGTGGTTCCCGGTAGCGGGGTGCAGATCGAAAACGCCGGCTGGACCTTGTTGGCCAGCACGAAGCGCCAGGTCTTCAAGATGTCGCCGACGCCCTCGTCCCAGTTCCCGATCATGAAGAAGCCCTTGGTCCGGAGGCCGGCTCGGTTCGCCATGTCGATGGCGGCGGCGGCCTCCGGTGGCGTCAGCGACTTCCGCATCGATTTCAGCACATTCGGCGAGGCGCTCTCGATGCCGATGCCGACCTCGGTGAAACCGGCTTCCTTCATTCGGTGAAACAGACCCGGCGAGACGCACCGCGCGTTGGCCCTGATCTGGCATTCGAAGTGCATCTTGCGGTGCAGGCCGCGCCCGACTATCCGATCGCATATTTCGATGGCCCGATGTTGAGGGACGTTTATCGTGTCGTCGTGGAAGAAGATGCCCCGCACGCCGAAGTTGTCATGGAGGTCTTCGATCTCGTCGACGATGTTGTCGGCGCTCCTCGACTTGAGTGCGTGGCCCCACATCTGGGGCGACCCACAGAAGGTGCATTGGTACGGGCAGCCCCGCGAGCCGATGATGCCCCAGTTGGGGAAGTCACCGTAGTCGCGCATCTTGAGGAGGTGGTGTGCCGGCACGGGTAACTCGTCCAGTTGCTCGATCCGCGGTCGCGGCGGGTTGATGACGACCCGGTCGTCGCGCTTGTAGCAGATGCCGCGAATCTCCGACCACTCCCGACCTGCCAGAATCTCGCCCACAGTGATCTCGCCCTCACCGCGGACGACGATGTCACAGTGCTCGAGGCATTCCTGGTACATGGCCGTTGCGTGGATACCACCCATGACGACCAGCGTCTCCGGCCGGTGCTGCCTGGTCATGTCCGCGATCAGCCTGCCGAGGGGGTAGTTCAGTGTCAGCACGCTCAACAGGACGGCCTCGGGAGCGAAGTCGCGCAACTCCTTCTGCCAGCGCTCCGGTGAGAACTCCTCGACGGTATAGTCGATCAGCTTGACCTCGATCTCCGGGTGAGCCCGGAGAATGTAGGCGGCAATGTAGGCAATACCCACCGGGTGGTAGCCGGCACGTGCCTCGACGGCGTGGGGCGGAAAGACCAGGAGGACTCTTCTCCGCGTCACGACACCAACTCCTGATAGATGTCCAGGTATTGGTGGGCTTCGTCCTTGACGCTGGCGATCAGCCGGTCGGCGTTGTTCTCATACCGCCGCCGGGTGTCGTCGTCACCTGCCAGAGACAGGATGCTGTCCGCCCACTCCTCGGGAGAGTTGACCGCGGCGGTGGGGAACACCTCTTCGCCGTCGATGTCGTTCAATTCGACGATCTCGGGAAGCCTCGAGGCGATGACCGCCCGTCCGCAGCAGAGCGCCTCCCAGAGTACCAGCGGCGGCGACGATTCCCTGAATGTCGGCACCAGGCAGATGTCGGCCTGCTGGATCGCGGCCAGCATATCCTCTATCGGGATTCGCCCGGTGACGGTTATCCGATCCAGGACGCCGAGCCGTTCGGCGGCTTCCCGAACCACACTCAGGTAAGCGCTGTCCGGCGTCCCGCCGACGAACCACAGCCTCGTTTCGGGGAAGGCGGCGACTATCCGCGGTAACGCTTCCACTAGTACCATTTGGTTCTTGCGCGGGATGATATCGGAGACACACACCAGGTTCGGCCGGCCGTTCGGGGCGTGCCCTTTGCCGTTGCCGTGACGGAAGAAGGTGGTGTCCGGCTTCTCGTAGACGTGCCGGATTCTCGGCGGAGGTACCGATACTTTCTCGATCAGGTTGTCCCCCAGCGTGTGACTGATCGCCACCACTGCGGTGGCGTGTCTCAGGGCGAAACGCTCCGGGGTGAAGAGCACCCGGAGAATCAGAGGTAATCGCTCCCGTTGCCAGTCCGAGTTGTGGCAGGTGAAGACCATCGGCACCCTGGTGTTCAGCAGCCTTTGCAGCAACATGACGGCGATTGCGTCGTAGCGGATGTGCGTCTGGATGACGTCGAATTGTCCCTTGCGGAGCGGCTTCCAGAGAGCGAAAAGGAGTGACACCGTGTAGGCCAGTTGTGTCAGGTGCATCCCGACCACCGTCAGCACGAAGTTCGACGACGCCCCGAGGAAGTTGAAGCTGAGGTGAGGCACCCGGACGGTCTGCAGCAACTCGTCCTCGAAGTTGAGAGGCGGCGCGTGACTGGAATCGAAAACCCAGACGCGGTGGCCCGATTGGCACAGCTGCCGGGCCTTACGCACAGCTGCCTTGTGGACGCTGCCACCGATCCTGGGCACTTGCAGTGCGCCCGACCCGATGATTGCGATTCTCATGCTCTATTTGCCTGGGTCTGCTGCCGGGTGAGCCATTGCCGACTCACCCCCGGCGTTGACTAAAGGGACTGTAGCATGCCGGGGTCTGGCGGCTGTGCGCCGCAAGGGTCGGAGTTGTTGGCCGCGTGGCCAACAACCGGCGTGCCGTTCTCGGTCTTCACGGTTCTAGCCTCGGCGGCTCACCGTCGTGCCATTCCCGCCAGGTAGCCGGCGCCGGTCGCCGCCACGCTGGTCATCATTGCCGCCGCCTGGCCCAGGTTGCCCCTTCGGTAGAAGCGGGCGAGCTTGCCGGTCATCGAGTTCATTGCGTATCGCAGGTAGGCGTTTTCGGTGGCGAGGACTTCTCTGGCCGGTGCGGCGAAAGCATGGCGGATCAGGGCCTTGTGAAAGCCCTCGTTGTAGGACCGCAGCACCAGGTACCTGAGATTGGCGCGACGGTCCGGTACCCGGTGATAGACGATCGCCTCCGGGTCATAGATGACGGTGGCGTCCGGCAGTTGCTGTTTCATCCGGAGGAAGAACTCGGACTCGGTACCGGTGCCCCAGTCCTTGCGCCGCCCGAAGGAGGTATCGAAGAGGCCGGTCGTCCGGAAGACATCGCGGCGGACGGACATATTGCACAGGATCAGCTTGTCTACACGGCGG
>SDBV01008503.1_pt1 | contig 13830 bp, 11 predicted proteins | sample 2277081 | NCBI WGS metagenome assembly SDBV01 (sample SAMN10402039, study PRJNA504765) | marine sediment metagenome | isolation source: marine sediment core GS10_PC15, 223 cmbsf | place: Arctic Ocean: Southern Knipovich Ridge | collected 2010 | reverse complement strand
AAGGTCCATGTTTATTGTAAGCTTTTAATAAACATCTAAAATCTCTATCGCTTATGTTTAATAAACCTGAATCTTTCATTTGAGAAATGCTCTTTTCTTTTATGATACAATCATAAATAGAGCTCTCTTTTTGTGTCATACAAAAGATCTTCTCCAAAGTTAACCTCCTAATAAAATCTTTGTTAGGACATTTTAACTTATGAGCATTAGGGCCCAACTACTTTATTCCTACAAATTAAAAAAATAAATTGATTTAAAAAAATGAGAAATGTAAAACTTTTTTTTATCTTTCATCAAAAGGAGTATTTATGTTGAGGTTGATAAAAAGTAAATATATTATAATCCTTATAACTTTGATAAGTACGTCTCTTTTTGCAGAAAATTTTAATTTTTCAACTCCCTTAGATATTAGCTCAGCTGCAGGCTTTTCCTCTCAAATAACAGCAGATAGCTCGGGTAGATATGTTTTTGCTATTTGGTTAGATGGCACTCCTAATATTCAAACAGCTAGATCAGCCGATTTTGGTCAAACTTGGGACACAATAGTTACAACTTTTGGTACAGGCTTTCAGCCTCAAATAGTTACTGATAGCTCGGGTAGATATGTCTTTGCTACTTGGCAAGATGGCGCGAATATTAAAGTAGCTAGATCAGCTGATTTTGGTCAAACTTGGATCACAATAGTTCCAAATTTGGGTGCAGGCAGTTTTCCTCAAATAGTGGCTGATAGCTCGGGTAAATATGTCTTTGCTACTTGGCAAGATGGCGCGAATATTAAAGTAGCTAGATCAGCTGATTTTGGTCAAACTTGGACATCACAAATCATTGGCACAGCACTCTCCCCCCTAAGCCCGAATCCTCAAATAGTTACTGATAACTCGGGTAGATATGTCTTTGCTATTTGGGATGATGGCACGGATATTCAAACAGCTAGATCAGATGATTTTGGTCAAACTTGGACCACAATAGTTCCAAGTTTAGGCACAGGCGATAGACCTCAAATAGTTACTGATAGCTCGGGTAGATATGCCTTTGCTATTTGGCGAGATAGCCCGAATATTCAAACAGCTAGATCAGCTAATTTTGGTCAAACTTGGACCACAATAGTTCCAAATTTTGGCCCAGGCGTTAGTCCTCAAATAGTTACTGATAGCTCGGGTAGATATGTCTTTGCTATTTGGCAAGATGCCAGCCCGAATATTCAAGTAGCTAGATCAGATGATTTTGGTCAAAATTGGACCACAATAGTTCCAAATCTTGGCCAAGGCAGTGTTCCTCAAATAGTTACTGACAGCTCGGGTAGATATGTATTTCCAATTTGGGTAAATACCGATATATATACATCTCAGGGACTGAGATCCTTTTTTCCAATAACTAAATTTAATATCTCAAGAGATTAAATCTGGATTTTTAAGATTCCAGAGTCTTTCTCTAGTCATCCATTGCCTTATAGTTTCTTCAGAATTTCCTCAAAATTGCACGCAAAATTGGATATAGCAGCTAAAACGCATAGAGGCAGTCTTAATTATTTTTTTCTCATGCCTTGGAAAAAGCTATTGGTAATTGATTTATTTAGTATTTCTCTTTTGCCCAGAGATAAAATGTTCCAGCAAAGAGAAACAATATTTAATTATTAGGACTCATTTTACAAAATTGTGCAAAGCTGAAAAAGCCTTCAAGTTACCTTTTTTATCCGCAGAGTCTCTGATAATAGCAAAGACAATTTTCATCTTTTTTTGATAAATTGGTCTTTCTTGTAAGATCTCTTTTACAATCTCTGCAACAACTCTCGGATCATTATTATATGCTCCACACCCAAAAGCTGACAAAACTATAAGCTCTTGATTTTTTATCAACGCAGAATTGAAGATCATTTGAATTTTACGTTTGGTATTTTCTCTGTAATTTTTTGGTGTTCTAATGTTATTTAACTTATAGGCTCTAGCTGAAATAACATTGAGCTCAGCTGGATTTTTAAAGTAACAAAACCCCTCTTCTACATTACCTCTAAAAACTCTAATTTTTGGTGAAAAAATAACTCCAAATTCAGGAATTTTGTACCACCATCCCATTTTTCTTTTCAGATAAGGGTTATAATTATTTTTATTTGACTTATGAATATTAATAGAATCAAAAAGAGTCGATCTCATACAAAGAGCCTCTTCTTGTCTTTCATCTCCTTGTAAGAAATTACCACCGGCTCTTGGGTTAGCCATATTTAATACTACAACTTTTTCATAACTTCTTTCATTCTTTAATCTAATAGCAACATCATAACTATCCCCTTCAAAAACCTCTACTTTCATTAAAAAAGGCTCTTCTTTTAGAGTGGTTTTTTCTTTAGCTATCTCAAAATATCTCTCTTCTCGATGTTTATTTTTAACAACAGATCCCAAAATTTGCGTATTTTGTTTCATTTTATCTATCTCTTCTTTCGATAATCTAAAAGCATGCTTAACTTCTAAGTTCTCAACATCTTTCAAAGTTTGATCCGCAATAAGTTTTAGCATTTTTTTTCTATTAGAGAGGTTTTTAGATTTATAAGTTTTTAGCCACTTAAAACTATCATGGGTTTGGGTGATATATCTTTTTACCTTTGGAGCATTATTTATTTTTCTTATAGGAGAAAAAATAAAATAAAAAACTTTAGAAACAGCTTTAAAGATTAAAAAAGTGATCAAACAATTTGAAGCAATCTCCAAAGAAACAAAAAAATAGGACCCAATAATTATTGTATAAGAGATGAAATTGAAAAAATCGTTTTTTATATAATCATTTACACGATAGCAAGTATTGATGAAAGAAATTTTTGTATTTGTATAGATGCTTTTTGCTTGATCAAAAAGAAAAGGGGATAAACTTTTATATCTACTAACAGCTTGAATCGTCATAATTAAATAAATTTTAATACAAAAGCAGTTTATCTAGATATATTTTAAATTTAAAAACAAAATTTGATTTATTTTGAAAAAATATCTTTGAAGATTTTTATATTTGTTAAAAAACTAATAGTTTTAACTACCATCAATGGTCGATATAACACAAAAAGCTTGAATACCATCGCCACAACCAAAATCTGTTAAACCATCGCCGGAGGTTGCTGTAATACCTACTTGAGAAATACCAAGTTTTAAAATTTGAGCAATTTTTTGTCTCATAAGATCTATTTTTTTTTGCATTCTTGGTCTTTGAGCCTCTATAGTAATAGATAGATGTTGTATCTGTTGAGAGCCTAGAGACTCAAAAGCTTTTTCTAAATAGATTTTAGAATCTGTAATACCTTGATTTTTGCAAAGATCCTGAGCAAGAGAGGCTAAAATAGGTGCGTGTGTAATAGATGTTATAGCATTGCAAATAGCATGAAAGATAACATCGCCATCTGAATCAGCCGCAAGCCCTGGCATGTCATCAAAGATTATTCCAGCTAATATACAACTTTTGGTGGAGTCGTTAGATAAAAACCTATGGCTATCTTGACCAATGCCTGTTCTATAAATTGGATGTTTGTTTTTCATATATGTAAATAATAATGCCAGAAAGCTAAAAAAAAGCTAAACAAAAATTCTTATTTGATAGTTTCTTTTCTTTTAGCTACAATGAGATAAAAATCGGATATTTTTATGAACCAAGACAAACTTCTAATTAAAGGTGGTACCTCTCTTCAAGGCAAAATAAAAGCCTCCGGCGCTAAAAATGCGATGACCAAACTTCTTGTCGCCTCTTTAATTTCGGATAAAAAATGTATATTTCATAATGTTCCAAATATTGGTGATGTTGAAATTACTCTAGCTCTTTGCAAAGAAATTGGGATGGAAGTTTTTTGGGATCGAGAAAAACACATCATGGAAGTACAAACTAAAAAACTTAAAAACTCTTATATTCCACAAAGATTTTCAGGATCTAATAGAATTCCAATCCTTATGATCGGCGCTCTTTTAGGCAGAACCTCAGAAGATATAATTGTGCCCACACTCGGTGGTGATGATTTAGGTTCAAGACCTTTAAATTTTCACATAGATTCTTTAAAAAAATTAGGTGCCACAATTGAATATAGAGATATGAAAAAAGAAGGCGCTTATTTTGCTAGAGCTCACTTTGGTTTACAAGGCGCATTAATTACCCTGCCTTATCCATCCGTTGGCGCAACTGAAAATACAATTTTAGCAGCAATTAGAGCTAAAGGAAAAACAATTATTAAAAATGCGGCTATGGAGCCTGAAATAATTGATCTTATCTTATTTTTACAAAAGCTTGGAGCTAATATTTCGATAGATACGGATAGAACAATTCGTATTCAAGAGAGCAATAAATTTTATGAGGTTGAACACTATGTTCTGCCTGATAGAAATGAGATCATCTCATACGCTCTTTTAGCAATTGCAACGAGAGGAAAAGTTTTTATTGAAGGCGCTGAGCATTTACACCTAATTACTTTTTTAAATAAACTAAGAGAGGTTAAGGCTAAATTCAATATCAAAAAAGATGGTATTGAGTTCTCTTTTGATAAAGAACTAAAAGGTAATTTGCATATTGAAACTGATGTCCATCCAGGTTTTATGACAGATTGGCAACAACCTTTTGCCGTATTACTCACTCAAACTAAAGGTTCTAGTGTTATTCATGAAACTGTTTATGAAAATAGATTTGGCTATACAAAAACTCTTAAAGATATGGGCGCTGATATCGAGCTTTTCTCTCAATGCTTGGGATCCAACAAGTGTCGCTTTAACTCTTTAAATCACAAACATTCATTAGTTGTTAAAGGTCCAACAATATTGCAAGCTAAAAACATTATTATACCTGATCTAAGAGCAGGATTTGCTTATATAATGGCCGGTCTTCTGGCCGAAGATGTTACAACTATTACCAATACTGAATATGTCGATCGAGGGTATGAAGATCTTGTAAACAAACTAAAATCACTCGGCGCTGATATAAAAAAAGTTTCTGAAAAATCTATTTTAAAAGAAAAATCCCAAAAAGAGCTGTTAGTTTGATTTTTACTTAATATTTATATAATATTATTCTTTCAAATTTTATAAAAAATAAAAAATGTTACAATCTTTTACAGATATAAATAAATTAATTAAATTTTTAAAACTAGATAATAAAAATAAAAAAAAGATCTTACTTAAAAGTTCATTCTCTTTATATCTTCCGATACGATTGGCTAAAAAAATAAAAAAAAATGATCTAACAGATCCAATTCTAAGACAATTCGTCCCCTTAATAGCGGAAGAAAAAGAAAAAATTGGCTTTTCAATTGATCCACTCGAAGAAAAAAGTTTTAAAAAGGGCAACCTTTTAAAAAAATATAAAAATAGAGCCCTTTTAATCACAACAAATGCTTGTCATATGCATTGTAGATATTGTTTTAGAAAACATAACTTTGAAAAGATGGGAGACAAAAACTTCATACAAGAAATCAAACTGATAAATGAGGATAAAAGCCTCGATGAGATAATTTTAAGCGGCGGAGATCCTCTCTCTTTAAGTCACCAGGATCTTTTATCACTACTTACTAAATTAGATAATATTCCCCATCTAAAAAGAATAAGATTGCATACAAGATCAATAATAGCTCAACCTGAAAAAATTATAAGTTCTGAATTTTTAAAAATTTTTAAAAATTTAAAAAAACAAATAATTTTTGTATTTCATATCAACCACCCAAAAGAGATTGACAAAGATGTCAAAAAAGCTATAAATAGCTTAAAAAAACAAAACTTTTTACTCTTCAATCAAAGCGTTCTTTTAAAAGGCATAAATGATGATTTTAAAACTCTAAAAACTCTTTTTGAAATTTTGATTGATATAGGCATTATCCCATACTATTTACATCAATTAGATAAAATAAAAGGAACCTCTCATTTTGATGTCTCAACGAAAAAAGGCACGAGACTAATGAAAGATCTAAATGAAAATATGTCAGGATATATGATTCCTAAATATGTTCAAGAAATTCCAAACAAAAAATGCAAATCTTTAATTTAAAAATATATTATCTCACTTAAAACCAGTTTTTTATAATATTTTTTATTCTAATATATTTATTATGAGCATCTTGAATAACACTCTTATTATTAGTTATTTAAAAAAAATATTCTTTTAGTTTCATATCATGAAAATGAGTTTTCTTGATTTTATGATATATTTTTGTTGTAAATTTCATATCATAAAAATAAGTTTTCTTGATTTTATGATGTGATTTTATTATAATTTTAATATCATAAAATTAAATTTTTGGGATTTTATAATACGAATTCTTTAGTTAAATTTTTCAAAAGGATAAAAAATGACGCGTTTTATAGGCAGAAAAAAGGAACTTGAATCTCTCAAATCAGTTTTGAAAAAGCAAAGTTCTAGCTTGATTGTGATAAGAGGAAGAAGAAGAATAGGGAAAAGTCGATTAATAGCCGAATTTGGCTCTCGAATGCATACCATTTTTTTTGCCGGATTACCACCCTCTCCAGAGACAACAATTAAAAGCCAAAGAGAGGAATTTGCAAGGCAAATGCAAAGAGAGCTTCAAATTCCTCTACCTAGATCCGATGACTGGGGAGACTTATTTTGGACTTTAGACAATTCTCTCAAAAAAGATCGAGTCATCATAGTCTTAGATGAAATTTCTTGGATAGGATCAAAAGATCCTGATTTTTTAGGAAAATTAAAAAATGCTTGGGATCTTAGGTTTTCAAAAAATCCTAAACTTATTCTGATTCTTTGCGGTTCAGTTTCAAGCTGGATTGAAAAAAATATATTAAGCAATACAGGATTTGTTGGCAGAATTTCTTTAGATTTAATTATTCGAGAAATGCCTCTATCAGACTGTCAGAAATTTTGGAAAGATCAAGAGGGCAATATTTCTCATTATGAAGTCTTTAAAATTCTCGCTGTAACAGGGGGGGTGCCCCGTTATCTAGAAGAAATTATTTCTACACAAACCGCTGAAGAAAATATTCATCGCCTTTGTTTTCGTAGAGAAGGAATTTTATTTAATGAATTTGATCGTATTTTTAATGATCTTTTTGCAAAACGAAATGAAATTTATAGTAAAATATTAAAATTTCTTGCAGAAAGAACGGCTACATTATCAGAGATTTATAAAATATTAGAAGTTCAACCAAGTGGTGCAAGTGTAAACTATATGAAGGATCTCATCCAAGCAGGATTCGTCACTCGTAACCACCTTTGGAGTATTAAAACAGGAAAAGTCTCTAATTTGAGCTATTTCCGTCTCAGCGATAATTACATTAGATTCTATTTGAAAATGATCCTGCCTAATAAAAACCAAATTTCTGACTCTCTCTTTCAAAAAAGAAGTATAACAACTCTTCCAAGCTGGTCTTCTATTATGGGATTGCAATTTGAAAATTTAGTACTCAATAATTTTCTTCCTCTTTGTAATATGTTAAATATACCTTTAGAAGAAATTCAACAAAAAGGTCCTTTTTTTCAAAGAAAAACCAAAATACAACAAGGATGCCAAATAGATCTTTTGATCCAAACATATTATAATTGCATATATATATGTGAAATTAAATTTTCAAAAAATCACATTCCTAGCTCTGCAATTGAAGAAGTAAAAGAAAAAATTAAAAGATTAGTTATTCCCAAGGGATATTCTATAAAACCAGTACTTATCCATGTAAATGGCGTATCTCCAAAAATAGACGAAAGTCGTTTCTTTGCTCACATTATTGATTTTTCTCAGTTATTCAAAAGTTAAAAAAGAGGCCATCCATTAAAAATTTATATAAATACTTAGATTATTGAATAATTTTGTGTAGATTTTTCAAAGCATAATCTATTGAAAGAACTTCAATATTCTCATGCACCTCATTTCTTTTTCCAGTGTAGAGAAAATATAGTTTTGCAGATGGATAATCTTTTGAAAAAGTTTTCAAAGCTTGAAAATCTTGTTTTATAAAAATGAATTTTCTCGTTTTTATGATGTAATTTTTAACCTTGCAAGTTAATTTTTATCGTATTTTTTAACCTTTAAGGGACAAAATTACATTTTTTTAGATAAATATCTGATTATTAGAAATTTAAAATTAAAGAAAATATCAGTCTAAATATTTTTTATATTTAGTTCCAAGTTGGTATTTACGATTTTTTTTAGATAAATCAATGATTTGAAGAAACTTTTCATCTCTCCATTTTTTACATAAGGCACGAGCTGTTCTAGGTTGTAATTTTAATATTTTTTCAACATCTTTAGATGTTAAATTTATGTATTTTTGAAAAAAAGCTAAAATCTTTCTTTTGCGAATATCTAATTGATTTAATAAAGTTGATTTATCTTTATATCCTTTTTTAGAACTTTTCTTAGCTTGAATATTGATTTTATTAAAGCTATAAGCCATTCCTTCTAAAAAATATTCAATCCATTTTGAAATGTCAGCTTTTTCTCTTCCCATATAATAATTATGAGAAGGTCCGATATTTAAAGCCTCATAATAAGCTGATAAATTATCTGCATAATATTCGTCTAATGAATAAAGCCCTTTCAAGTCATACTTACCAATATGCATGATCAGGGTTGTCAACAATCTTGCTGTTCTGCCATTGCCATCATAATAGGGGTGAATAGTTGCAAATTGATAATGGGCAATAGCTGCAATAATTGGAATGGGCAAATCTTTAGGTGATTTTTTTACCCAATTGATTAAGTCTTTCATTAACTTTGATACATCTTTAGCTTCAGGGGGCAAATAAACAATTGTATGTGATCTACTATCTCTAATCACATTTTGTCCATCTCGATATGGAGAAGCTTTTATTGTTTTTTTTCCTCCTCCCATAACTAAAGCATGCAATAATTTTATATCTTTTTCATTTATTTGAGAGTTTTCTTTTGAAAAACTTTCAACTTTTTTTAAAGCAATATAATATCCCTTAACTTCTTTTTCATCTCTTTCTCTATTGATTAAATGTTTTGAAGTTTTTATTGTTAAATTTACTTGCTCTTGGGTTAATCTATTACCTTCAATCATGGTTGAAAAATGAGTTGATAGTAATTTAGCCGTTTCTCTTAGATGCATTAAAAGGCTAGGAGTAATAGGTAGAGAAATAAGACTATGTTTTAAAGCCTCAATTTGCATCAAAGTTTTTGCAATTTTAGGTGTAATCTGAAATTTTGGATCAAACATTTTTACCTACCATCTTGCCATTATTATGCCATTAAACTGCCATTAAATTCAATACAATTATATAAAAATATCAATATTTTTTGATAATATTAATTATTGATTATTAAAGACTTACATCTGATCTAACGGTTTTAATCCTAAAATATCGAAACCTTTTTTCAAAACTTTTTGAGTAAGATGACATAAAATCAGACGCGAGTCTTGCTCAGGCGATCCTTCAACCCGGCAATCTCTAAAAAAGATATTAAATCTTGTGGCAAGTTCATATAGATAATCGGTTAATCTATTAGGCAGAAGATCACGAGACATAAGCTCTAAAATTTCAGCAAATCTAAGTAGATGAAAACCAAGAGATATTTCAGATGGGTGTTTGATATCGATTTCATCAGTTTTTAAAAGCTTTTCAATATCAACCCCGACTTTTTTCTTAATGGAGAGGATTCTGACATATGAATAAAACAAAAAGGCGGCAGTGTTACCTTCTAAAGAAAGCATCTTAGCATAAGAAAACATATAATCTTTTATTCTATGATTCGATAGATCAGCATATTTAATAGCGCTCATAGCTAAATTTTTAGCCGATTCATCTATAGCCTTTTCATCTAAATTTTTAAGTCTATCTTTTAGAATTTTTTTAGCTCTATCTATTGCTGTATTTAAAAGATCTATTAATTTTACAGTTTCCCCTTCTCTAGTTTTGAATTTTTTCTTATCTTCACCTAAAACTACCCCAAAAGTTACATGATCAAATTGAGTTTTATTTGGATCTAGATATTTAGCTTTAACAACTAGAAGATAGATCATTTGAAAATGAAGAGATTGTCCTGAGTCTGTTACAATTATTATTCTATTTGCTTTTTCTATATTACATCTTTGTCTAAAGCCAGCGATATCAGTCGTATCATAGTTATATCCTCCATCGGATTTTTGAACCATGACAGGCAGTGGATTCCCTTCTCTATTTTTAAAACCTTCAATAAAAACACATTTAGCTCCATTTGAAACTTCAATTAATTTTTTATTTTCTAAATCTTTAACAATTACAGGCAGATCATCATTATAAAAAGATTCCCCTCTCTCGATTAGTTTGATATCTAAAAGAGAATAGATCTCATCAAAGGCTTTTCTAGAAATATCATAAATTATATGCCAAGCATTGAAAGCTGTTTCTTCTTTGGCTTGAAGGTTCAGAACTTCTAGTTGCGATTGTTTTTTAAAATTAGGATCTTCGTCAAATAGTTTTTTAGCTTCTTTATACCAAACGGTTAGAGTTGTTAAATTAGCTTCTTTTTCTTTACTTAAAATTTTAGGCTGATAAGTTTTTAAATAGTGAATAAGCATCCCAAATTGTGTTCCCCAATCACCCACATGATTTAAACGAAGAACATCATGACCTAAAAATTCAAAAAGCCTTGCGAGAGCATCTCCAATAATCGTTGATCGTAGATGTCCAACATGGAGCTCCTTTGCAATATTTGGGGAGGAAAACTCAACGACTATTTTTTGTAAGTTTTTGCTTTTTTTAGCTCCCAGTTTTGGATCGAAAAGATTCTTATTTAATAAAGCTGATAAAAAAGTATTTGAAATCGTTAAATTTATAAATCCAGGACCTGCTATCTCTATTTTTGCAAAAATCTGCTTTCCATCTTCAATGGTTTTTAGATTAGAGATAATTTTATCAGCAATTTTTTTAGGATTATCTTTTAAGATTTTAGCAAGTTTTAAAGCGCTATTGCATTGATAATGACCAAAGTTTTCATCTAAACAATTTGCAACATCGGCTATAGCTTCCTTTACAGATAACTCTTCTTCAAAGCTTTTTAAAATAGCTTCAGTAAGTCTATTTTGTAAAAAATCAATTAAAAGTCCATCTATCATATTTTTTAATGATGAAAATATAAATTACTTTTTCTTTTTCCTATCCCAGCTTTCATCTTAAACTGCGCCAATTTTATAGCAGCTCTGTTCGTTGAGATATCATTTTGATCGGCTATTTTATAAATTTCTAATAAAGATGTATATATTTTATCTGTTTTTTCTCGAGATTTTTTTGGGCAGTATCCTGTCTTATCTAATTCGAAAGAAACATTTATAAGACCACCTGCATTTACTACAAAATCCGGCGCATACAAAATATTTTTGTCCTTTAAAACTTCTGCGTGTCTCTCTTCTAATAGTTGATTGTTTGCAGCACCACAAACAGCTTTGCATTTTAGCTGATCTATCGTTTCATCATTAATTATTCCTCCGATTGCACAAGGAACAAAAATGTCACATTCTTGTTTATAAATATCTTCAGGTGCAACAATTGTTGCTGCGTTTGCAAACTTTTTTAACTTTGTCTCATCTATATCACTAATAATTAGCTCAGCTCCATGCCAAAATAGATGCTCAATTAAATAATGAGCTACACTACCGAGGCCTTGAATAGCAATTTTTTTACCCTTAATAGATTTTGAGCCATATAACTTTTTAAGAGTTGCTAAAATTCCTTGAAAAACACCCCAAGCCGTGAACTTAGATGGATTACCAGAACTTTTTTCATGAGGAAGACCAACGACATATTTTGTTTTTTCGCGAATAATCGTCACATCTTGTGGAGAGCATCCCATATCTTCAGAACAAATATAATTTCCTTCTAAAATATTTACAGCTTCGCCAAATGATCTAAGTAATTTTTCATTTTTATCTTTGATATCCTTTACAACTATTACACTTTTACCACCACCGAGGCCTACTTCTGCCATCGCAGCTTTATATGTCATACCTTTAGATAATCTAAGCGCGTCTGTTAGGGCTTCATCAAAATTATTATAAGTTGCAATTCTAGTCCCTCCCAGGGAAGTGCCGAGAGTTGAATCATGCTGCGAAATAATTGCTAGAAGATCAGTTTTTTCATTTGTAACTTTATAAACAGCATCGTATCCTTCGATGTCTAGCTTTTCAAAGACAAAATTCAAATATTTTTTTATATTTTTCTGCCTAATACTTTTTTGAATATTTATTACCATTTGACCCCCTAAAAAACTTTTATTTTCATAAACTGTTTCATTTGCAATTAAAGTTAATAAGTTAGCACATTTTTTTAACAAAATCAACATTAATTATTCATAAATTAAAATATCTTCTATTAGTATATATTTAACCCTTGCTAAAATATTGCTAAGCGATTAAATTTGAAGGGCAACTTATTAAAATTTAATATTGTAACAAAACTTTTCTTTAGAGGGGTAAAATGCAAATTACTGAAAATATTAAAAAAGAAATTTTAAAATTTATCAAACAGAATAAGAAAGCAGATTTAATTTTGACCTATCTTTTTTATGTAGAGAAAAAATTTAATTTGAAACCGGTTTTATTTGCGCGTGAAAAAGTAATCTATCAAAGCTTAGATAAACTCATTGAACGCTTAGAAAAAGAGGGTAAGCTCTTTAGAGAGACTGAGATAAAGATTCAGTTTGGACAACAAAATGTGAATAGTGAAACTAAAAAAATATATATATGTCCTTTCACAGGTAAAGTTTTTGGTGATAATACCCACCCAAATCCACAAGATGCTATCTATGATTGGGTATCTAAATGCCCAGAGAATAGAGAAAGAGTTGGGGGCGGGGTTAGAGTGAAAAGATTTTATGTCTCAGAAGATCCTGAAATTATTAAAAAATACATTACGAAAAGAAAAGAGCCGATCACAAAAACTGTTTACTCATCTGTTTTAAGCGGCAAACTATATAATAGCAAAAAATCGATAATCGATGATTTCAAAAAGCACAGCGTAAAACATCTAACACTTTTTGAAGTTCAAAATCAAAATCGTTTTGAAATAGAAGAGAACTTTTTAAAATTCATTCAAGAGCAATTAACAGAAGATAAGATTAAAACTTTTGTTGAAGCTATTTCTAAATTTAAGGAATTTGAACCTTATTTAGAGAAATGGCTAAAATAAAAAAAATCTCTAAATCTTTAGATGACACCTATTTAATAGGCTCTGAGATTTCTAAAAAATTAAAAAAAGGCTCTATTTTAGCCTTTTTTGGTAGCTTAGGATCTGGAAAGACAACTCTTATTAAAGCGATTGTTGAATCTCTAGAAAAAACCTCTCAAAATATAAATGTTAATAGCCCCACTTTTAATTACTTAAACATCTATAATTTAAAAATTCCAATTTATCATTTTGATCTCTATAGAATAAAAGATAAAAATAAGTTTTTCTCTTTTGGCTTTGAAGAGTATTTCTCAAAAGATGGAATTTGTCTTATTGAATGGGCTGAAAATATAAAAGATATACTTCCCTTAAAAACCCATATCATTAAAATGAAACACATATCTGAGACCCAAAGAGAGCTAGAGTTAATAAACTTATGACCTTAATAGATAAAGATGTTTTTGTTTGTATCGATATTGAAGCCACCGGTTTAGAGCCTATGACAGATCGAATAATAGAAATCGCCGGTATAAAGTTTACTTTCACTAAAATCTTGGATACCTTTTCAACTTTAATAGATCCTGAAGTTGAAATTCCCAAACCCTCCCAATATATCCATAATATTTCAACTGATATGGTAAAAGGTAAACCAAAAATAAAAGAAGTTTTGCCTGATGTTTTAAAATTTATCGATAATCATCTAATAATCGGTCATGGAATAAAATTTGATATTGACCTTATATATAATGA
>SDBV01008502.1_pt1 | contig 13831 bp, 20 predicted proteins | sample 2277081 | NCBI WGS metagenome assembly SDBV01 (sample SAMN10402039, study PRJNA504765) | marine sediment metagenome | isolation source: marine sediment core GS10_PC15, 223 cmbsf | place: Arctic Ocean: Southern Knipovich Ridge | collected 2010 | reverse complement strand
GAGTCTCGTAATAATGACGTGTTCCATTGTCAAATATGGTTTCCATAATTTAGGATTCCTTTCCACTTATGATGGAATTTTTAAAAAATGAAAATAAAAAATAAATTAGCAAAAGGTTAGCAATATTATTTTTCCCAATAGCCAAACAATGTTAAAAAAACCCTGCGGAGATAATAAATTTTTAGCGGAAAATTTGCCCCTAGTAGGAATCTTCTACGAAGATTTATCGGGTTACACGCGAAGTGTACCACATAGCAGAATTTGTAGCAGTCAATTTTAAAAAGTAAGAAATCCCACGCAAACAAAATATTCTACCAAAAGTTTTTAAACTAATTCCTCAATTAAATTTTATAAAATGGCATTAGAAGAAGAATTTGTAAAATTAATGAAACAACAGGACAAAATTAGAAACATAGCAATCGCTGCGCACATTGACCACGGTAAAACTACTTTCTCAGATAATCTTTTAGCAGGTGCAGGAATGCTTAGTAAAGAAACAGCAGGAAAACAAAGAGCACTTGATTTTCACGAGGACGAAGCTGCAAGAGGAATAACAATTGACTCAGCCTCGGTTTCAATGATTCATAAAGTAAACAACGAAGATTACTTAATTAATTTAATTGACACTCCTGGACATGTTGACTTTGGTGGAGACGTTACAAGGGCTATGAGGGCTGTTGATGGATGTGTTATTTTGACTTGTGCTGTTGAAGGTGTTATGCCTCAGACAGAAACTGTTGTTAGACAAGCTTTGAAAGAATTAGTAAAACCTGTTCTTTTCATAAATAAGGTTGATAGATTAATTAAGGAAGTTAAGTTGACGCCTGAAGAAATGGAAAAGAAATTTGTAAAAATTATAAATCATGTTAATGAACTTATTGAAAATATTGCGCCAGAAGGATACAAGGAGAAATGGAAAGTTGGTGTTGGAGAAGGAACTGTTGCTTTCGGAAGTGCTTTCCATAATTGGGCTTTGAGTTTTCCTTACATGAAAGAAAAAGGAATTTCATTCAAAGACATAATTGATGCTTACACCGAAGACAATGAAGAAAAATTAAAAGAAAACATAAAAGCATTAGCAAAAAAAGCACCATTACACGAAGTAGTTTTAGGAATGTCAATTAAACACCATCCAAATCCAGTTGACGCACAAAAATACAGAGTTCCAAAAATCTGGCATGGAGAAATTGATTCTGATATTGGAAAAGATTTAATGGCTTGTAATGCTGGAGGAGATTTAGTTTTCGTTCCAATTAAAATTGTAATTGATAAACATGCAGGAGAAATTGCTGCTGGAAGATTGTTCTCTGGAACAGCTAAACAAGGTGACGAATTATATATGAATATAAACAAATCAAATGTAAGGGTTCAACAAGTTTCAGTTTATAAAGGAGCCCAAAGACTTGTCGTTGACAAAGTTCTAGCAGGAAACATTGTTGGTATTGTTGGTTTGAGAAATGTTGTCGTCGGTGAAACAGTTTCAAAAAAAGAAATGGTCCCATTCGAAGCAATCACACATTTATTTGACCCTGTTGTTACAAAATCTATTGAAGCAAAGAAGGCAATGGACTTGCCAAGATTAATTGAAGTTTTAAGACAAGTTGGAAAAGAAGATCCATCAATCAAAGTTACAATTAATGAACAAACAGGAGAAAGTTTAATCTCTGGTATGGGAGAATTACATTTAGAAATTATTGAAAACAGAATTAAGACAGAAAAAGGATTAGATGTAAAAACATCTGCTCCAATCATTGTTTATAGAGAAACAGTTACAAAAGAATCTGATACAAAAGAGGGTCGTTCTCCAAATAAACATAATAGTTTCTTTATGAAAGTTGAACCCTTGGAAGATGAATTATATAACGCAATCCACGACGGAGGTCTTCCAGAAGGAAGGGTAAAAAAGAAAAGTCAAGGAGTAACTGACGCACTTTCAAAGATGAATTGGTCTTCAGATGAAATAAGAAATGTTAAAGATATTTATAAAGGAAATATGTTTATGGACGAAACTCGAGGAGAAGTTCATATTCAAGAAGTAATGGAAATGGTTTTAGACGCTTTTGAAAAAGTAATGGACGAAGGACCTTTAGCAAGAGAACCAACAATGAAAATGAAAGTAACTTTGATGGATATTAAACTTCACGAAGACGCGATTCACAGGGGACCTGCACAAGTTTACCCTGCGGTAAGAGATGGAATAAAAGAAGCAATGAAGACAGCAGGACCATCAATCTTCGAACCATTACAGGTTCATGTCATTGAAGCACCGGACGATTTCATGGGGACAATCACAAAGTTGGTTGGTGGAAAGAGAGGACAAATGATTGACATGACACAAGAAGGTTCAACATCGCAGATAAAAGCGAAGATCCCCGTCGCTGAAATGATTGGTTGGTCAAATGATTTAAGAAGCGCAACTGAAGGCCGTGGAACATCTTCAATCTTAGAACAGGAATTCGAAAGAGTCCCTCAAGGAATCCAAGACGGAATCATAAAAAAGATTAGAGAGAGAAAAGGATTGAGCGAGAATCAGTAATTTCTGTTACAAATCTAAACAAAACATTTAAATAAATTAATTCTATATTAAAATGATGATAAAAATTTCTCATTATAATGAGGACACAGATAGTTTAATTGTTTCTTGTATTGAAGATAATGAAAGAGTGAAAAGAAATTTTATGTTTGATGATCTTGTTATTAGCACAACTGGAAGGGGAAAAATTGTAAGTTTAGAAATAAGAGAATTTTCCCGTTTTCTTAAAGAAATGGGTTTTGATATATCTCAAATAAAAGAACATTTAGAAAATATGATTCTTGTTGTAAAACCCAAAAAAGAACTTTTGTTCATTGGTGTTGAATTGGAAAAAAACTCTATAGTAAGACAGATTCCTATTGCAAATATTCCCATGCAATGTATAAAAAATTAAATCATTTTTTTAGCATATCTTTTTAAAACTGATATTAAAAAATTTTTAAAAATTTTATTCGCAATGAATGCATTGTCCATTTTTGGTTTTTCCCCTCTTTCAAAGTGAATTGCAAATAAAGCAAAATTCCCTTTTTCAAGTTCATAATGAATATCATATGTTTCATAATTATTTTTACGTTTTCTTAACATTATTAATTTGATTAAATGAAATTGAGAATAGATTCTTCTCAATTCGTTTTCGTCTGTACCTTTAGATAAAATAGAAAGTTCATAATGGTATGGTTTAAAGTATTCTTCAAAAGAATATTTTTTTAAATTATTTACTATTAAATCAATATCCTCTTTTTCAATATAAATTTTTTCAATATATTCGCCTTCTTTCATATCTTAATTAAAAACAGAGGTTTTATTAAATTTACCAAGAACGATAAATATTCAAAAGAAGTTAATTAAATTTTTCTCACAAAATCCTCTCCTCACAAAAATATATCCCACCAAAACAAAAAGTTTATAAACCTAATTTTTTTAGAATAAATCATGGCAAAAGATAAACCAAACATGAATGTTGTATTCGTTGGACACGTCGACGCAGGAAAATCAACTTGCGTAGGTAGAATGATGTTTGACGGTGGAGCAGTTACAGAACAAGAAATGAAAAAGCTTAGAGAAGAAGCTGAAAAGCACGGTAAAGCTGGTTTCGAGTTCGCTTATGTTATGGACAATATTAAAGAAGAAAGAGAAAGAGGAGTTACAATCGATTTATCTTATAAGAAATTAGTTACTGAAAAATTCGAAATTACAATCATCGACGCTCCAGGTCACAAGGATTTCGTTAAGAATATGATTACTGGTGCATCACAAGCAGACGCTGCTTTCTTAGTTATAGCTGCACCTAGTGGAGTTCAACCACAAACAACTGAACATTTATGGTTACTTCGAACAATGGGTGTAAAGAATTTAGCAGTTGCAATTAACAAAATGGACGTAGCAGATTATTCTGAAGAAAAATATAATAAAGTTAAAGAAGATGTTGGAAAACTTTTACAAGGTGTTGGAATAAAACCAGAAAACACAACATTCATTGCTTGCTCAGGTTTAATGGGAGATAATATTGTTAAGAAATCTGAAAAAATGGCTTGGTATAAAGGACCAACAATTAGAGAACAAATGGACCTCTTTCCTGCTCCGGAATTACCAACTAACTTACCAATGAGAATGCCAGTTCAAGATGTTTATGATATAACTGGTATTGGTACTGTTCCTGTTGGAAAGATTGAAACTGGAATTATGAAAGTAGGACAAAAAGTAAAGATTCTTCCAGGTAGAACTGGGTCTGGAATTGACGGTGAAATAAAGACTATTGAAGCTCATCACGAAACTCACAAAGAAGCTCCGGCTGGAATGAATGTAGGAGTTAATGTTAGAGGCGTTGGTAAAAAAGATATTGCAAGAGGGGATGTAATATGTGAAGCAAACAACCCCGTTCCAATTGTTGAAGAATTCATAGCAACAATTACAGTAATCAATCATCCAACTGTTTTAGCAAAAGGATACACACCAGTATTCCATATTCACACTGCTCAAGTTCCTTGCCAATTCATTGAGTTAATTGCTCAAATTGACCCGGCAACTGGAGAAGTTATAAAAGAAAGTCCTGACTTCTTGAAGAACGGAGATTCCGCAAAGGTTAGATTGAAACCACAAGGAAACTTAGCATTAGAAACTCAAAAGGATAACCCTTTCATGAGTAGATTCGCAGTACGAGACGCAGGAGTTACTGTAGCTGCTGGAATGTGTACAGAGATTACAAAGAAGAAATAAGGTTGATTTTTCAAATAAATTCTAAACTTAAAATGACATTTTTTATAATTTTTATAGAAAATTTATATAATTTCTTTAAAGGAATTTGAAGTATAAAACCCCACACCAACAATTCTTAAATAGTCAAATTTATTTTGTCTCTGTTATGGAAGATAACCCTATTTTTGAACAAGGAGGATATTATAATCCAAAAGTTAGTGGTTCTTTAGAGGAATATCTTACAGAATTCAATGGACGAATGTCATTTCCTTTGTTCAAAGGAATTGAGCAGTTTAATATGTTAAAAAAGAGAGATTATTTTATCCCTAATAGAAGCATAATAAGACTTATGTGGAATTCTGAAAGAGGAGACGAACATTTTTTAGTTAATGAAATTTATCAATTATTTAGTCTTGAATCAGGAGTTCATTCTGGAAGAGAGGGAACCCATAAACCAAAGAAAATTTTGGATGAAAATGTACGTTGGGAACCCCACGAACTTAATAGAAAACAAATTCGAAAAGATTTTGAAAACCTTGAAAAAACAAAATAAACACAACCCCAACAATTCTTAAATACTCTCAAAGTATTCTACAATTATGCTCAATAAAGAGATGACCAAAGAGGAAATCGAAAAAGCATTAAATGGAAAAGGGGATTTCGTCCAAATAGATTATCTCACGAAATTTCTCGAAACAAAACCACCGCTCTTACTAAAAAGATATACATATCTAAAACTTGCAAACATATACGAAAGCAAGAAAATGTTCAACGACTCCGGAAAAATGTTCGAAAACCTAGGAGTAATATCAATCGCATTCTCAGAAAAAATAAAATACTTTGTCAAAGCCGCACAATCATATATAGAGGACGGATTCTTCGAAAACGCAGACAACGCAGTCAAGAAAGCAATGGGGGAGGCAAATGAATACGAAAGAGGGGAAATATATTATTCAATTAAAGAATTCTACAAGAAAAAGGCGCAAGTATATGAAAGTCAACTAAAAAGAAACCACGCCGCAAACATATACGAAAAACTCCTCCAAATGAAAATAACAGAATTTGAAAAGAAGGAATTCAAAAAAAGACTTCTTGATTTATATGAAAGACTGGGGAAGTTCAAAGAGTATTCTCTTTTGGAGAAATGAGATTAATTTTTTTGAGACGGGCTTTTCTTGAGTAAAATATTTAAAGAATTAAATTCCCATAAATCTATGGGAGACAATGTAATATTAAGATTTCCGTTTGACAATCCTGAAAAACCTGAAGTAATTGAAGTCCTAGCCAATGTACCAACTAATTGGAAAGGTTATCTAAAAAAGAAAGCAAAGGAAATAAAAAAAGAGGGAAGATACATAGTAGCAAATATATTATACGATGAGGAATATTATTACCCAGAATCAATGGAAGCGATTCATAAGAAAGTAGAAAAAGAATCAGAATAATTAGAGAATATTTTTTCCTAAACAAATGATAAAATCCATCAGTAAAATTTAAAAACCCATTTCTTGTTAACAAAGCATTAGGAAAGTATCGATTAAAGTATTCACGATATCACTATCACAATCATCAATAAGCTAAGAGCTATTTGTAAAAGAACAGATATTTTTCTAAATAAAACCATAGGTTTTAACAAATTAAATGGAGAACAAATAATATGGCAAAAGTAAGTCCTGTATCGATAAAATACATGATACATGCTAATTTTACAGCTGAAGGAGCTTTAGAAAAACCCGACGTAATCGGAGCCCTATTCGGGCAAACAGAAGGTTTACTAGGAGCTGAGCTAGAAATGCGAGAACTGCAAAAAGAAGGAAAGATTGGTAGAATAGAAGTTGAATTAGAAAGAAGAGATCGAAAAACAAGTGGAGTTATCAAAATTCCCACAGCATTAGATCAATCTGAAACTACTTTAATTGCAGCCGCAATAGAAACCATCGAAAGAATTGGACCAAGCGATTCACAAATTGAAATCGAAAGAATTGAGGACGTCCGAGGTAGCAAAAGAGACTACATTCTTGAAAGGGCCAAAAAATTAATGAGTAGCATTGAAGGTTCTACAGATTCAAGAGAAATCTCAAACGAAATCAAAGACGCAGCCAAAACTTCTGGAATCCAAGAATATGGTAAAGAAAAACTTCCATGCGGAGACATGTCTGGAAAAGAAATAGTAATTGTTGAAGGAAGAGCAGATGTTGTTAATATGCTCAGAGCTGGAATAAACAACTCAATCGCTATGAACGGAACAAGACTTCCAGTAGAAGTAAAGGAACTAACTAAGACTAAAGAAGTTACCTTATTCGTAGATGGCGACAGAGGCGGAAAATTAATCATACAAAACGTTACAGATAACGCAGAAATTGATTATATCGCAATGGCTCCAGATGGAAAAGAAGTTGAAGAATTAACTGGAAAAGAAATCTTGATGAATCTTAGAAGAAAACTCCCAACAAAAGAGTTTTTGAGAAAAGTAGGAATCAGACCAGGAAGTTCTGCAGTTGAAAACACTTCTGAACCTCAAAAAAAGATCGAATTGACCGAAGCAGACAAAAAGAAGCTTAAGGAAATTTCTGATCTAAATCAAGGCTCATTAAAAGCAGTTTTACTAGACTCAGGCTTGAATGAAATTAGAAAAATTTCAGCTAGAGGAATCGGTGGAGCTCTAAGAAGAACTGGAGAAAAACCAGCAATTATGGTAATTGATGGCACAATAACTAGTTCAGTAATTGAAGCTGCAGAAGAAGTAGGATGTCAAGTTTTAGTAGCAAACAATTTTGCTGCAACAAGCGAAAATATTCAACTATTAAGTTTTTAATTTTAATATGAGAAAGGATTTTTCCTTTCTCTCTTTTTATTTTAACAGACCAAGGGGATTGTCAAATTATAGGGAGTTATAATTAAATTCTTATTCCTTGTCAAGTGAAGGAAGTTGTTCATATCTTTCATTGTAATGTTTCTCAAAATTCTCTCTTTCTTTTTTATTATCCTCATTTTTTAATATATTAATATATGATTCAAAATCTATCCTTATTTCTTTTAGAATTAAAGATGGGTCTAACATAACCCATTCCTCCCCATCATTAAATGTAAAGAAAGGCACACTTAAACCATATCTTAATAGGATACCTTTTCTTGTCATTCCATCATGGAAAAGTCCATGTCTTACTTTATTAATAAAATCGTTGAGAATTTTTTCTTCAATAGTGGGAAAGATTCTTTTTAGTGCTTTTTCTAATATTTTTGTGCTTTCATTTTGGGATGTTTTTCCTTCCCGAAATTGTTGATTTCCTTCAAGATAATTTACACAAATCATCAAAACAAGAAACTCTGAATTTGCTTCGTTTGTTAATTTTTTTGCAAAATCAAGAAACCATCCATTTATCCTATCTTCATAAATCAGAATCTTTGTTTCTATATTCTTATCTAAGATTTTATCAATCTCATAGGGCATTTTTTCAGATTTTAGGGTAATAATTTTATTTGAAAATTCAGGACTTACATAATAATTAGGACTAAGAGAACCTACACCTTTTACAATTAGGATTTTATCTTCCATTTTCTAAACTATTCAAAAGAAGTCCTTCTCATTATTATTCTTTTCTATACCACACTTCTCGGCTGGGGTTGTTTTATCCCTAATATTTTCTCTAATAAAATTAGGATATACTTTAAATCCGTCTTGGTAAGTTTGAACATTTTTAACCCCTCTCTTTACTTTGTGAAATTCTTTTTGTTGTGTGTGTGATGGCTCTCTATTGCATTATTATTAACTTCCTTTCTATGTCCGATGATTGAAGTAAATTTTACCTTTCTTTCATTTCCCCAATTTCTAAAAGTTTTTAATTTCTGTTTGTTTTGTTATATTGCTATTAATGTGTTCACGCATTTTAATGGTTGTAAGGTGTTAACGCACCCTGCTTTATTTATTTTTTATGATTGTTCTTATGTTTAATTATTACTTTAGCTTTCATACCTATAAACTCAGAAGGCAATGTTATGTGTGCACCACCTACACCAAACTTTTTTATGGATAAATTATCATAAATTGTTTCTGCTTCTAATTGGTCTTTTATATTTGCTATATTTTCTACTATACTCATTATTTGGATGCCTGCTTCTGTGACTTTTTTAGCACCATCTAAAAATTCATTAAAAGTTATTTGAGGTTCTATTTGTTGTTTTTTCCCTCGCCGTATTTCTTTTTCAAACATTTCTTTTATGCTTATCTGGGGGGTTGTTCTGATGTTTCGTCTTAATGTTCTATTGTTTTCCATAAACTATATAGTAATATATACTTTATAAATGTTTCTATTGTATATAAGACTATATAGAAGAATATTTATAGTTTGCTGTATTTAATTTTACATGGTTATTTATGATTTTACAAAATATAAATTTAGTCATTCTTCTATTGAAGAAACATTTATAAAATGATTTTCTTATATAGTCCTATGGAAGATAAAAAGCCCGAAACTACCTTTCAGTTATTAAGAATAGAAAATTTAACATCAAATGAAAGAGAAAAAGTTGAAGGTCTTGGACAAAATGTTAGAAGTGGTTTAGTAATCAAAGAATATAAATCAGGGTCTTTTGTAAAGATGAGGAGATTTGTTCCAAAAAATAATTCTTTTATCTCTCAACTTAGAGAGGGTCTTGAAGTTGATGATAGGAAAAAAATAACTGCCCACATCAATACTATTCTTCAAGGAGCATAATTAAAATGGTTGGTGAGATTGATAGTAATGAATTAAAACAAATTACTGGGAATATCTATGATAAGAAAACAGAAATTTATATTCCTTGCCTAAAAACTTATGGAGATTTGCTTGGTGAAGAAAACGAATTTACTAATTCTACTGAAATATTTTTTGAATTTTCAGCACACCACAAATCAAAATATACTGAATTAAAGAATAGAAAAAATCCTGTCAGAGTATTTAGAACATCTCCAATTGTTGAAGATTTATTAAATATAGCAAATAAAGAATGGGAAGAAAACAAATCAGATAGAATTAATGCAAAAATAGAATTAGCTTTCAGTGCAACAGAACCACAAATGTTTGATTCTGTTATGCCTTCATCATTATCCACTTTTGAAAAAGCAAATGTGTTAAAAGAGGAATGTGGAGATTCTGTCAAATTAATAATTATCTCAAATAACCCCAAAATTGATGAAATAAAAAAGATAGCAGAGAATGAAGCTGGAAGAACTTTTGATAATGATTTTAAAATTATGACAACAGACAAATGGGTGAAATGGAGAGTTGAAGAAGATGATAAAATTGTGAAAGAAATTTTATTTAATCAATTATTAATAAAAAAAGAGATGAAAATAGGTTCTCATACATTCAAACTTAATTAATAAAACTCCCTTCACTTGATAGCAATTCTATCTCCCGTTAGTTTGACAGACCAACAAACCAATAATCTTAAATAATGCCAACTCATAGCTCATTAATGGAACAAGGATACTTTGCAGACATTGTAATGAATAAAGAACAATTAGATGATGGTTCAGATATTTTTGTTGTTCATTGCACCAATCTTGGGGTTTCAAGTCAAGGAAAAACTCAAGAGGAAGCAATTGCAATGATTAAGGAAGCAGTTGAATTATATCTTGAGGAACAAAACAAACCAATAATTTTAAATAATTTCTAATTCTAATTCATTTATGAAAAAAAGATTAAAACCACAATCAAATATAGATATTGATTTTATGAAACAATTAATATCAAGTCTAAAAGATATTAAAGAAGGAAGAGTAAGAAGGGTTAAATAATTATAACGACTCATAATCAAAACCCATTCCACATTAACTCCATTCCCAGCGAAAAACATAACGAAGTTTGTTTGGAGCAAACTAATTCAACAACCACCGTCGGTAAAACCCCTTTTCCTTTTCTTTCATAACAAAGAGTTACACAATTTCACTAACTGTCCCGACATTCAGTAATATGTTTGTAACTATAAAATTACAACAAGAGTAAAGTTTATAAAGGAAAAATCATGTAAGATGCTACGGAAAAACGAAGTTTTTTCCACAATTAAATAAAAAATGGTAGCAAAAATGAATGCAAAAAGACTTTTAGTTTCTTTCTGTACAATTGCAATTGCAATTCTCATGTTAGCTACAGTTACTGCTGCTGCTCCTCAAATTACTAATACTAGTGATGTAACAGTTGAAATCGATGGTATTACTGCCTATGATGGCACAAATACTAACGAAGTAAGTGTTATTGCAGGAGAAACAGTTACAGTTAAGGTATTTTTCGATGCCACTGTAAATGTATCTGCTTCTGATGTTAGAATAAAAGCAGAGATTGAAGGCGATAAAATTGATGTTTACGCTATGTCTAAACCTTTCAATATTGAAGACGGAAAAACATACAAGAAAACATTAAGTCTTAAAGTTCCTTTCGAACTTAAAGATGATCTTTCTGATAATGTAACTCTTAACCTTAAGATTTGGAACGGAGATTACAAAACAGAAATTAAAGATATCGTTATAAGAGTACAAAGACCGTCTTACAACCCAGTTGTTAAGTCAATCAACACACCTCAATCAATTAACGCAGGCGAATCTTTCCCTGTAGACCTTGTTTTAAAAAACATAGGTTACAATGATTTAGATGATTTGTACGTAACTGTAAGCATTTCTGAATTAGGTGTTCAAAAGACATCTTATTTCGGAGACTTAATCAACTTAGAACAAGATTGCGATACAGACGATGATGACTGTGATGATACTGTTAATGGAAGAATATCTTTAGATGTTCCTTTCTCAGCAGAATCAGGAATATACGATTTAGAAGTTGAAATCAAAAACGATGATGTTGTTAGCACTATTGCTAAACAAATTGTGATCAAAAACGATTTGTCAAAAAACATAATTGTTTCAAGTTCAAGTTCAAACGTTGCAGTTGGACAAGATGCTGAATACAATTTATTGATTGTAAACCCAACAGATAATGTGAAAGTTTACACAATTGTTTCAGAATCAAACGGCCAAGTTTCTTCAAACGCTGAATCTACTGTTATTGCTGTTCCAGCTGGATCAAGTAAGACAGTTAAAGTAACTGCTAACGCAGACTCAATTGGCGAATATACATTTGATGTAAGTGTTCTCTCTGGAGACTCACTTGTAGATTCTGTAACTCTTAATTTGAGTGTTGAAGGTAACGCTGTTGCAAGCCCAATTGTTGTTTTAACAGTTGTTCTAGCAATAATCTTTTTAGTACTTTTAGTTGTATTAATCGTACTAGTAGGAAAGAAATCTAAGAAACAAGAAGAATTCGGAGAAAGTTATTACTAACTTTAATTTTTTATTTTTTTTATTTTTTTACTTTCTCCTTTCTTTTTTTAAAGAGTGAAAAAAAAGATGTGATGGAATATAATAATAGTTAAAAACTCGGAAAACACAAAAATAACATGACAGAAGAAAATAACAAAAGTTTGGGAAGGAAAGTTTTGGAAGAGGTTGAATATGCCTTAAAGAATTCTTTGAATATTTTGCCTTTTCGAAGTTTAAAAAATTATGAAAATAAAGTAAAAAAATTAGGCAAAGAAGATTATAAAAAACTTCCATGGGTAACTGGAGACTTGGACTTTAAAGCGTTATTTCACAGAATGTACTCATTAGCAAGTATTGTGGTTCCAGTAATTTATTTGTCCTCTGGAATTTTTGACGGAACATGGACGCCCAAACAATTTAGAGATTACAAAATAGAAACCCAATACCAAGAAGCTCTAGTGGAAAATGAAAAAATTTTATGGGGTCAAAAAAACCCCCTAAAAGACGCAAAAAACCTTCAAGACTCTTTAGATATTTACCAAAAATATGGCTTGCCAATAATTTTAAAAGAACCAAGCTTAGATGAAAAGAATAAAATCTTAGAAAATTTAGCTGATTAAAATGGGATTAAAAACAAAAGGTTTGGGGAAAAAAATTGAGTTTTTGGGAACTGGTTTAATGGCGGCTATAATTGTTTATTTGGGTTTATTTTTTGAATTAAAATGTGATACAAATTTTCAAAAACAATATAGAGGCTACAAAATAGATGCCCAATACCAAGAAGCTCTATGGGAAAATAAAAGTCCACTCAAAGGTTGTAAAGATAAAAATGATAGCATTAACGCTCTTTATCTTTTAGGATACGAAAATAAAATAAAATTTGAAGATTTTTCTAGAAATGAAAAGAATAAAATCTTAGAGAATTTAGCTAAGGAATAAAACTAAAAATACTTGCTTCACAAATTAATACTCGCTACAAATTCTACTTCGTTTGAATTCTCCGCTATTTTAGAAATTAACCATCAATAATTTTTTAATAATCAATTTTCTAATTCTTCCCATCTTTCATTTCTATCAAGACCGTCCATTAGGGTTCCTTCCCCTTCTTTAGTTATTCTTAAATTTTCTTCAGCCATTTCTTTGCATTCTTCTATTAACAAATTTTTATCAACTTTCATCACAACAATCTCTCAAATTCCTCTCGTGAAATTTGAATTTCTTTTTTAATAATTTTACTAAGCAATCCTGGTCCAATCTTTTCTCCAGAATGATATGGAATAACAGTTGTTTTTCCATCTGGACTTTTGAAAAACATATGACTCCCTCTTTGTCTAATAAATCTAAAACCCAATTTTTTAAGAATCTTGGATAAATGGATTGCATCAATTCGAGGCAATTTTCCCATTTAAATCTCTATTTTTTTAACACCAATAAACTCGTTGTGAATCTCAAATTTCGGCCTCTCACATTCCAAATAAAGAGCAATTGCTTCCCTTGTTCTCTTAATAAGTTCATCCATCTCTTTAGCTTGTGTATGACACCCAGGTAACTCAACTACTTCAGATACGTAATAACCCTCTTCATCTTTTTCAATAATTAGATTAAAATCCATAATTCTATAGACGAACTATAGTTTATAAAATTTCCTAAATCTTCAAACTAATAACCTTGCTAACTCCGTCATGCATTATGTAAATCACTGCGTGGATTTATATTCGCGTAAGCGATTTCAAAGAAACTATGTAAATCACTGCGTGGATTTATATTCGCGTAAGCGATTTCAAAGAAACTATGTAAATCACTGCGTGGAT
>SDBV01008501.1_pt1 | contig 13833 bp, 13 predicted proteins | sample 2277081 | NCBI WGS metagenome assembly SDBV01 (sample SAMN10402039, study PRJNA504765) | marine sediment metagenome | isolation source: marine sediment core GS10_PC15, 223 cmbsf | place: Arctic Ocean: Southern Knipovich Ridge | collected 2010 | reverse complement strand
TGCATATAATGTAACTGTAATACCTGATAAATCTGGCATTCTTAACCCTCCTTATGCATCTACCTCTTGGACTTCCATTGAAGCCTGAACCGATCCGTCACGATTTGAACCTATGATATAAATCACTCCTTTAACTACAAAGGAATCATCACCATATCTTGCTGTATCACCAGGATTCAAATACAGATCAGCACTGGCACATCTGAAAGCTAACGTTCCGCCATCGTCTCGCCTGTAAACCACATCACGAAGCCATACTGTTTTCCCAACAAAAGATTCAGTTTTGTGTCCTGTTAAAGTAATTGATTGATTCCGTCCTCCCTCATCAACCCGCACGCCACTGCCGTCTCCAGCGCTATCTAATGTGCATCTAAATAATTCCTCTTGATATTCGATTGTCCCATTCAACTCCCAAATCATTTCAATAACCATCTCACCATTAAGTCGTGCATTGATCTGAGCTTCATAAGCAGTACCTGGGATCACAACGCTCAAAAAAGTTGGGTCCCCATCTTTACGTCTTGCCTGGAAACTCGAAATAGGAATAGTTACCTCGGCAATCGCTGGAGTTTCATTCTCTCCTGTAAGAGTGAAATAATAATACTTAGCACATTGGTCTCCATATAAATCCACCCAGGCTTTCCAGGCCGTACCGTCCCAGACTGTAGGGGCGACCAATGAAGCAACTGCTATAAATGGAGCACAAGGTATTTGAATCTGTGGAGTCGAGACCATGGAAGCAACTGCAATAAAAGGCTGGCAGTTTATCTGTAATTCAATAGAAGGAGCTACCAATAAAGCTGTTGCAATGAACGGCGCTGCTGTTATAATATTTCCGACAAAAACAGATCCACAATGAAAAGAACTGGCAACCACAAATGGTGCGCATGGGATTTGGATTTCAGGAGTTGATATCATTGAGGCTGATAATTCAAATGCAGGACAAGAAACTGAATCTTTTGTGTATGTTCCTTGTCGAATGGCATCAATCTCGCCAGAAGAAAGCACATCCTTAAAGACAACTACCTCATCAATCAAACCGTCAAAAAAGTAGTCAATGCCTCCATTTTCATCTCTTCCGCCAACTACAAATGCAGCATTGTCAAGACTAATATTATTAGTTGCCGTTCCGCTTGCATCAACAACTTTGCTCCCAGCAGTATCATCCCAAATAACTACTCTATATGATTTATCGTCATCATCAAAAGTTATACCAAAATGATACCATCTACCTGTTTGAGGAGTTCCTTCTGAAACCAGTTCTTCAGTGGTTGCTCCCCCATTGTATCCAATAAAAACTTTAAAATTATCAGTACCATCTAAACGAAACATAATAGTGCGCCTATCTCCACCACTATCATATTTTGAAAATACCGCAATCTGTCCATCAACAAGAGATTCCGGCTTGAACCAACCACAAGCACTGAATTTCTTGTTGGTATCTCCAACCTTAAATGGAAAACCAGCATCAAGGTTTGCATCAGTAATTGAAAGAGTCTCAGAAGTACCTTTCTCAAGATCAGCACACGCAGCCCCTTCTTTATAATCAACAGCCTCTGTCCCGACTGTATTATTGTCGGTAAGCGTGTTAGTGCCTTTAGAATCAGTCGTTAATGCACCATTCTCAAAACGCCAAAGGGCTACGCAATTTGGATCTGCTAAAAAAACATTCGCCATTTTAGGTCAACCTAAAAATTATGTCCTTCAGAAGGAAGCTCAGGCCATTCGCAACAGTATAGTCAGCACCGAAGTCAACACATCCAACTACCGTATCATCTGCTGTGGTATCATCGTATATGACTGCCGCGCCAATAGCAGGAAAAGCTCCACCAGAAGCTGTCCACGAAACGTCATTCCATGTTACGTTTGAACGATCATTTACATCATCTTCATCTACCGCAACATTTGCCAGGGTTTCGTCATCTTGGGTGTACCCATTCCCGGCTGCGATCTGATCCGCCGTAATATCCGCTAATGTGGCATCAGCATCCTTATCAAAAGCGTACGTGGTTTTCATAAGAATTACTTTAAAAGTATCCGCATCAAAATCAATATTTCCTGAATTCTTCTGAAACTTGAAATGATTTGAAAGAGTCGCTACTATTGCCATGATTTACTCCTCTATCAACAAGATTAATTTTAATTTCCCGTTATCCACTTCCAATGTTTTAGGGTGGCATGAATGATACTCTCCTTTAGAAACAACATTCCATAATGCGTAGTTTTCAATCATGTATTTCAAATTAGCCCCTTGAGTCTTTGTGACTCTTCCGCTAAAATCAAGAGTTCGATCAGTATCAGAAAATCCAGAATCATTCCCCACAGATCCACCGTCAAGAGTAGCCACTCTTGATACTCTTCGAGAGAATCTTCGAACCTTACTCCTGTAGTCTTCTTGAAATTTTACAACATACGTACTGGATACCTGTGAAGTAATTGATACCATTTCAATCTCCTAACCTGTTGCTGCTAATAAAAACTCCGCGCCTGATTCGTTTGCTCGCACCTGTATAGCTTTCAGAATTTTCCATATAATAGCTTCAACTTCTGGTTCAACGCCGCTTATATCAATTTCAATTTGTTTGTCTCCAGATATATATTCTTCTAATACATTAGTATGTTTATTTAATGCATTCTTGTGTTCATAAAGTACTTCTATTTGTCGGTCTATTAAATCTTCATTCTTTGTCATATGCTCTTCGTTAGCTTTTTGTATTTTTTCTCGTAAATCCATATCTCTTCTTTGCATCTCTAACTGCTGTTCCATACCCTCTAATAATAAGTCATTGGCTTTTTGTTTTTGTATTATACGCGCAGAGTCATTCATCGCTGCGGCAAATTTATCTAAGCCCAAATTGAGAATTTGACCAGTTGATTTGTAACCTGCTTCTACAGTTGCCGCATAAGCCCCATAAGCTTCTGTAGAATAACCTACTACATCTGTTACTTGTTGCAAAACATCTCCAACTTGAGTATTTATAGCTAAAATAAATTCTCTATCAGAGATCGTTTCTTCTATTACATCAAGCACTCTTTCAACACTCTTTTCCTCAACTGCAACTGATATGGGTATGTGAAGAATTTCACCAGAAATAATATCTTCATCTGGATGAGGAGGTTGATCTGAATAGTGTTCTTGCCCTTCAGAATCTGTCCATCTATACATAAGAGCAAAGGGCATTTCTAATTCAGTTGTCATACCCGCATCTCTTATATCATCAACAAGCTCATTATAAAATGCATCAGTATCTATCATAGGAAAAAGTGGCAAATCAGTATCGATAGCATCAAGCTCAGCTCGGATATCTATAGTTACTGCATCAAGAGCTTCCTTGTATTCAAGGTCTATTTTCTTTTGAGCTTCTTCCTGTTCCCACTTAATCATTTCTTCGTTTACTTTTTCAAGATTAGATTCAAAAGATGTAGTCTTTACATCAACTTTAGCAATCGCTTCTTCACCGTCTAACCCTTCTACAGCAGCTTGTACTGCGCTGATATAGGCTTCTTCCTCTTCTAAAACTTGATTAGCATCTCTCTGCGTTCCAGTGAAATCAACAATAGAATCAACCCAGCCTAATATCTTCTGTGAAACAGTGGTAATCGCAGGAATCTGATCATTAAGTACAGTACCCACCATATATCCTATTGCTCCTGACATTCCAGCAGCCCCCAGAGCAGCAGTAACTGTGCCTGATGCAGTTGCAAAAGCAGCCAGACCAGGCTTGGTACCAGTTATAGCAGTACCTAAAGATAATATGGACTTCCCAGCATTTACTCCAGCAAGGGTAAGCATAGCAGTAGACAGTCCTTCAATTGCTCCTGTCACCGGAGAAATAAGACCGGCAACTACATTTATTACCTTTCCCCAAGCAACAAATTCTCCTGTAGTCTTTTTAGTTGATTCATCAAGTTTATTAAACTTTTCGATCCAATCTAAGATTTCAAGAATTACCGCTTTAGCAGGTACGATCATACCCTCTGAAACTCGAATTAAAGACTCCAAGGAATCCACAACAAATTGTAACGCCTCTGCAACCTGATCGGGATCGCTAGGATCAAAATCCTCAAAGATTCCCCCAATACTAACCCCGATTTCTTCTAGTGCTGATATAAAACCTGACCAATCAATCTTACCAAGCGCCTCTGGAAGGCTTAGCGCAAGATCTCCAAAAAACTTCTCAATGTCCTCGCCTGCTAAATTGAGAACATCAAATAGATCATCAAAAGCCCCCGCGTCAATGCCCTGCCCTAACGATTTGAATACCTCAGAAATTTCACCAACAATACCCAAATAGCTATCTAATAACTCATCCCCTATCTGGATAAAAGTGGCTTTGATATTATTAGCAAGATTTTGATTTGTGAGATTAAAATTATCCGCCATCTTTTTATAAGCGCCTTCAGTTGCTCCAGCTTTATTTGCCATAGCTTCTAAAGCATCTGCAAATCGCCCAGACGTATCTGCGCCTAATGTCAAAACTGCTGGCAATGATTCTACCGAACCAAAAAGTTTAGTGATTTGATCTGTAGCCCCTCCAGTAGCTTGATATACATCTTTTAAGACTCCATCTAATCCCTTGGTTGCTAAAGCCGAGGCATCGAATTGAATCCCTAATTTTGCCGCCTCTTTTGTAGCTTCTGAAGAGGGCTTAATAATCGCCGCTATGGATGCTTTGATCGCAGTTATAGCCTGAGTGGTAGGAGCTCCTGTAGCTGTTACAGCCGCAATCGCTGCCATTAGAGTATCAAATGTTACACCGCCTTTAGCAGCAATCGTTGAAACTTGTGCCAGTGAATTAGCTAATTCAGGAAGAGTCGTTTGTCCTTTCTCTACAGTAGTAAACAAAGCATCTGAAAAACTCTCAGCCTCATCTACGCTCATCCCATAAGCATTAAGAGAACTCACAAGGACTCTTGTGGCCGATTCAAGATCCGCTTTGCCGGCAACAGATAATTGTTCAGTTTGATTTAGAAGGTCTAAAGAATCTCCGTAATCAATTCCAGCAGAAATTGCGGTATAGATAGCGGAATTGATATCATCAATCCCAGCAGTTGAGTCTCTCGAATAAGCTAAAATAGACCCTTTAAACTTCAGAAGTTCTGAGTCTGTAGCAGTAATAAGAGTTGTTATTTCTGCAAACGAATCTCCGAACTTTCCAGCTTCATTAATGGCAACGGCTATGCCTCCCACAGCTAACGCTGCTAAAACGACGTCGACCTTAACAATAGCATCCGCCATATCAGCAAGAGGCTGAGTAGCAGACTGAGCTGAATCGGCAAAGGTTCCAAGTTTTTTAGATAAAGTGCCCACAGTACTTGACATCTTATCAGTGCCTTGAAAAAGTATTTCAATTGTCTTCTTCACATCAGCCATGTTATTTGCCTACCGTATACCCTTATAATATGCCTTCATGGATTACCAACGAGCCTCGTAGAGATTAGACTCCTTTAACGAGGTATTACATTAGCTATCCGTTCTTATTTATCTTCCTTCTTTTCATCAAGGAATTTAGCCCACAATTCAATTTCAATTTGACTTAAGAATCCATACGGAAAAAGATCTGGAAGTACTTCATATAAAAACCTTGATGATCCCATCCCGCCTCCGTAACAGAGCATTAGAGCTACTCTGACTCGCTCATCTGCCCAGAGGCGTTCGATTCCCCCAATGTACTTCCTAATCCTGTCAACTCAAGAATCTTATTAGTCAAGTTGAAAAGAACAATTACAAAACTTTTAGCAATTTTGACTGCAAGTTCCTGAGAACATTCAGGTTCAACAGAGCCATATCTCAATAAAGCTATGCGCCTGACAAGATCATCTGGCACTTCATCAGACATGCCAAGACTTTCTCTAATGGCTTCAACCTTTTCCTCTGTACTACCACTGAAGAGTTTTTGTATTAAAGTACCCAGATCACGATTCTGCCTAACCGCATCAGCAACCCTTGCATGTTCCTCTCCAGGCAGCCCTTTAACAACCCAAACCGGATCGCTCTTATCCTCAAAAAAATCCTTGAGTTCTGGTACCTTGACCTCAGCCTGTCTTTGCTTGAGATCCGCCGTATTAAATTTTTCAATATCAAATGCCATTTTGTTGTCTCCCGTTTTTAGTTAGAATTACTTTCCACTTCCTATTAGAATCATAATAAAAACCCTTCGCAAGTAAATCCTCTATTCTTTCATTAGCTGCTTCCATTGTATCAAAATATGTTACTTCTACGATCCCCGGACTGACAAGCTTCCCCCAATCATTCCACCCACCAAAGATCCACCACTCTTTACAGCCTTGAATTTTGTAACGACCACCATATGTAAGAACTCTCCACTTAGTTACTTTCTTTCTCATTTTCTATCTCCCGTTCAAAAGAAAAAAGCCGGCACCAATGTCCGAGAGCCCAGGAGGAAGAAAACCCTCTTCAAATGACGCGCACTTGGTCCCATCAGTTGGGTTCCAAGCATCACTCCCGCTCCAATGAGCGCCCCCTCAAGGGGGTTGTCAGCGAACGGAGCACCGATTGCTCCACCCGTACCAGCTAGAGCGATCTGACGAAGGAGGATGCGTGAAGAGTAGCCGCCGTCACGTAGGGGCCTCAGCCTCAGGTTCACCTCACGCCCAACCTCGCCACCAGTGGTTCCCTCACGTACCCAGCGAAGGTGCTCGGCCTCAGGGAACTGACGATGTAGAAACCTGATTCCCTTCCTAAGGTTCCGATCTCCCACGTCAGCGCGAGTGGCTTCGTGAAAGACTGGCCCACCAGGGAACACTCGTCCAAAGACAAACTCGTCACCCATACCATCTACGTAGATGCGCGACTCCTCGGGCACGTACCTACCGATGACGGGAACCATTTCTCCGGTTGACGAATCGATCATGCGGCCTGCGAACTCGACGTCATTAGGCCACGATCCATCTGCGTTTCGGGTGGAAGACTGCTTGGTGCCGAAGTCCACAACTCCGTCTGGTAGCTCTCCCTTGAACCTCGTGAAGCCGTGAGTCATGTCGAAGCCAGCCTCCTCTAAGCCCCTGCCCACATCGCGGAGGATGTCCTCAATCACGTCGTCTACAAGTGCAAGTGACGACGCACGTTCCAGGGACACGCCCATGTCCAGGTTGGATGCTCCGGTAGATGACTGGAGGTTGTTGAGCGCGTCAGACAAGTCTCCACGCCCTGCGTCTACAAGGTCGTCCTTGATCGTGCCGAACACATAGGCTGGGTCCATGCCCTCCTTGTCAGCGACATCAAACATCGCTACCATCCTGCGCTGAGCAGGACCCTGGTTCACGTGAAGACCCGCCGTGTCGAGTTGGCGCTCAACCAGTGCGATGAAGTCGGGGACCATAAGATCTTCTCCAGGGACACGCTTGATGTCGAGAATAGGCACCCCGGCCTCGTCCAAGTTGAACGAGTGAAGACCCTTGTTGGCAGCGGTACCACGCGTTGGGTCGGGAGGAAGGCCTAGGAACTCCTCTGCCTCCTTTCGGCTGTAGAAGTTTCCAACATCATCCACGAAGCCGTTCTCGCCCTTCACTCCGGTACGCAATTCCACCAGCCTATGGATCTCCCCAGCCTCTGCGATGACATCTGGCCCCTTCTCCGGCCTAATGGCAACACGAAGGGTGAGACGCTGGGGGGCCTGGCCAGAATTGACGATGCGCTCAGCGGTCTCGTAGTCGATGCCTGTGTCATCCATCAGGCGACCGACCTCGCGCTCAAAGGCGTCTTCTGGCTCACCCATGTGGTAGATAGGATCAGCCTCAAGGATACCACGCGGCGCGGGAACGTCTGCGATGCCAGGCTGTAGTGCAAGCTCTAGCTGTGGGTTAGCTACGTTGTAGGCGTGGGAACGACGGAGGGCTGACTTGACCAATGCACGCTCTGCGAGGAAGCCAATGCCTCCAAACGAAAGTGCTTCGATTGAGGCACGAAGGAGTGGGTGCTTGGCCGCAAGCTCTCCCTTGCCCTTAGCCTCGGCCAATGCCTGAAGGGCTGATGACTGTCGATCAAGTCCAAACAAGAAATCGACTGGCGCGAAGCGCGTGACCTCACGGGCCACCTTGTTGAGGCGCATCACCTGAGGGACCTTACCGATGGCCGATGCTCCACCGAAGGTGAGACCAAGCTCTCCAGCGACACGACCAAACGTACGGAACCCCTCGGGAACAGGACCAAGAGCATCTTCTGCGAAGTGGGTTAGCTCCGTCTCACGCAAGCGATCTGCGACCTTCTGGGTAGCCGCACCAAACTTCTCACTACGAAGCTCTGGGTCATCAACCAGGAGTCCCGGCAGCGCCTCGATGCCCCCTGCCGCCAATGACAGGGGTGCGTCAGCCACGCCCTCGATGACTGCACGGGCCTTGTTGAGACTCTCGGTGTCACCCTGGCTAAGGTCTCCAAGGATACGGGAAGGACGCAGAGCGTCTGCCTCCTCAATACCCTTAACTACAGCCTTGCCACCAGTTAGGAGAGCCCTGCCAAGGTCCTTGATGTTTGTCTCAGAACCACCGAACTTGGGCGCGTCCGCGAACAAGCCACTCCCGGTGCCTGAGACGCCTCGGCCCTGACTGGCCTTGAGCTTCTTCTCCTTGGCGCGTGCAGCCTTCTCTCGCTCCTCATCCTCATCGAAGAGACTGTCGAATAGATGTGGGTCCACTTACCTGACCCCAGAGATACCAGAGCCTCCGGTGAGTCCGCTCCTTCGCTTTAGCTCCTTCACGATGGCCTCGTAGAAAGCCCTGTTTGCATCAGCCTTCTGGCCGTCGATGTTGTTCTCCTGAATACCAGCGATGACCTCCTCAGCAGTAAGTCCGGCAGCAAGTCCACGGTTCTCGGCATCGTTAGCAGAGGTCCTAACCCTGTCGGGCGTAGGCCTGGCTCCCGCAGTACGTGGGTCCAGTCCAGGCTGAATCCTTCCGGCCTTCATGTTCTTGATCTTCTCCTCGTCCGCTCGCACCTGGGCAAGTGCGATCATCAGAACCGCAGGCTCGGTGTCAGGGAACGCGGCCTTTAGTGCAGCTAGACGTGATGGCTCAGAAATCCCTGGCTTGGACTCAAGCTCCATTCCTTCAGGTAGATCTGCACCCTCAGGGGTAGCCAACTGAGCGCCATCGAACGAGGCGATGTGGTAGAAGTCGTTGTTAGCCACCAACTCCTTAGCGGCAGCCTCCTGAATCAGGCGCTCGTTGTCCAAGATGTCGCCCTGCTGGGAAGTCTGGGAAGCGGAGACGGCCTGCTTAGACGCAGCGATCTTCTGTGCATCAATGTACGTCTGGCCAATAGCCTCTAGGCCCGGAAGAGCGACGTCATTGAGAGTCTTTGGGTCGATCCCTGGATGCTGCTGGATCAGGCTCGCCCTGTAAGCCTCCGCAGTTGCTTCGTCGGTTACAAGCTTACGGGCAAAGACGTCCTTGTCGTGCTGAGCCTTCTCTGCCTGTAGCCTGCTATCCTGTGCAAGAGACTCGGTACGCTGCTCGGTCAGACGCTGGAGGATGGCCTGACGCTGCTCCTCTCTCTCAGTCTCCTGCCTCTTAAGCTCGCCTGCGGCTTGGCCCTGAAGGATACGAAGGCCCGGTGATGCTCCACCGAAGCCAGACGACGCTACCCTACGTACTGGCATTAACCCCTCCTAATGTCCCCAAACTGACTGGGACGCTTCGTGACTGGGTTGAGGTCAAGGGTACTCCTTGGCCTCTGGAGGCGCGGCGGCAGAATGCTCGTCTGTGTACCGAACGTGGCGCTGTTCTGCTGGGCAGCCTCCGACTCTGCCTGGTTCTGTAGAGAGTCTCCGATCTGTCCAGCATTGTTACCGAACTGATCTGAGACATCACCTACACGGTTAGACGTCTGATTCAACTGGTTCTGTGGGTTGCTGTCGAACCCCTGCTGCTGGAACACCATACGGTTCTGCTCGTCCTGCACGGCCTGACGAGAGAGTCTGTTCTCAAACTCACGCTCGCGCTGTAGGAACTCGCCACGTCCAAAGTCAGTGTTGATGCCTGACTGCTGACCCTGGAGGTCTAGTCCTGCTGCACCAAGGAGAGCACTAAGACCCTGTCCACGTGCAGCAATCTTCTGCCGCCCACCTGCGATGTCCCTAGAAGCCTCTACTCCCAGAAGTCCAGTGCTGGCATTGAAGAGACCGATGCGGTCAGAGATCTCTCGCTCCGCTGCATTAGCGGTAAGCTGCCCAAGGAGGCCTTCCCTACCTCGAATCTGGCGGAGGTCTAGCTCCGCGAAGTCCCTGTCAACAAACCCTCCACCGGTACGGCCAAGGGCGGAGGTACGAGAGGCAAGAGCCTTGGACTGCTCTGAGAACTGCTCGTCCAAGAACGGAAGCTGTGATTCGAACTGACGACGAACGATGTCCTCACGATTGAGGTCACCTCCGATGTCACCCTTGATGGCACCAAGGATCTCCTCTAGGCCCTGGGACTTGCCTACGCCCCCACCACCCTTACTGGCGGCAAGAGCAGCCTGGAAAGTCTGATCGATCTTGGTGTTATCGACCTCCCTGACATCAAGACCGATGCGCTGGTTCTGAAGAGTATTCTCCGGAGTGATGAAGCGGTCAAGCTGGTTAGTACGGGTGATCGGAGCATTCTCGACTACACGTCCGGAACCATCGACCGTTAGCTGATCCTTGGTTGGGAGGTCTCCTGGCGCCGTGCCTGGGACCAAGGAGCCAGCCTTATCTAGCTGTAGCTGTCTGTTACGCTCCAGAGCCTGGGCCTGAAGCCTCTCGGCGGTAGTGGTCATTAGAACGCCGCCTGGTTTACGCTACGCTTGATAGGCGAAGCCCTACGTGAGCCCGTTAGGAAGTCGGTACCGCTACCGCGCTCCTGTCCACCGAACCTGCGCTGGAAGTCAGGCGATGCCTGAAGTGCTCCTTCTGCCGCTGATCCAATGCTACCCGGCGGTGACGCTGGTAGACCAAGACGCTCGGATACACCTGCAAGAGATGGTGGTGGAGGAGTGAATCCGCCGGTCCCTCCACGTCCAGTGGTAGGTGTGAAGCCAGGGCTTGACACACGCTCTGATGCCGGATCAAGTCCTCCCTGGGCAATTAGCTGCTGGATGATGCGACCGATGCCTCCCTCTCCGCCACCACCGAAGAAGCCTCCTCCTTCGCCTTCGAATCCACCACCGGTACCTGGCCGGATTGATCCACCGCTGATGCCACCTCCGCCTAGTCCCATCTGCTGCTGAAGAACGCTACCGATGCCTCCCTGGCCGAGTCCTCCATCGGCCCCCCCGAATGACTCCGGTAGGCCAGCTAGTAGCTCGGGTGGGATAGAGTCAGCATTGAACGTCTGGCTGCCTGCGCCTCCCCCAGGACCGATCTTGCTGAATGGGTTGCCGGTGTCGCCAAAGTTAAGCGCACCCTCCCTGAACGACTCTCTGAGGGGTGCGTCTGCCGCGAACTCATCACGAGCGATGCCTGCTGACTCCCTGGACAGGTCGAGACTCTCACCGGCCAGCTTGCGTGACCTCTGCTGGTCTAGCGTTGACTGGATCTGATCCTGAATGTTGTTCCCACCCTTACCCCCCTTGTTAAGGAGTGCGTTGGCTACAGTTCCCGCAATAGGTCCGACACCTGGGATGAAGTTAAGGGCCGCAGGAATGATCTTCTTTAGGAAGGACATGTAAGGTTCACCACCGGTACGAGTTGATTGTTGATGAAGACAGAGTCTCCATTGTAAGGTTGTAGCTCCCAGCCGTTACGGCGGAGCCACCACACGAGTACGTGCTCGGTCACGGGCATTTGGGCCACGGGCTCGATACCACGCAGTCTCATCCTGTGGCACGCTTCACCGATGATCACCTGCCTGCCCCACAGCTTACCATCGAAGAAGAAGGCGTGGAATACATGGCCCGCAAAGAAGATAATGCCTAGTTCTACTCCGTCTTCCTCGACTAGGAAGACGGTCACTCCATCCTCGGTCATGCACTGTACGGCAGCAGCGTATGCCTGTGAACAGATGTCACACATCAGACACCTGGCTGGACAGGGAGCAGGGTCATCAAAGCCCCTGGCACTTCGTACCATCCAGGCTGCATACCCCCACAATCGGAGGAGGTCGTGGATTTCCGTGATAATCATACGCCTTTTCTCCTTGTCGTGCAACGCTAAGACGCCTTCTCCTTACGACGTATCTTTGTCCAACAGGCATCACACACCCACTCTCCATCAAGTTTAACGTACATATCAGCCTGCGTGGTACGTGGGCAGCAGGTCCCCTGAACCCTTGGGTTACTATGATCCAAGGGGTCTCCACGTCGAATGACCCCCATGCTGCGGGCGCGCTGAATCACTTCATTCCTATTCCTGGTGAAGCGAAAAGTCTTCCAGTCTCTCATTATGCTGAAATAGCCACCCAGTTGATACGATCTGACGACAAAGGTGTTGCACTTACCTCTGTCGGCGTAGCCGTAAATGTATTGAACTTCACGTTCACGGGGTCGATAGAGAACGATGATGAATCTGCACTACCGGTCACAATCACGCTCTTGGCGCGGAGACGAATGTTATCGCCTGCCACAATATTTGGGTCTACAAACAGCAACAGTTCTCCGGGCTGATCCAACTGCGTAGCACCGTTACCCGTGGTGTCTGTAATCACGTAAGTCTTCGTGGCTCGCTCAATCCACGCACCAACACCGTCCTTGGAGTCAACGGCTATGACGATGGTAAGCGTAGCACTTTCAGCGATACCCTCCTGCCACGACACCGTGCCAGGGTTAATGGTCTGACTGGACGATGCGACAGATCCAGTCAAGGTTACAGTGTCCAATAGAACACGAAACTGGGTAGCAGTGGTAGATGACACGACAATGCTCTCGCTGATATTGAGTGTGTCCTCAACTCCATCCGTGTCCGTGACTGCAAAGTTCTTGCTGTTCTTGGTAACCCAAGCAGCCGACTCGAACGCTTGCACCTTCACATTGATCGTATTCGTACCACTGCCGCCGCTCTCGTCATAAGTCAATGATACCGGATCAGCCTCTGCAATAGCAGTACAACAAGCTCCGGACTGTCCCCAGTCGCGCGCAGTTACCGTGATGCGAACCTGATTACCAGCTACGAGCCCAGCGATAGAAACAGAATCGGCACCGCTGTCAGTATCACTTGATCCTCCTCCGATGGCGGCCGACCAGACTGGCCCATAATTCCTGGTGGCGACAGTGCTAAATCCAGAACCAGTGTTCTTTTCTACCTTTATACTAAGAGCCGCATTGGCTGATCCCCCGTCACCACAAGCTCCACAGATTGCAGACACGACCCGAGACCAGTTCACTGTCACATTACCAATGGGATCCTTGCTCAGCGTCTTGGTCTTGAACTCATCAACTCCATCGATGACTCCAGAAGGGAAGTTGTCTGTTACTGGGGAACCGGTCACATCTGCCGTGACCTTGACGTTCCCAGAATAACCAACAGTGTACTGGTTATCGCTGGCGTCACCGACAGCGGGCTCGCTCGATGTATGTCCGGCCGCAGTCAGTATACCGGTGAGATTGGCACTCTTGTCGATGAAGCTGTCCGCCGAATTGATATCCATAAGCACATCGCAAAACGCGCGATACTCATCGTCCCCGGCGTCGCCTGACAGAGGCCCTAGCTCCTTAGTACCTCCTTCTGCGGTAATATTGCCAGCAGGAAAAACGTCCGTGATTTCATTTACGGTAGTGTTCCGCTGAACCAACTTAGCGACGAGATCGAAACCAGACGCGGTAACGTCTTCTGCGAGAATCTTTACAAGCGTCTCGCCCTCAAGGAAGTAGTGCATCCCGCGAGGGGTCATGATGTAGTCGTACTCGGCTGGGGCGCGAAA
>SDBV01008500.1_pt1 | contig 13833 bp, 10 predicted proteins | sample 2277081 | NCBI WGS metagenome assembly SDBV01 (sample SAMN10402039, study PRJNA504765) | marine sediment metagenome | isolation source: marine sediment core GS10_PC15, 223 cmbsf | place: Arctic Ocean: Southern Knipovich Ridge | collected 2010 | reverse complement strand
CTGCTTATGATGACCAAGAATCTATTCATTATAAATAGGGATAACAACATCGCAAATGCAAGCGCTGCAGCTCTTCCTGCTTTTTCGACCTTCGTCAAACCTTCAGCTGTCTTATCAGAACCTATGCCCAACACATTGAACCATTTAGCAAGTTTTATGAATGGTTTTACCATCCACATGATAATTACAAAATACATCTTCCAGACAGCTATGGCCGTACGCATCCCTGGAATTATTCCTTTTATGAATCCTTTGATGAACTTGAAAGTGTTTATTATTCCACCTTTTATGTTTTCAAGAGTCAAGGCGCTTTTAAGCGTCTTACCGAGCCAAGTAATGTATTCAACAAAATCTCCCTTGGCAATATCCTTTAAGTAATTAGTAAAATCATTATACATCCCTTTGCCCTGCCCCATGACTTCTTTACGAAGGAAACCAAAGCCTTCAAGGACTGGCTTTATTAACTTTTCTCTTATCGGAACTACAAAGTAGCCAAGAGCTCTTCTGATGAGCTCAAACGCGAATTGAACCTTTCCGACAAATGCACCAAGTTTGGCACCTTGAAGTCCTAGCACTTTGTCACCAAACCAGAACATCATCCTACCGATCGTTCTTTGTACGGATACCCAGTTTTCATAAACTTTTATCAACAAGGTCACTAAAGTCACAATCATAAATATCTTTCTTGCTATCGACCCAACCATCCCACCGGAAAATACAAGCATGAAAGATCTGCCGAGCGTGACCACCATGGCAGATACGTTACCAAGAGACATGCCAAATGTATTCATTATGCCGGACGTGACGCCCGTGATCATTTTCGCGACGGTCAACCTCTTGCTATAGACGACCAGACCCTTCAGGACTTCGGCCCATATCTTTTCGACCTTGAGTATCCTCTTGAACATGTGCTCTGGAAAGAATGCCTCTGCGATATTCAAGGCGAGGGTCCTGCTCGCGATCCTTGCAAAATCTATCAGACCGGAGAAAAATCTAGAAAGAGCCATCATCATGCCAGCGAGTGTCCTGAACAACGGCCTTGCTATCAGATTTTCGTTCGCGACGGTTTGAAAGAAAGTTGCGAACGACAGAAATAGTGTTGAAAAGAATTGTGTGACGGCTTTGAGTAAGAGACCTCCGGCCCCGAAGGCCACATAGATTATTCTAAATATTCCGAGTATGAAAGTCTTGAATTCACTATTGTAAACTTTTGTCAAAGGAACTCTTACGCCGGCGCCGAGTGCGGCCGCGAACGTCTTGCCAAAGTCTCTCCACAGGCCGGCGACGTCGCTTATTATGCCCTTGAACAACACCAGGAAAGAGTCCTTGAAGGCCCCGGCCAAGATGACAGCTTTCAACACCCCGAATGCCCACTCGAACCTATTCCACAGATATTTTGCGCCAAGTTTGACTCCCTCTCCGAGAGTCATCATCAACATCATACCTGCCTCTGTCAACGTGCTCAGTGGCCCTATCCTTGCGTTTGAATGGGGGAACAGGAAATCGACGATCCTCTTGAAGACAGACACGAATGCGTCCCAAAGATATTTGAACCCGCTCAACACGCCCTGCGCAAAGGTCTTTATGACGTTGGCGCCGGCCGCGCCTTCCTGAAAGATGGAGAACGATCTGAGGAACTGATTGAGCATGAACACGCCGGCGCCTATCGCGTTCGCGACGTAAGAGAACATCTTCGTTATGAATACGAGTGGCCTTCCAATGTAATACCCTATGGCGTGACCCATCTTATAGAAGACCTCTGTCGCGGTCATCCCTTCGCTCCTCATCAGACCTATCCCTGTGAGGAAGTTGACTATCAATATCCTGAACGTGTCCAGGGTGTAGAGTATTGAGTGTATGAAGGGATCAAAGAATCCTGATATCGCCTGCGTCGCGTATCTGAATCCGTCCCTCAGTCCTTCAAAGAATCTCCTGACCCTGCCGGCTATCATGAACAAGGCTATGGCGAAAGGCACGAGGCCTGCCTCTTCAAGCTTCTGATAAAGTTCTCCAGATATCGTCCCGTACCCTCCGATGAGAGTGCCGAGCAACGTTCGCACCACTTCGTTGACAAGTCTTATCTTATCTATGAAACCGGTGATCATCACGCGAACGCCGTCGAACCTCGTCCATATGATTCTGAACGCCAACACAAATGCGGAGAACGCGGCGAACGTTATCGCCAGAGGGGCAAACAGCATCACCAACGATCTACCTGTCACACGAGCCTGAAACCCCAAAGATGCCAACGCCATGTTCAACAGTGGGACCATGCCCCTGAACGCCCCTATGGCGATTATGATAGAGCCAACAACCATGAGCAAGGAGCTCAACCCGACGAACGAGCGGGCGACAAATCTTGTCAGACCCGGGAACTGCATGGCGAATGCCTGAATCGCAAGGATGGCCCTTGACAACGGTTCGAGCATCTTTCTGAACATCGGCCAAATGTATTGTCCTATCAGATACCTGAGATTCTCTGCCTGTTGGTGTAATCTCAACAAGAAGTTGCCGGGCGTGTCCTCCATGAGATTAGCCATGTCCTTTGTGTAAATGAGACCCTCTTTCATGGCATCGGCCATCTTGACGGTATTGACCGCCAAGGAGTCCGTCTTGTCCAATAAGAATTGTATAAATTTCTTGGCCTCAGCCCTTCCGAACGCCTTCTGGACAATTTGGAGATCTTCAAGTTTTGAAAGATCTCCAAACTTATCCCTGAGTTTCCCGAGTATCTCAACCGCCGGAAGCATTCTACCGGCAGAGTCGGCAAAACTCATGCCAAGTTTTTTCTGCGCCCCGGCCGCACCTTTTATGAATGAAGCGTAAAGGGTCGCGGCCTCCGAGCCAGGCATGGCCGTCTGGAGCTCGCCGAGGATGGCCAACTGTTCCGCGAACGGCACGTTTGCCTTGGTGGCCTGGGCTCCCAACAGAGTCATCGCGGCGGCCATCTGAGGACCCGTGGTCCTAAAATTCTTGACCACCGCGGCCATCCCTGCAGAGAAGTATTGCCCGAACTCAAGGTCTCGTTGCTCTTTGTTCATCGCCTCCCAACCCTTCACGGTCTCTCCAGCGAACCCCTTGAACTGATCATTGTAGATACCGTAACCGATCGAGAACAGCCTGGTCATCTCTGTGATGTGTGACTTGGTGGCCTTCGCCGTTATGCCGGCGAACCTGGTGAAGCCGGCGACGGCGCCGTCACTCATGTCTGAAAGCGCCGACTTGACGTCGTACGACGCGGCTATGAATGCAGGGGCGGAGGTGTTGGCCCACTGATTACTGAACCTTATGGCCTCGTTGGCCATGAGTTGCATGTCTTTTACACCGACAGAGCGAACTTCACCGAACGCCTGGCCCATCTGTATGACGGGCTGTATCATTCGAGACGCGGTGCTCTTCATCTTCCTTCCGACCGCCAACGTCACGAATCCCTTGGCCATCAGGGCCAAGTGTTTCGTGACGTTCTCACTCTTCTTAGTGACAGTCTGGTCGAGGCTATCAAATGATTTTTCGATCTCTTTGGCGCTCTTGGAGAAGGCGTCCTTCAATTCTATCGTGACGCCCATCCCGAGATCATCTATATCCCTAGACAATTATCTCCTCCATGGATGAATGTTTCTCAAGCGAGGCTTTGGTTGGTAATCAGCCTATATATGGGTGGCACCGGCGAATACATATGGCGCAGAGCGCCATCAGAACGCTCAGATTTAAAAAAAGAAGGAGGGCCCAAGGGTATATATGGGCCCTCCAATTCTTATTTGCCAGTTTGCGATTTCTCGAACGCCAACTGTTCTTCAAGCATCTCCCGAAGTCTCGTCCTTTCGCTCGACTTTAGGATCAAAATATCTGTGAACGATATCCTCAGCCCGCCGTATGCAAGATAGAAGTAATCGGCTAGGACATCTCCAGGTAGAAAAAACTTGGAAGATCCGTAAGGTCAATTTTATTGATCGCATCACACTTATCACAGTACACCTCGATCGAGGTGTCGACGAGACCGTCGAGCTCTTTACATTTATTTCTGATCTGGTTCAAAGAGCTAGCCTTCATCTTCTTGATGAAACTGTGACTCCTATTCCTCTTATCACCATCGATGTCGACAATGCGCACCCTGATGGCGTCGAGGGAGTCCGGCTTTGTCATCAAGGCCAACTGCTTCTCCTCGCGACCCGTGAGCGGCTTGAGGTTGACGTGACCTTCCTTGACCATGACCTCGGTGGCGCCCAGGTCCGGCGGAGTGATCTGAAACTCTTCCGGCATCTCCACCTCGCCGGCCATCTCCCTCTCACACTCGTCACACTTCACCTTCGTGACATCGACTATGTCACCGTAGGTGGTGCGTCGAATCTCCATGAGAATGAGTTTTCTCGTCAAAGAATCCAGACCAATGATCTTCTCCAGACTGATCTCATCGTCATCGCCGATGGACCTCGTGCACCTGGCCATGACGCTGTTGAACGCCTCCCCTGTGCGGACAAGATTCTTCTGTCGAAGGTCCCGCTCGTCGGCGCCGGTCATCTCCATCACGACGATGTTCTCGCCGTCTATGCCGAAGATCGTACGATCTGAATTGTCCTCCTCTACTTCTTCTACTTCTTCTATTTTTTCAGCATCTTCTCTCTTCTTTTTCTTTTTCTTTTCGTCAGACATGTCTTTCCTCCTGTTCGCTTTTCTAATTACCAAATATCGAGCCTTCGCATAAGTATACTTCAGGGGTAAAAAAAAGGTGGGCCCTGTAAAAGGCCCACCTTTATGCATTCTTGTACTCGAAGGTCTAATTGATGTCGTAGTACTGATACGCCATCGTCAGAACCTCGATCACGTTCTCAGAGGATGCCCCTTCCAGGTCACCACCCTCGAACTTCTTGATCCAGGCACCCTTGATGCGATACCTTCTGTACTCATTCCCGGCCCGATCTCTCTGCACGATATCGAAATCACGCATGTAATCGGCGGGGACGCCACCTGTCTGTGTTGAGACGTCAAGCTGGGTCTTGATCCAGTTGAACACCTCGTCATCTGTCCCGTCCTGGACCTGACCCTTCTCGAGGGTGATGTCATCGAACGAAACGCGACCGGCAGTCTTGTGATCGAACATCGCTCCGGCAGAAGCGAACGTTGTCTCCTCAAATTCCAGAGGCGGAATGGTGGCCTTACTGAAAAGCGCTACATCGAAACCATCGATCTCGATGGACCACTGCCACCTCTGGACGAGGGATTTAGGAGTTCCTACAGCATCTTGCATGTCTTTATCTCCTTATATCCGGTTCCCACCCATTAAAGATCCACGTTGAGTAGTTCTTTAATGTTGGTGGACGTCTTTGTGACAATGGCTTCGATACCCAGGTACTTGATCGCGCGTGCAGGCTTCACGAAAATTCTGCATTTATACTCACCAGCGTCGATCTGATCCGGGAGATTGAGGGTTCCACTGTACACGTCGGGAGCGTCCTGATCGGCCTGAATGACGTAATCATAGAACGCTCTCTTGGCGGTGAGTTCCCTGAGGACCGGGTCGATCCTGCGGAAGTAAGACCTCCACGTTACAGGATCGTTTGGCTCGTAATTGAACAGCTCTGAGAGCGGCATGACAAGCTTTCTCAGGAAGATCAGCATCCTTCTGACATGTAACTCAGAAAGTGCGCTCGGGATCCTCTGGAGAGTGCTCTCTCCCCACATGAGGGCGACGCCGCCGTCTCGTAACATGAAGGCATTGATCTGGTTGTTCGCCAACGTGTCGAGGTCAGCGCCGCGGCCGGCGGTGCCAAGGTTCATATTGATGCCCTCGACATTGGGCACTTGACCTCGACGTCTACCGGCTGCAGCAAACCATTCGCCCTTGACCCTGTCATTGTAATTGAGTACGGCAAGCATCTCACCCACGAAGGGAATCTGCTTGATCGTATCGCTGAGCGGATCGTAGACCTTGGGGGCACCGAACGAAAGGACACCGAAGGATGAATCGAACGGCGCGTGAGTGTACGTCGAACCGGATCCGTCAGATCCCAACCTGAAGTCGACGGCGGAATCATCGCCCGTCGGCAGGATGATGTCATTCGGAATCTCACTGTAGTACACCATATCACCCCTGGCCTCGGCGTACGCGTTGCCAGCGTTGATGACGTCGGCGATGTCACTGTTGGTGATCGCGGTGCCGGCGAAGATCGATCCGATTGACATCGAATCGCCGATCTCATCAAATGCATAGAGACCGATCGCATAGTCTTGGGTACCTATGAAGTCATCCTTATCAGGCACAGTGCCCGCGGCTCCAGTTGTCAGTGGCACGTCCGCTACCGGGTAGGGATTCCTATCCGCCATCGGAGTTGTGCTGGTCAGGACCGTCACCCTCACAAGTGCCGATTTCTCATTGATCCTGTTCTCAGCGTAGTTGGTGTTGTCCGACGGGTCCACAGTGAGTCCATTGTAAGTCTCGCTGTAATCCTCGTCGGCATCGTCTGTGTCAACATACGTGATGGTCAGATCGAACTTGTTCGACTCGACCGGATTGACGACCGCCGCGAGCGTGACACCGTTGCCCCATGTACCAGGATTCTCCGCATCGACCTGGAGAATGTCTGCCTGATCAAGGGCCGTGTTCAACGTCGGCACCAGGTCCAGAGCTGACGGCGTGAGCGAACCGTCGTCAACAACGCCGGATACAACGTCTGCGTCAAGCTGTTCGAAGACCGCGGGATTCTCTCTGTCGGTATAGATGTTGTAACCGACAGCGTCTGTCACCGGATCCCACGTGATGGCCACCGAACCGGCACCTACGCCAGCGTTAGTGGTAGCGGACGCCACGATAGAACCGATCGTCTCGCCAAATGCATTGGTAGCCGTGACAATGTAATTGTACGTATCGTCATCCAGCGTACCGACAGCACCCTCGGTGGCCACGACATTATCCGGGGCCGGCAACGTGTTACCGTCCTGGAGGTTCACAGTAGCCTCCACCGCATCATAAACACCGGCGGCGTAATGGAGGATCCTGGAAACGTAGGCGGCACCCCCTCTGTCAAAGTACCTCTTCATCGCAAGAGGGAAGACCGAAGTGGACATGAAACCGCCGAAATATCTCTTGAACTCGGTCCAAGATTTAACGAGCTTGGCGGTCGTAGGTCCTCTTGTCGTAACCCCTTGAATGCAGCAGATACCCTGTTTTACCCTATCAAGGTAAAAGGAGATGTCAACCTCTCTCCAGGTAACTTTTGCTGCTCCCTGTGACATATTCGTTCTCCTTGTTAAGACCGTGTCGACTAAGCGGCACGAGTCCCCTCTGTATAGGGTTATCTCGGTACTCTTTGACCAGGGAGGTCCTTGAGATGGTAAAAATGTCTATGCGATTATCACGGTAGGATCTGTAGTGCTCACAATCATAGATATTTCGACGGGTCTCTTCACGAAATTTAAAACACGTGTGGCATCGAATTCCTGCTCAATTATGACCATGAGAGCGCCGTCCTCCGGCGTACCCAAGACCTCTATCCCCATGATGAGGACCTCAAAATTCAGGACTCTGATGTCCGAGAAGTTCGGTACGGACCTCTTCCCCCTCACTTCCTCCAGATCGATCTGTAATTCTTTATCGAACGGGGTCGTCAGAAAGGAGATCTGTTGCATCAGTAACAATTGACTGTTGAACTTAAATATGTCAAGATGCGAATCGGAAAGGTACGACATCTCAATGCTTATATCGGCACGCCTTGGCATGTCAAATCTCTCAAACCTGTCCAGGCCTGACGTGCCGGGATCTGATTCATACCTGTTTACCACCGCCGGGCCTTTCTTTCTCAAGAGTCTATCTTCGATGACTTCGGCGTTGAGTATGACGAGGTAGGGAAGGGTCTCCGGCACCTCGACGATCTGACCACTCTTCGCAAAACGAGGCCTGTACGAGAGCTGAGCCTCGATGAAGGCAGAAAATCCCCTTATCGCATCTTCTATTGGATCGTACCCGGCCACCTCTGTCATATCACCTCACCAGAGCCTTCGTGACTCTTTCTTTAAAGATCTTTCTTATCTTTTGTACTTCCTTGGCGACCGTAGGCTCCACGAAGGGCCTTGGCGGTATGATTATGTATTCGGTGGAACCTCTGAGCGAAAGGCCTATCCCGCGAAGATATCTTCTCATGGCCGGTGTGACCTTTATCACCGCGCCCTTCTCCATCACCCAGCCTATATTCGCGAGGTCATCACCCTTGCTGTTCTTTGCAGTCTTCAATATCCCAACGAATAAGGACAGACCATCGTCCATCACCCTGTACGTTATCGACTCGAGAAGATCGCCGCTGTCAATCAGTGCCTTGCTCGACCCCTTCCTCTGTATCGTTATTGGGTGCAAAGGATCGAACCTCTGTCCGCCGGGCGCTTGATTCACTATGCCTCTCTTTATCTCGCCGACCAACAGAACACCACTGAGTTCGGACGCCTTCCTGACCTCTTTTTTCATATTGTCTGGAAGGTTATGCAATATTCTTCTCGCCTTGTCCCAGTCTCCAGTCCTCTTCACACTGCTCTCGCTCAAGCCATTATCTCCATGACGACGTATTCGTACGATGGTATCTTTATCCTAGTACCTATCTCGGGAAGATTCAACGGAAATATTATATCGTTCCTCTCCGCTATCACCCACCACCAGGCCGCATTGCCATAATACTTATAGGCAAGCAGATCCAACCTGTCGGTCTCCTTCATTATATGAACGATGTCGTCCTCTCTCTCCTCGAACACAGGAGGCTTCGGAGTCGAAAGGTACCTCGTGCCGTCGGTCTCTTCCACCACGTAGCTACTTCGATGTCTCGATTCCTTCGATATTCTGACGGTGTTTGTCATCATCATCCACCAAACTTGAGCGACACGTCCCCGACGCCAAAGGTCGGATCATCACTCGGATTGAGGTTCGCATAGGCGGAAAGAGTCCCGATGGCCAAGACATTACCACCGCCGATCGCCTCGCTGTCAGTCAACACGAAAGATACTATGACATTGATCCCAGAGATGACCTTGGGAAACTGTATCGTCTGAACATTCTCTATTCCATCCTCTTCGGTCAAGAGCGCCCAGTTCCCATCGTCAGACGCGATGGACATCCTCGCGTATCCCTCGTAATCTGCCTCATCAACGACCGTAAAGACCTCGTCAGAATCGATCTCCCTTATTGCAAGACACAGATACATCGTGTCATCATTGATGTATGTCTCGCCCTGAAACATCGCTCTGAGCATCCTAGCCCTTTGATAATTCGACAGTGGCATGTCTACCTCTACTTTTCTACAAGTCTTTTATTTATAAACTCGGCCATCATCAACGTGGGTTTACTGTAATGACCCTTCGGCTTCACCTCTACTATGTACAACTCCACGACGGTCCCGGATATCTTCGATATCCTATCACCTTTTTGAAGTATTATTGATCTATTATTCAAATCGTATACTCTGAATGTCAAGTGCCCTGTCGTCACGGGATCGTCACCGATGACTTCGGGATTTGAATCAAGAAATTTATTGTACGCCACCTGCGCCCTCAATTGCACGGGTGCGGCAAAAGTCGCGCTGACCCCTGAAACAGGCTCGTCAAAGACAGAATCTATGTCCGGAGCATCGACCCTGACGATCTGCTCTATCTCTACATCTTGCGCGTGTATCAGGGACGGTCTCATCAAATGGCTTCCCAGATGATGGGCTCATAACAATACTCTAAGAGAATGCCGTCTATCTCGGGATCACCGGTCATCAGATCCGTCGGCGGCTCCCTTTTGCCCCTGTCTATCTCTCCAAGTGAATAGGAGTGCCCGTCCGTACTTTCAGACTTCAGAAGGCCAGCCCTGATGGATTCCAGATAACTGCCCTCGTCTCCCATGTCCTCAAGCATTCTGGCGACCAATCTGATGTTCACCTTATTGATCAATCTCGGAATTTCACCTTTTTCCAGAAATCCGAATTCACCGACGACACTCACATTCCTTTCAGAATAAGGAAATTTACTGTAATCACCTATCACATGCTTTTTAAACACGATTCTCGGTTCGTACAGATATTGTTCTCCAGAATAAATCTTAAGATCATCAAGTGATACTTCTATGACAGCCGTCCCATCTTCAGGGTCTATTTTGACACTTGTAATAGAAATTATTGGATACGGAAGAACGATACCAGTCTTATCATTACCATCCATCTCGATGGAGAGTAACCTTGAAGAAAAAAAGCAATTAGTGGCTTTGTCTATCCAGATCGACGCCAACTCGAGCTTCTCGAAAAGATCCGCATCCTCTATGGTGGCAGCATCGATCCCTTCCGCCCTCGCCTCCGCCACCGTCGCATACGAATATTGAATTATTCCGAGTGATCCTTCGAGAAATACACTCATGATATAGTGACCTCCACAGTCTTTGTATTTATCATATGACCTTCATATACAAACGTGTAAACATTCCCGGAAGCCAACATCAACGGAGATGACCAGCTTCCATCCCCTCTCGTAACTGTCCTATCTTGAACAAAGTTATCACTGAAATTGTAAACATCATAATCTGATTTAAGATAGACGATTATTCTCACACCATCTATATACGAACCGTCGGACTTCCGTTTGGCAGCCAACGCATCCTCACCGCCATAATGCTGTGTCACCGGAGTAGAACCCCCGCCTGGAATTTCCTTCACGATACCCCAAACATCCCTCCATATGTCGCACCCAGGAGCGGTCGCGTCGATGAGAAAGTTTCCAAGAGTATCAATTTCAGCAACCGTTGGAAGGACAGTGTACCACCCCTTGGTGATATTCACCGGAGTATTCGTAAAAGGTGCAAAAATCCCTGCACCTTCCTTCCTGTGTTCAATGACTATGGTGCCAACGTCGACAACATCCATCGGTGTTTCATCATCATTTTCATCCACCAATAAAAATGGGATCGGGATTGGATTTTGTGCTTCTATCAATTGAGCCATGTCTTCTCCTAAAATCCAGTCTTCTTGCCCTGTCGAAGTCCCTGCGTTTTGAGTCTCTTTTTCACCCTGGTGCCCGGCCACCTGAACCAACTTATGACAGACGTCGATGCGATCGCGGACGCAATAGATGGAGTTCTTCCCATGCCTGTGGCGAACGTCGATACAATCACGAACGCGGGCGCGGGCGTTACCAACAGTGGGGTTTTGAAGGTAAACGGATCCGCCGCCGATGCAATTGTCGATGCAACCACAGGCACTGCCATTATCGTGACGTCAGTCGATGTCGACACGATCGCAGATGCAATAGATGGAACTATGTTTATGTCATTACCTACGTCAGGATCTGTCGCGGATGCGACCGTGGACGCTGTTGGCAATACCAACATAAGACTTGGACTATCGGTGCTGGCCATCGTACTCGCAACAGATGGCGTGATGATCGTCTCTATCGATACACTTGGATCTGTCGTGAATGCGATCACAGATACAACGACCGTCGTCATCGCGATGCTTGGATCTGTGGTGCTCACCATCGTAGATACTGCGACAGGTGTCTCGAATATATCAAAACCTGTTTGAGGATTATTTACACTTGCTATTGCAGACGCCGCCCGCGGAATGAAGGCTTTGTCTGAGTCCTTTGTGGACGCGATGGTGGAAGCTACAGCAGATGTGATGTACGTCTGTATAAAGACAGTAGGATCTGTAGTGGATGCTATCACAGATGTCTGAACGGGCCTTATCGCCATGTCAGGGCTGTCTGTGGACACTATCACTGACACGGCGGAGGGCGTGATGTATGTATCATACGTCAGAGTTGGATCTGTCACAGAAACAATCGCAGATACAAGCGTCAGTGTCATCGCCCTTTCTGACACGGGATCCACAGTGCTTGCGATAGCAGAAATTATCACAGGTATCAATGCCAACGACGGACTTATGCTAGAAGCAATCGTAGACGCAGCAACAGACGTAATGTACGTATCTACCGTGACAGTTAGATCTGTGGTTGATGCTATCGCTGAAGCTGCGGTGGGCGTTATTATTTCATCGCCAGCGACCGACGGATCTGTCACAGAAGCGATCGTGGATACAGCAGCATTTATAATATCATAAGATAGTGTGGGATCTGTACTTGAAGTTATTACGGACACTACAGTAGATACCTTCGTTATGCAAACAGTCGGATCTGTCGTGGACACGATTGAGAACGATGCGACCGCCAAAAAAGCCAGATCGGGAAATTCAGCAGATGCAATCGCAGAAGCATACTCTGCATTTAAAGCCAGGTCAGGAATATCTGTAGTAGTTATCGCAGATGTTGCAGTTGGGGTGACAAATATCTCTATAAATGTAGTCGGATCTGTAGTAGATGCTATGCATGTCGCTGCTGTAGGTGTGACAAATTGAACTAACACAGACGTAGGTGCTGTTGTAGACGCTATCACGCTCGATATAATGGCTTTCAATGCTAAACTTGAAGGTGTAACAGAAGCTATAACTGTCGCAGTAGCATTGACTATCATGTAATCACCAGAAACAACATACTCAAAGAACCCGAGGTCCCAAGTATCCGCCCCGGTCGGTCTTGTCGTCCCAACGGCGTCATAAGTAAAGGAAGAGGAAAGGTCGTCACCTACGTTGATGAAGGAGTTAGCTTGATATACTTCTATGGTCTGAAGGTCTACCAGATAAGAGGTAATGCTATAGCCGGTAACATCTTCAACCATACTGTCATTATAACCTGCGCCAGTTTTACGCCACATCCCATCTGTATAACCACCCTGGTAAACATGATTTCCCGCATTAACTACATGGAACAAGTGGTCTATTGCCGGATCGAAATCATAACTTATTTCATCACTAACCTCATCCACACCAATAGCCACCGTTACGGGCACTGATGAATCAAAAGTAACCTGCGTCGGAGCAGAGTCGAAGTCGAACGGGTCAGATGCCGCCTGCTTTGGTCCGAAAGACACGGCAGAGATAGGATTTTCTGATGCTATACCTGCCGCTAAAGTTATCTTTATCTTTGACCCTAAATAAACAAGGTCGGAGGCCCAAACTGCAACCCTGTTATTATAGAGTACGGCGTGATCCACCCATGCGCCACCGTTTATATCATCAGCATCCCAAGCCGTAACCCATGCCCCATCAGGATTTAACCTGTAGTCATTGTTGCCCACGTCCAGGAATATTGCATCATCGTGAATTGCTGAACTGTTCCATGGTGAACCGCTGGTCTTGGTAGCATTTAGGGCCGTTGCGGTGGCATCATCGGCGGAGTTGAAATCTGAAGAGGCGTGGAAGGTTCCATCGTAAGCATTGTTGCTGGAGTCCCTGACAATGTTATTCCTAAGGAGCCTCGTACCCAAGGAACCATTTGTCAAGACACCGTAATCCACATTGTAAATAGTATTATTGTCAATGGTGGCATCAACCGTACTGACGGTATGGCCAATGAAAATACCATAGCAGTTAGTGCCGGCTCCATCAATATCGTAAATCAGATTGTTACGAACTGTTGATATTCCAGGTGAGTTTGTCCAAATCCCAATCTGCCTTGTCGCCCCTGCCGTACCCGAAATGACACCTCTTGCAATACAGTTTTCTATAAGGCTGATTGCGGTAGACGGCAAGACGGCTGAAATATAAAATACTGCGCAATTGTCATATGCTGAATTGGTTATTTTACCGGGTATCCTGTCGATTGTGCAATTATTAACCCCCAAAATCCCCAGGCAATACTGAACACCACCCGTAGCTGTATATTCCATCCTATACTTTGTGATATCCCAAGTCCCATTATGCCTATCGCTGTCGGCTTGTCTGATAGTCAGGTCATTGATTTCTGAGGTCGTCCAGCCGGTGAGACCACACA
>SDBV01008499.1_pt1 | contig 13837 bp, 12 predicted proteins | sample 2277081 | NCBI WGS metagenome assembly SDBV01 (sample SAMN10402039, study PRJNA504765) | marine sediment metagenome | isolation source: marine sediment core GS10_PC15, 223 cmbsf | place: Arctic Ocean: Southern Knipovich Ridge | collected 2010 | reverse complement strand
GCTCAAGCTCCTGGGTGAAATGGCAGGGGTGGATGTAGTGGCTCATCAATCTGATGCCGACCCGGGAGCAGTAGTTTATGATGCCATGCAAGCAGCGCGGAGTCGTGGTGCCCATGAGGTAATTATTGATACTGCCGGTAGACTGCATACCAAGTTTAACCTGATGGAGGAACTCAAAAAGATTAAGCGAGTCGCTGCCAAGTTTGATGCTACTGCCCCACACGAGGTAATTCTGGTGCTCGATGCCACTACCGGTCAGAATGGCCTGACCCAGGCCAGGTATTTTACCGAGGCAGTTGGTGTAACCGGCATCTTTCTGGCTAAACTGGATGGAACCGCGAAAGGTGGCATCGTACTCGCTATTTGTGATGACCTGAAAATACCAATCCAATTTATTGGTATCGGCGAGAAACTGGAGGATATGGTACCGTTTAATGCTGAAGCCTTTGTTGAGGCACTATGCTCCTGAAACCTAATCTTTTAGAGGAAAGATGATTACCATAAATATAGACCCGGTAGCCTTCGCTATAGGTTCAACTGAAATCAGGTGGTATGGCATTATGGTGGCTCTAGCCGTATTGACCGTACTGTTGTGGGTATTGCGAGAGGTAAAGAAGGGGGCTAACCTCTCTTATGATACTGTTTTTACGGCGGCACTGGTCGGCATTCCATCAGGGATAGTATTCTCAAGATTACTCCACGTGGTTGATAAATGGAGCTATTATATTCAGAACCCAGAGCAGATAATTGGTGGTTCGGGGCTAACTGCCTACGGTGCCGTTTTAGGGGTTGCCCTCGGCATCTGGGTTTATAGTAGATTTAGTAAACGATTCCAATTTGGCTACTTTGCTGACGTAACTGCGCCGGGTATCATATTGTCTCAAGCTGTAGGCAGGGTTGGTTGCACCATAAACGGTTGCTGCTATGGTAATGAAACCTCACTACCGTGGGGTATTATGTATACTCACCCGGATAGCCTTGCCCCTCTCGGAGTGGCCATTCATCCGACGATGGTTTATGAAATTATCTTCAATTTACTCGTTTTCGGGTTACTACTCAAATTAAGGGGGCGGTTCAAGCCTGAGGGCTCACTGTTTCTTATCTACCTCAGTCTATACTCAGTATGGCGCCTTGGTATTGCATTACTGCGTGAGGGAACACCATTTCTCTTTGGCTTACATCAAGCTCAGGTTATTGCTATAATCGTCCTAGCCATCGCCATCCCTATACTGGCTTTGAAAACACGATGGGTAAAGAGAGAGGTATAGGTACTAACTAATTCACCTCTGTCCCCACCATATACTCTTACATTCTAATTGTGTATTGGTATATGTCAAAGCGTCCGGTCAAAGCCATGCTAAATGAAAGGCCACCCACGGTTTGTGGTAAAATACGAACTATACCAACATAAGAACAGTAGAAACGAGGACTAAAATAGCTTTGAAAGCAGTTATTTTAATCGGTGGTGAGGCAACCAGACTACGCCCCCTCACCTGTAACACCCCCAAGGCTATGGTGCCGGTGCTTAATACACCGTTCCTCGAACACGTCATCCACTACCTCAGCCAGCATCAGGTAACGGAGATAACCCTGGCACAGAGCCAACGTCAGCAATCAATAAACAACTATTTTAAGGATGGCAGCCAGTTTGGTGTCAGACTTAACTATACCGTTGAAGATACTCCTTTAGGAACAGCAGGAGCTGTGAAAAATGCAGAAAAATACCTGGATGAAACCTTCCTGGTACTAAACGGCGATATTTATACTGACCTGGATATCACCGCTATGATGGAATTTCACCGAGATAGAAAAGCCAGAGTAACTATTGCCCTGACCCCGGTGGATGACCCTACCAGCTACGGTCTGGTCGAAACCAATGCCCAGGACAGGATTACTCGCTTCCTGGAAAAGCCTAAGCGGAGTGAGATAACCACCAACCTGATAAATGCCGGCATCTATATTCTAGAACCCGATGCCTTAGCTCACATTCCACCCCAAGCCAATTTCAGCTTTGAGCGTGAGCTATTTCCACTACTTTTAGCCGGGGATGAGCCTGTTTTTGCTTATCTTTCCTCGGCTTATTGGATAGATATAGGTACCCCAGAAAAATACTTCCGGCTAAATCGAGACCTGCTCCGTGGTAAATATAGTGCTGCCCAATATGCTCTCAGCCCAGGTAAGAAAGTACAGACTGGGAAGCAGAGCCACATCCACCCTACAGCCCAAATAAAGGGAGCGGTAGTAATAGGTGATAACTGCATTATCGAACCGAAGGTTAAGTTAACCGGACCGGTGGTTATTGGGCACGGTTGTACCATCCAGTCGGGGGCTATTATTGAGGACTCTGTCATCTGGCATAATGTTCAGATAGCGCCGCGAGTTGTGGTAAAGAACTGCATCTTGGCTAACGGCTGCTGCCTAAATGCTAACTGCATTATACAGGGCTCAACTCTGGGCGATAACGTAACCATAGCCAGCAGTTGTAGATTGGCACCGGGCAGCCTAATCTGGCCCGAGACAACCATCGAACCCTAAATAATTGATAGCATACGGGCAAGGTCTTCAGCTATTACTATATCAGCCACCTTTTCTGCGTCGGGGTGTTTGGGATTAAAGGCTATCCCAAAACCGGCTACTTCAAGCATACACACATCAGCCAGATTATCACCAATAGCAACACATCGTGTCAGAGGTATTTTTGTTTTTTGTGAGATCTGAATTAAGGCGGCTTGCTTACATACCGAATACTGCGAGCATTGCTCTTCACTCTTACGACACCCGAGTGGCATCTTTATCTCACCGGTTATCCTGCCATTTTCCAAGCCAAGCTCATTGGCAATCGTATAATCAAATCCCAATCTCCTTTTCAGCCGTTCCGTAGCCAGGGTATAGCTATCACTGATTATGGCTAATACATAACCCCGGCGTTTTAACTCTCTAGCTACAACCTCGGTACCCATAGAGAAAGGGATGAGGTCTAAGATTTGATAGAATTGCTCTCGGCTAATTCCTTTAAGTAGTGAAGCGATACGTCTCGTCTTCTCATACTCCAGACCACCGGCTCCCATAATTGTTTCTAGCTTCTTCCTGAAGTCAAACCTGTCGGCCAGGGCAAAAATAAGCCTATCCGCCAGCAGGGTACCATCCATATCGAAAGCTACTAACTTGGCTGCCATAGACCTACCTCCTCAAATACATTCTAGCATAATACTATTTTTTTAGAGGCTTATGACTATGATATAATAACAAGTGAGGTAAAATAAATTCATGTTGGACCGTTTGGGAAGAATAGAGGAGCGCTATCAAGGGCTAGATAAACAAATTGCCATGCCTGAGGTGGCATCCGACCCCAGGAAGCTACAGGCTCTAGCCCAGGAAAGAGCCAGTATTGAGGACTTAGTAACCAAGTACCGGCAGTATAAAGCGATCTCCAAGGCGCTAGAAGAGACCAGGACAATGCTAAATGATGGTCTAGACGAAGAAATGACGGCCCTGGTTAAACAAGAGGTAGCAAGCCTTGAGTCACAACAAGAACATCTACTTCAAGAGCTAAAGCTTGCCCTGCTGCCCAAGGACCATAATGATGAAAGGGACATCATTATGGAAATCCGGGCGGGAGCTGGTGGCGATGAAGCCGGGTTATTTGCTGCAAACCTCTTCCGTATGTATAGCCGCTATGCTCAATTTAAAGGTTGGGCGATAGACATTATTGACAGTAATGAAAGCGGCATCGGTGGCTTTAAGGAAATCATACTCGAAATAAAAGGCAAGGGTGCCTTCAGCCGGCTCAAGTATGAAAGGGGAGTCCACCGGGTACAACGGGTACCGACCACTGAATCTTCCGGTAGAATTCACACCTCAACGGCTACAGTAGCTGTTTTGCCTCAAGCTGATGATGTTGAAGTGGCCATCAATCCTAATGACTTGAGAATTGACATCTTCCATAGTGGTGGTGCCGGGGGGCAGAATGTAAATAAGGTAGCCACCGCAGTGCGCATCACCTACCTACCAACAGGCATGGTAGTTGTCTGCCAGGATGAACGCTCACAACTCAGAAACAAGACGAAGGCAATGTCAGTGCTCCGAGCCCGACTCCTGGATGTAGAGCAACGTAAACTAGAAGCGGAGATAACCCAGCAGCGTCGCTCCCAGGTGGGCACCGGTGACCGTGCCGAAAAGATACGAACCTATAACTTTCCTCAAGACCGTGTTACTGACCACCGCATCGGTCTAACCCTTCATAATCTTTCCCGAGTCCTAGAAGGAGTCTTAGACGAACTTATCGACGCCCTAGCTACCCATGACCAGGCAAAGAAGCTGGCGGAGCAACTGGTGTGACCTTAAAACAGACGCTTAGCCAGGCCAGGGAAATGCTCACCAACAATGATATTGAAGATGCCTCCCTGGAGAGTGAGCTACTACTAAGGCATACATTAAATATAAGCCGAGTCCAGTTGTATCAAGACCTCGACCATGAACTGAGGCCAGAACAAGACACAACCTTCTGGAAGCTGATTAAACGCCGCCTTAACCACGAACCCACCGCCTATATAATCGGACACCGCGAGTTCTACGGGCTTGATTTCTATGTTAATCCTAATGTCCTCATCCCCAGACCGGAAACCGAGCTATTGGTAGAAAAGGCTCTCAGCCTGGTCAATAACCGTGTGGCTACCATAGCCGAAATTGGGACTGGCTGCGGGGCTATTGCCATCAGCCTGGTGCTAAACCTACCACAAACCAAGATTTATGCCACCGATATTTCGGCTTCTGCCCTTGAGGTTGCCCAAATTAACTGTCAAAAGCACGGGGTGGTAAATAAAATTTATCTTCTGCAGGGTGATATGCTCGACCCATTGCCGGAGTCGGTTGACCTTATTGTAGCTAATCTACCTTACATTAAGAAAGCAGAATTGCTCCGAATGAGCCCAGCCAGCCTTGAACCACTACTGGCACTAAACGGCGGCTCGGACGGTTTACAAACGATACGCCGGCTATGCTACCAGTTGAGTAACCAGCTCCACTCTACAGGTTACCTGCTTCTTGAGATTGGGCAGGGACAGGGTAGAGCAGTGACCAACTTGTTGCACAGTCTGTTTCCCTTGGCAAAAATAGAGATTACACCCGACTTGGGTGGTATAGACCGGGTGGTAAGCCTGACCCTTACTCCAGAGCGGCATGGGCATAATTGAATCACTCAAGCTCGGTTTGTTTGACAAATACCCTATACCGTGTTAATCTGAGTCACCGCTAGTTATATCATTCAATATATAGCTGCATTAAAGCAATACGGCGGCGTAGGTAAACATATTGGAAAAGGGAGTTCATTAAGATGGCTGGACCACTAGTTGGAACCAGGGTACTCGATCTCGGACGCTTTGTTGCTTGCCCCTTCTGTGGCCTGCTCCTCGCCGATTTAGGCGCCGAGGTTATCAGGGTGGAGAGGTCCGGCGGAGCTGAGGACAGGTTCTATGAACTTCTGGTACCCAGCGGTGATACCTACACCTTCGTTAATATAAACCGCAATAAGAAGGGTATTTCTCTCAATTTTGAAAAGAATAAGAAGGCCAAGGAGATATTGAACGAGCTAGTAAAACACTCCGACGTGGTGATTGAGAATTTCAGCCCCAAGGCAGCTAAGGCTATGGGTATCACCTACGATAATTTTAAGAAAATCAAGCCAGACATAATCTTTGCCCATGTATCCGCCTTTGGTTCCACTGGACCGTTCAGTCACCGTATTGGCTTTGACCCGATTGCCAAGGCGATGTCAGGGTCAATGGCAATAAGTGGATTTCCCGGCATCCCATGCCGTGACCAGGTACCCTGGGTAGATTATAGTACCGCTTGCCTGGCAACTGTTGGTGTGCTGGCTGCCCTTTACCATCGGCAAAGAACCGGTCAGGGACAGATGATTGATGCTACACTTCTGCAAACTGCCGTTACCTTTATGGCTCCAGCTATAGGGGAATGGGAAACAGGCAGGGTTCTCCGTGAGCAGACAGGTAACCGCCGTCCCTGGGTTGGACCCTTAGACCTCTACCAGACGAAAGATGGAAAATGGGTAATGCTAGCCATTATTACTAATACTATCTGGAAGAGATTCTGCCGGTTCATTGATAGAGAGGACTTGGCTACTGACCCCAGGTTCCATAATGACCTAGCCCGCTGGGAGCACCGTAATATACTTGACCCAATAGTCAGGGAATGGGTAGCCTCACAGACTGCTGAAGAGGTAATGGCTGCCGGAGAGAAAATACCTGTCCCCTGTGGTATTTGCCACACGCAGACTGAGGTAGCTCATCACCCACAGGTTAAGGCGCGGGAGATGCTGACCGAGGTGACCTCCCCCGATGGAAAGAGCAAAGTTCTAGTTAGCGGCATCCCCTTGCGGATGTCTGAAACTTCACTCAAGATAGAGCGTTCATTCCCAGCAATAGGCCAGCACAACCAGGAAATATACTGCGGGCTTTTGGGCTATAGCCATGAGGATCTAGCCAGGCTTGAAAAAGAGGGAGTAATCTAGGTTAACCTCCCGTAAAATAGGCTGGCATTGGGGGAAGCATTAAGAACCGGCTATTTAACTCGCTCTTTGGCCGATATAACGGGCGAACTTTGAACGGCTCGATTTGACACGAAATGGCATTGATGTTAAATTAATCAGTTGGGTTCACCTCAGGGCTAAGAAGCAAACTAGAAGTAGAGGGAGAAATAACGCAGTATGAACATGATTGTGTGTGCCAAGCAGGTGATTGATCCTGAGGCACCGCCAGCTAGCTTCAAAATTGACTCCTCCACCGGTAAGGTAGTGCCACCAGCAGGGGTATCACCGGTAGTCGACCCGTATGGTGAATATGCTGCTGAGGCAGCACTACGGATTAAAGATGTTCAGGGTGGCAAAATAACCGTCTTAACCCTGGGCACAAATCTACTCCGGGACGTGGTAAAGAAACCGTTATCTATGGGAGCTGATGATCTTATCCTGCTGGAGGACGAGGCTTTTACTGAGGGTGATAGCTGGGCAACCGCCTATGCCCTGGCGATGGCTATCAAGAAAATAGGAGAGTATGACCTCATTCTATGTGGTAGAGAAGCTTCTGATACTAATGCCGGGCAAGTAGGCTTAGGCATCGCTGAGATACTGGGGCTGCCCAGCGTAACTTTAGTCAAAAAAATAGACGTCACTGATGGCAAAGCGAGAGTAGAACGGATAACTGCCGATGGCTACGAGGCTATCGAGGTATCCCTGCCCGCCTTGATTACAGTAAGCAACGAGCTTGGTGAACCCCGTTACCCCACCATAAAAGGGATTATGGCGGCTAAAAAGAAGGAACCGGTTACCTGGAAACCGGCCGATATTGCGGTTGATGTCTCCCAAATAGGTGAAGCTGGCAGACGCACCAAGCTACTCAAGCTCTTCCAGCCGGTTCATGAAGGTAAATGTGAGATTATAGAGGGTGATAGCCCCGAGGAGGCAGGGGTTAACCTGGCTCTGAAACTAAGGGAAGCCAAGATACTGTAACAAAAGCTTACTTAATAAGAGGAGGTAAATCTTATGGCTGAATATAAAGGTGTTATGATTTTTGGTGAGGTTGCGGAGGGAAAATTAGTCGCCCTTACCACTGAACTACTGGGGTGTGGTAAAAAACTGGCTGATGACCTGGGACAGGAACTATACGCTGTGCTAGTGGGCAGTGAAGTAAGCAGGTCAGCTCAGGAGGCTATTGCCTTTGGCGCGGATAAGGTATATGTGGTTGATGACCCACTACTGAAGGACTACCAGACAGATTCCTATGTATTAGTTATGGAAAGAGTAGTCAAACAGGTAATGCCTGAGATTCTTATGCTGGGACAGACTTCTATTGGACGTGCCCTGGCACCCAGCCTAGCCTTCAAACTGGATACAGCAGCCTCTCTGGACTGCGTAGAGTTGGCTATTGACCCCGACTCAAAAAGGCTACGGCAAACTAAACCCGTCTTTGGGGGAAACGCCCGGGCTATCTTTATTTGCGAGTCCTACCCTCAGATAGCTACCGTTAGAGCCAAAGCCATGTCACCCCTGGAGCGAGATGCCTCACGGCAAGGCGAAATCATTCCCATCGACGCCGGCATAGACCCATCAGCCATAAGAACCAGAGTGCTGGAAAAGATACCTGAAGAGGTAGCCGGGATAAAGATGGAGGATGCCGAGATAGTGGTTGGTGGGGGTAGAGGTATCGGCGACACTGAGGGTTTTCAGCGACTGGAGGAGCTAGCTAAAATACTGAAGGGGGCAGTGGGTGCTACCAGACCACCCTGTGACAACGGCTGGGTACCGGACTTATTACAGATAGGACTCACCGGCAAGATTATTGCCCCTGACCTTTATATTGCAGTAGCCCTCTCTGGCTCCAGCCAGCACATGGCCGGCTGCAGCGGTGCGAAGACTACTGTCGCCATAAACAAAGATGCTGAGGCAAACATCTTTAGCGAAGCCCGTTTCGGCGTGGTTGGAGACTGGAAAAAGGTGCTGCCCGCCTTCACTGATAAAGTTAGAGAGCTTCTTGGTGAGTAGAGGAGATTTGACTTAAAATTTCTAATAGTCTAAGATAAACCCTAGGAAAATAATTTATGTGAGGTGGTAAGGTAATGAAAATAGGGAGAGTGATTTGTCTCTTGCTGATAAGCCTGATGGCTATTTATCCGCTCGGTGCGGTCTTGGCTCAGGAGGAAGCCCTACATACTCTGGCTTTAGTTCCGGCTGCGGAGCGCTATAACACTGAGGCCACAGCCGGTAGGGATAACCACTTCTTTATAAAAGTTGAGAACCTGGGCACGGCAACGATTGATAATATCAACTTCTCTTCCGATAACCCTGAAGGGTGGACTATTGAATTCTCACCAGATAAGCTAGATTTACTGGAAGCCGACTTTAGTCAAATAGTGGACATAAATATAAAGCCGCCAACAGCAACTAGAGTTGGAGATTACATGGTCACTCTCCAAGCCTCAGGAGAGCAAGCTTCAGCAGAGGATATCGATATCAGAGTCACTGTAAAAAGCCCGGTTATTGAGGAAAAAATTGAGCTGGCAACTACCTACCCCACACTGGAGAATATCTCCGGGGCCAGCTTTGAGTTTGAGGTAGGATTGAAGTACACGGGGAGTGAAGCCCGTGACTTTGACCTGGTAGCCACCGCACCCCCAGGCTGGTCGGTATCGGTAACCCCACAGTATGAGAGTGGCCGAAAAATACTAGGCATCAGGCTTGAGCCCAGTGCCGCCTTCACAACCAAGGTAAAGGTTATCGCCAGCCCACCCATTTGGCCTCTATCCGAGCCTAGGGATTATCAGGTAACTCTGGAAGTAACCGCCGGTGACCTAACTGGCACTACTGAACTCACCGCAAAGATAACTGCCCTCTATAATATGTTCCTAGCTTCCACCAACGAGCGTCTAGACACCAAGGCTAAAGCCGGTCAGGATAACTTCTTCTCCATAGAAGTAGGCAATCTGGGTACTGCCGCCATTGATAATATCAAATTCTCTTCGGTTAAACCCTCAGGCTGGACTATTGAGTTCACCCCAGATAAGATAGACTCACTTCCCGCCATTGACTTTCAAACGGTTGATGTAAATATAAAGCCACCAACCGAAACCATAGCCGGGGATTACCAAATCACCATCAGAGCCTCAGGGGAACAAGCTTCAGAGGAAATTAAAGTCAGGGTTACTGTAGAAACACCTACTATCTGGGGATGGGTTGGTGTAGCCATTATAGTGCTGGTTATTGGTGGCCTGGTCTACATATTTATGCGGCTCAGCAGGCGGTAAGGAAATATGGGTGGACAGATAGTTATCGAGACCAAAGAGCTAACCAAAACCTATGATGGAGTTACCGTAGTTGATCATCTTAATCTGCACATTAAGGACCGGGAGATATTCGGTTTACTCGGTCCCAATGGTGCCGGTAAAACAACCACCATCCTCATGCTGCTAGGACTAACCGAGCCGGTATCGGGCAGTGCCCGAGTATATGGCTATAATCCGACCCGAGAACCCATCAAGGTAAAACGCCTGGTCGGATATCTGCCCGAAAAGGTAGGTTTCTATGAAAACCTTACCGCCAGGGAAAATCTAAGGTTTATTGCCGAGCTAAATAATATTAGTGATGCCGAGTCTAAGCGGAAAATAGATGAGTTATTAGATATAGTAGGCATTAGCGAGGCTGCCGACTTAGCCGTGGGCAAGTTCTCCCGGGGAATGAAGCAGCGCCTGGGAATAGCTGATGTCCTAATCAAAAACCCCAAGGTAGTTTTCCTTGATGAACCCACTATGGGACTGGACCCGGAAGGGATAAACCAAATTATTGACCTAATCGGTAACCTGCCCCAAATGGGGACTACCGTAGTTCTATCTTCCCACCAACTACATCAGGTGCAACGGGTGTGTCACAGTGTGGGCATCTTAGCCAAAGGCAAAATGGTAATTGAGGGTTCTATAGATAACCTGGGCAAGAAGGCCCTCGCCGGGGGACGCTATATAATAGAGATTGAAACCGCCCAGCCCAGCCCTCAACTAACCGACATAATCAATAAGGTCCCCGGAGTAAGAGGGGTAGAAGCCAAGGGCAATCTGCTCTTAATAAATGCTGATTCAGACCTGCGGTCTGAAATAGCCAAAGTAGTGGTGCAAAACAATGTTCCGTTAATTCAAATGAAGATCAAAGAATTCTCTTTAGATGATATATATATGAAGTATTTTCGTGAGGGCTAGGTTAATAGTATGCCGACTATCTTCCGTAAAGAACTAGCTGACTATTTCACCAGCATAAGAATTTTCGTGCTGTTTCTGCTGGTATTTCTGGCCAGTGTCGCCGGACTCTTTGCTGCATTCCAGGGAATTCGGGGCACGACTACCGAAACCGGCTTTGTTTTCCTGAAACTGTTTACCACCTCGGGAGAAGTAATTCCGTCCCTGTCTTTCTTTATTGCCCTCTTCGTTCCCATCATCGGCATTGCCCTGGGCTTTGATGCCATAAACAGTGAGCGCTCCAGCGGTACGCTAAGCCGAATTCTATCTCAACCCATTTATCGAGACAATGTCATCAATGGAAAATTCCTGGCCGGTATAGCTACCCTGACAATAATGATGGCAACGACTATACTGCTAGTTTCAGGCTACGGTCTGCGCATGATTGGTGTGGCCCCAACTCCAGAAGAAATCATCAGACTCTTCCTCTATCTCACCTTTATCATTACCTATGGCGCCTTCTGGATGAGTTTGGCGATACTGTTCTCCGTCTTATTCCGCAGGATAGCCACCTCTCTCCTGCTCTCACTTTCCCTCTGGTTATTCTTTAGCTTTTTTATCCTTATGATAGCCCCCTTTATCGCTAACGCCATAGCACCTGCTACCAATGGTGCTGAGGCAGCACTAATTCGTAACGCCGAGATTCAACAAATGGTAATGCGGTTTTCCCCCAATATACTGTTTCAAGAAGCGACCTCGGTGCTGCTTCTCCCGCTGGTGAGAAGCCTGGGAATAGTAACCTTAAGTGAATTGTCTTATATGCTACCTAACCCCCTCTCTCTAGGTCAAAGTATTCTTATTATCTGGCCTCACATCACCGCCTTAGTGAGTCTAACCGCTATCTGCTTCGCCGCCAGTTATGTGTCGTTTATGAAACAGGAGATAAGATCCACCTAGATAAGGAAAGAGCCGGAAGCAAATACGGTCAAGCAAAAAGCCTGTTTGCAGTAATCGGAGACTGCAAACAGGCTTTGCCCACCTTTACCGAGAAGGTTAAAGAGCTTCTAGCTGGGTAAAATAAACCTACGATTGTTTGTATTTCATGGCAAAAGCTCCGGGAGCACAAGGTCAAGGCCCTGACCCGATGGTATGACCATAACCTTAATGTCTTCTCCAAGCCTGTCGAGCAGGATATACTGTAGTACCTCAGGCGTTAGAGACCCCGCGATGGCCTGGTTAGCGACAACTTGGGCTTCAGTGACAATACGGATATACTCGGCTTCACCTATCGCCTTGGCTATTCGTGCGTCGGCTTCTCCCCTAGCTTCAGCTTCTCTCTGTTGAGCCTCGACCCTGACACGCTCCAGCTTGTTCGTTGCCTCAAGCACTGCCTGTTCGGCGGCGACCTTGGCTTCAATGGCAGCGGTGAACGTGTCGCTGAACTGGAAGTTGGTTATCGATACCAGTTCCGTGATGATGCCACGCTCGTGCAGTCGGCTCGCCAGGCTTTCGGTGATGGCGTTCTTAACCTCGCTACGTCTCAGGATAAGGTCCTCGGCATTGAATTGAGCGGTAATCTGTTTGATGGTTTCCTGAATGGCCGGAGCGGCGATTCTTTCAATGAACTCCAGCCCCAGTGTTCGGTAGACCTCGGCGGCCATGCCCGGGTCCAGTTTCCAGTTGAGGGCAATGGTAGTGCTGACATCCTGAAGGTCATTCGTTATGGCTGATGACTGAGTTTCATACTTCTGGGTTCGCACCTCCATCACCACCACGGAATCGATGAAGGGCAGCTTAGTCCGGAGACCCTCACCCAGAATAGTGCCGGTAACAGCACTGAACCGAATGACTACCCCGCGATGGCCGGCAGGAATAGTGGTGAACGAGCCGAGGATGAAACTGGCAATGATTACGACGACCCCGATAATAATGCCGATGCGACCCTGAAATCGAGCTTTGGGATCCCCATGACTTCCCGTGTTAGTCTGCGAAGTGTAATCTCCGATGATAAAGACGATGATACCAATACAGAGCAGTAAAGTCATTTTAGCCTCCTTTTTAAAGTTGTTCTTCTTTATTTAGGCTTACACCCATCGCTTCCTTCACAAAACATGCTTTGCATATCTGAGCAGTGATGTATTATATCTGGTCATCTGCCGGGCAAGACACCACTGAAAACTTACACTATTATACCACTAACTTACAGTATTTAGAATAACCAGCTTTAAACTATATTGTCAAGTTAGATAACCGTTTTTATGGCATTAGCTAATAGAAACATTATAGAGCTAAGGATTGCACATTTAGCCAGAAGTTACACTAAAGGAAACTATAAAGTCAAGCCTTCTCGGCCTGTCTCCGGGCAATAATCTTCTGGACGATCTGAGACGGCACTTCCTCATAGTGGCTGAACGACACCGTATAGGTGCCCCTACCCTGAGTTATTGACCTCAGGTCTATGGCGTAGCGCAAAATCTCAGCCAGAGGCCCCTGAGCCTCAATAACATTGATGCCATTCTCGGGATTCATCCCCAGCACATGGGCCCGCTTGGTATTAAGGTCACCAATAATATCACCAATGAAATCCTCAGGGACAGTTACCTTCATATTCATTATCGGTTCTAATAAAATCGGTTGCCCCTGAGCTAACCCCTTTTTCAGTGCCCCGGCACCGGCAATCTTGAAGCATATCTCCGAGGAATCAACCGGGTGAAAGCTACCATCATAGACCTTTATCTTTATGTCAACAACGGGGTAACGAGCCAGAACTCCTTCCTGAACCGCCTCATTAACCCCCTTCTCCACAGCCGGAATATAATTTTTGGGTATACGGCCGCCTACCACCTTGTCAACAAACTCACAGCCACTGCCACGAGGCAAAGGCGCCAACTCCAGTAAGACATGACCATATTGACCGTGACCTCCGGTCTGCTTCTTATGCTTATACTCAGCCTTGGCTGGTATCGTAATAGTCTCTTTATACGGAACTTTAGGGATTGCCAACTCGACACTAACCCCGAACTTGCGCTGCATCTTTTCGGCAGCTACTTCAAGGTGGGTCTCACCAAGCCCGGACATAATAGTCTCACCGGTATCAGCATCTCGA
>SDBV01008498.1_pt1 | contig 13838 bp, 22 predicted proteins | sample 2277081 | NCBI WGS metagenome assembly SDBV01 (sample SAMN10402039, study PRJNA504765) | marine sediment metagenome | isolation source: marine sediment core GS10_PC15, 223 cmbsf | place: Arctic Ocean: Southern Knipovich Ridge | collected 2010 | reverse complement strand
GAGTTTGACAGTATAGTTAACCGTATGGGAGATGTGAATCCCTTGATTCTAAAAGATGGCCTTTTAATGAAGCTCTATAAGGCAATGACCAAAACGGCAGTAAAATCAGCAATAAGGAGACTATAAGTCAACCACTGACGGCTAAAGCCGCCAGCTTGTCCCTACCCACCCCCCTAGGGGAAGGGTGAGACGATACGCTGGTTGACAGCAGCGCATCGGAAGGAGATGTACTCCAACCGACAAGGAATTTATCCCGGATATTACGGGATGCTTGGAGGTCGGCATTAAGTTGAAAACCGCATTTGCGACAACAGAACTCGGACTGGGACTTACGGTTACCCCGGTAGGTGTAGCCGCACTGGTTGCACCTCTGCGAGGTGTGCCTGGGGTCTACAGCGATGACCTGGCAGCCGCTAGCTTCAGCCTTATACTCAAGGAATCCCTTGAGCTGGGCAAAGCTCCAGGCATGGAGCCGTCGTTTAGCTTCCCCACGAGAGGCTTTGACGCGACTCCTTATGTTGGTGAGGTTTTCCACGACGATAGTCGTACCGGGCTCAATGCCATTAAGAATAGAAGCAGCCAAGACGTGGTCGCAATCCCGTCTGAAGCGCTGTTCACGCCCAGCGAGGCTTCTAAGGTGCCTTTTGGCCGACTTAGTACCTTTGGCTTGCAATGCACATCTGAGGCGGAATATTCTCTTGATAACTTCTTTCATATGCTTGTCGCCATGGAACCGATTGTCCGAAGTGACGGCCGGTCGGGTAATTCCCAGGTCGACGCCGACAGCCTGTCCATTACTGGCAAAGGCAACATCAGGCAATCTGACGACAACATGGAGAAAGAAATGACCTTTACGATAAAGAAGGTCGGCGGTAGCTGTAGGATTGCCTACCGCATACTGCGCATATTCTGGAAGGTTAAAAGGTATTTTGGCTCTACCCTGGGTGGTGGCCAAGTTAACGACACTATTCTCCCAGTCTATCCTGAAGGTATGCAGGTTGTACCGGGGTGGACAGGCTATAGACTGCGGACAACTTATCTTGCGCCCCTTCTTCATTCTGGAGATTGCCGACCTCACGGTTTCGCTGGCTTTCTGTCGGGCCTGTATATGCAGGTCAGAGACGAGAGAGGGCTGCGCATCCTTGCATCTGCGATAAGTCAAGCGATGAAGAGTGTAAGCGTTACCTGTTCCCTGCTCCCAGCCTGTACGGCAGACGGCGTTAAACGACTCGGTAAACTGCTTAACCGTCTCATTAAGAGCTTCCGCCTGTTCTGGGGTGGGCTTGAGCTGTACCCGAACCGTCCTATCCATGTTTTTATTATACCATATGTCTCTAAGTATTTGCAAGTTAAATCTAAAAAGGAGGTAAGTGCCGACTCCTCTGCCAGCTAAAGCAGGCAGTCCCCTCGGCGCACGATTATGGCTACTATAGCGGAGAAGGTTTTCAATTTCATACTAGACGATACGCTTTTGCACCAAAAGATTCTCGCGGAGCTGCCAGCTGATAAGAGAGCTGCTGTTACCGGTAGGAAGGGCCGCTTAATAGTTACCGGGCCCGAGGGCGGTTCTTTCCTAATGCGGCTGACCTCCCTTGGTATCTTCCGGGAAGATAACGATAAAGAAGTCAGAAACGAGATCCTGATGACAGATGATACGCTCATTGGCATTCTAATATGGATAGCTAAGCTTCCCAACAACCCGGGTATAAGCCCTAGAGCGGCTTATGTTAATGGATTCCTAAAGATTAGTGGCGAGAGCGTGTTATACGACGCTGAGGAGATATTCAAGGCTTTGGAAAAGCATGCTTTTGCCAAGATGCAACCCATTGCTAGAGAAGCTGTTAGTGGAATGAAGCAACAGAGTAGTGTAGAGAGTGGTTAGAAACATTTTGAGAAAAGCAAGAAAGGGGAGGGAATAATAATGGTGCAAAGCCTTAAAAACATTAAAAAGGTGTTGGATGATACCTTCGGTAGCCCTGATGAGGCTTTGAAAACAATAAGAGCCGTATCTGAGGCACTAAGCGGCCTTGACCCGGCAAAGATGCGGCAGGTCAAGGCAATCCTTGCCGACGTGGGTAAGGTGAAGGGCAGCCCCGAGGAGCTCCAGACGCTTTTAGAGGTAATCAGGCTTATTACCAGTGCTGATATGGAGCAGCTTAATGCAATTAGGACCATCACGGATAACGTGATTAAGCTGAGCAAGTTAATCCCTAAAGAAGGGCTTGCCGGACTTCCGCTTAAAGAGATAATAGAAGAGGTTAGAAAGGGTGGCTGAGTATGAGCCGAATTGCTCACTTTGCCAAAAAGAGCCCCTTGCAGAGCAGCCATACCATGATGAAGTTTGCTGGGTTACTTTTTGTCCCAATCTCAACTGCCCCCAGCGCGGTAGCTCGATGATAGTGCTTAACGCCCATAGACCTGAACCGACACTGGCAGAACGGGAGCATATAAAGCAGGTTAAAGATAGGTTATACCCAAACTTGAATTTCAGGGGTTATATGACTTCTATGCCTCAACACTGGCACGACCATTTAATGTAAAAGAGGAGGGAAGATATGTGGGGTGAGGCGCCATTTGCTCTTTTAGCTGCTGGGGCAGCCTTACTAGGTCTATATTTGGCAAACCTCCTCTATGACGCTGATATTCCTCAATACATTAGTCGCAAATTTGGCCACCTCGGAGGAGCTGTAGCTTTCCTGCTTTGCCCGCTTCTCTTTAGTAGCTTCTGGTGGCCACTCATTTTGACCACAGGGTTTACCATTCTGCTCCTCTACGCCAGGTTATTCAAGCCAGAGGCTTTTCGGGGAGTGGGGGGTTCAGGTAGGCCACAGGCCCTTGCCGAAATCCACTTCCCGGCAACAGGGATTGTTTTAATCGGTGTTCTCTGGGGGATATTTAATCAGCCCTGGCTGGCAATTGTGCCTTTAGCATTTATGGGTGCCGGTGACGCTATCACCGGGCTCATTAGAAGTAAAGTCTATGGTAGAGAGGTAAAAGGAGTTATCGGCAGTATAGGTATGTTAGTTGTGTGTCTCACTCTCGCGTATTTCATAGAACCGTATTGGATTGGTGTTGCTGGGGCTCTAACTGCTGTAGTGGCCGAGAAATATACCAAAACAACGAAATACATTGACGATAACCTGACTATACCTTTAGCATCGGCTGCTGTGATGGCACTTTTACACGTTTTCGGTTAAAAGGAGGTCTCAAGTGAAAGGAAAAATTAAAGCCCATCTCTTTACCCTACCCAGGTGGTTCGGAGCCCCCTTCTTCGGTTCGTCTCTTTTGATGGGTGCGGTGCTAGCTGGGGGGCTTAATGCCAATGCCTGGATCGCGTTGGTTGGTGGTCTGCTACTGATGGCCGGCGGGCATTCGTTTAACAGCTTTTTGGATTGGAAAAGTGGGCTAGACCAAGGAGAGATTGAGGATCGTAGCGCCGAGAAGGATTACGCCGGCGGACAGAGTATTATAGCTCTCGGCATTGTCAGCGAAAAAGAGGTGCTGTTCAACGCAATAGGCTGGTATGTTCTGGCCCTTGCTCCTCTAATATACCTGGCCATAAATGCCTCCTGGGTTATCTTGCCACTAGCCATTGCTGGAATGCTGATTACCTTCTGGTACGCAAAGGGGAAATTCAACTGGACTCACGAGACTGCCCTTGCTGTTGGAGTCGGCCCGATACCAGTTTTGCTTGGTATGTTCTCTGTTAACCCCAGCCCTCCGTGGATTACTGGCCTAATAGTCAGCATCCCAGTTGCCATAATACTAGCATACCTTGGCTTGGCGTTTGATGAATGGTTGGATGCCGAAGCAAACTTAAAGAAGGGTGTGAAAAGCCTTTGTTACAAGGTGTGGCAATATGGTATAAGCCTAGAGTGGTACCTGATGTCCTGGTTTCTGTTCGTCTTCATCTATCAGGTTTTCCTAATCGCCGCAGGTATCCTATCCCCAATGACCGGTCTTACCTTTTTAACTTTCCCCTTCTTCATAGCCTGTCTAGTGTTATTAAAGGCGAACTTCAGAAAGGTGGGCGGATTTGTCGTTATAGTAGCAGCACTATACCCCGTTTTGCTGCTGGTCGGCGAAATAATAGGAGGCTAGCTTGAGTCGGGTTAAGATTATCTCGATAGGGTTTGCAGTGCCCGAACGAAGCTTTACGCAGAGTGAAGTGTTTGACGCTTTGAAGTATCCAAAACGCTTTAGAAGAATCTTTGAAGCAAGCTCTATCGATAAGCGGCATCTTTGGCTTCCTATGGAGACTGAACTCACCTGGCAACAGGCGTGTGAGGAGTACAACAAAGGGGCTATTTCATTATCCAGGAAGGCGGTAAGGGCCTGTCTTGACGGGAGAGATGTATCTCAGATTGGCTCGGTTAGCTTTGCCAGCTGTAGCGGTTATGCGTGTCCTAGCATAATGCACCGGCTCCATTCCGAGCTCAAGTTCTCCCCCAACGTCGTCTACACACCTATTCTGGGAACTGGCTGCGAGGGGGCAGCTCCATCCCTGTGGAGAGCCTACCACCACACTCTGGCAACGGGGCAGCAATCCCTTGCCATATCATGTGAGGTCTGTAGTGTTTGCCATTTCCCGGAGCCAGAGCCTGACCCCAGCGGCGATTGGGAATTATTGAGAGCCAATGCTATCTTTGGAGATGGTGCCGCAGCTGCTCTCATAGGTTTTGATGATAACCCCCGGCACCCCTACCTTGTGGACTTTGAGACTTACTTCGACCCCGAGAACTTGAAACACCTGGGCTTTGTCTGGCAAGATGGACGGCTGAGAGTATTACTGTCACGACAGATACCAAAGATAGTCCCTTTAGTAGTGCGACCCCCCGTTGAGAAGATACTCCAGAGACATTTTTTGAGACTAAGTGATATAAGGTGGTGGGTTATCCACCCGGGGGGGAGTGCAGTGCTTAATAACCTCAGGGATAAGCTGGGGATTCCTGAGGAAAAGATGGCACTTTCCAGAGAGGCATTGAGGCTGTTTGGGAACTGTAGTAGTTCCAGCCTCGGGATAGTTGGGAAACTACTTATGGATGAAGATGTAAAGCGAGGAGACTGGGGGCTGGTGGTCAGCCTCGGAGCAGGCCTGGCAACCGGGGCTACCCTTTTACACTGGGGGGAGTAAATGGCGATATTAGTTACAGGCGCATCAGGTTTTATAGGCTCGGCTCTTATTCCGCTCTTGATAGAAAAAGGGCATCGTGTGTATGGACTGTCGCGGCACCCCCCTATTGGCTCAAAAGACCTTATCCCCATCATCGGTGATATAACCGAGCCTAACCTCGGACTGAAGGATGTGCCTGAGGATATTGAGGCTGTCTATCACCTGGCTGGCATTCATTCACTACGCCAGAAGGACAAGGACGGCTTGCTATGGAAAACTAATGTGGATGGCACAAGAAATGTCCTCGAGTTCTGTCAAAAGCATGCTATCCCCAAGCTATCTTTTATTTCGACAGCATACACCTGGTCGGTTAATCCCTATGGGAGAAGTAAAATTCTTAATGAGAGTGCTATAGCCGAGTTTGCTAAGGGGCACAACATCGAGGTGACCATCCTCAAGCCAAGCATTGTCCTTGGGGATGAAACAAAGCCCTACCCTGGGCACCTCTCTCAGTGGGTATCAGCGGTAATACAGGTCCACCGCAGGGCGGAGCTTATCCGGAGAAAGATTGAGGGCACACTGCGTCTGCCGGTAATCGAGCCTCTGTTTCGGATTAAAGGTAACCCGGAAGGTAAACTTAACCTCATTCAGATTGACCAGGTGGCCTCGGGTATAGCCAACATTGAGGAAGCCGGCACTTTCTGGCTGACTCACCCTGACCCACCAACTCTGCAGCAACTAGTCGACTGGATCGGCGAACTCATCATGGTCAGGATGAAGTTTTTGCCCGAGTTTAAGCCGACCCCCATCGAGGTAGCATTCCAGAAGATGACTACTGCCTTTCAGCCATACTTATGGGGGGATGCTTTCAAGTCTAATCTTCAATTAAGCCCCCCCATTGATAAAGCCTTCATCCAGGAGACCGTCAAGAGAAGTCTCTGATTTGACTAATCCCCTTTTTGCGTTTAGACTTTTATTAGGAGTACTTGTCCTAATAAGGGGGTAAGTAAGATGCCAAATCTCAAGCCAGAGTGTCAGATCATGACCAGTGAGCTCAAGAAGAAATACTAGCAAGCGCAGCTCCCTTTATCGCCGCTTGCCAATGTGGGCCTCTCAAACCATAAGAAAGGAGGAGTAGGGCGACCCTGAAAGAGAAATGGAGAATAAAGTCAGAATAGACCGCGAAACTCTAGCCATAATTGCTCTCCTTGGTGGGCCACTGTTCGGACCAGGAGCAGCTATAACCTATATCGTTTATCAGGTGGCTGGTGAGGTGGGAAAAATGACCGAACGGGGCGATTTGCTTCCCAGCCCCTTCCCACATGCACCTTTACCCAGATTCATAAGAGAAAAACCAGAAGTAGTTACCAGAATAAAGGAAATGCTATCGTAGAAGAGAGAAGGTCTACCATGATTACTGTAAATTGTCCCCTTTGTGATCAGTCAGTAGAGATTCCCGGATATAACTCAATCACCAGAACAGATGCCTTAGTGGGGCATATTGCTGCTGCACATGTAGGTAAGATAATGCCACCATCGCCCAGAGAGGGCCCACCACTTCCAAAAGCTCTGGGTATCAAGTGGCCGTGGAGTAAGTAGGATGAACAAGTCTCTTCCTAATCTCCTTGTTAAGTCCATAACTAAAGCTGCAGCCAACGCTACTGTCTTGCCAGGTACGCTACAGCCGTGGGTTGACGAGATAACTGGGCGTGTAGCCGAAGAGGGTAAATTCCCCAAGCCGGCTGTAGCCTATGTACCCTTCTCGCCACCTCCAGTATTCTGGGATTATAAGTGCCGGAAGTGCCGTTTTTGGCAATCGCCAGATTCCTGCCAAGTGGTTGAGGGCGAGATCTCCCCTGGGGGTTGGTGCGCTATCTGGCTGCCACCTGACGACTATAAAGCGTTTAGCTGGCCCAGGGAGTTACTCTCAGGAGATTGGTGATGCCTAAGAAAGAATTCGTCAGCGTTGGTGAGAGAATACGCTATATCGGGACTTCAAAATACCGGGATGAGACTTGGCCAAAGGATGCGTGGCTTGAAAAAGGGATTACCGGGACAGTCACGGAATTCCATGAGGAGTCCCCGGAAGTCATTGCCGGCGGCGAGCGCTTTGAGGCTATCCCCCCTTATGCTGTCGTTACTTGGGACTTTGGCGGTCGGACTGCAATTGACCCTGAAACCGAAAATATAGATTGGCAACGGGAGCATTCCTCGCCAGTAAAACCGTTGAGAGGCAATCCAAAGAGATATATCATAAAAGAAGAACCCGAACCGTTATATGAGTCTGGTAAAAAGTATGTCGCGTATTATGAAGATGGAACTCCTCGTTACCTAGCAGCAGAAACGGAACAAGCACTGAAAACTCGCCTATTAGAAGCTGAACCAAATGCTGAATTTGTTACCCCCCCAGCAGTTGAGGAAGTTAAATCAGAAGGAGGTAATCCAATGGACCCACAATCTAAAAAGCACTTAGCTGACAAGAAGGCCATGGAGGAGGCAGGTAGGTCATACAGACCTCCTCTCTTGGCGCTAGGTGGCCTTGGGGAGAAAGCCGGTGGGCTACTACCAATGTCCCCGGAGGAGGGCCCACCTCTTCCAAAAGCTCTAAATATCAGGTGGCCGTGGAGTAAGTAGCTGTGAAATACCTAGCGCTAGAATTACCGGCACCGATAAGAAACCTCAAAATAAAAGAGGACGTAGGCTTCCAGATACGCCAGAGGGAGCTTTTTCGAGAAAGAGTCAAGCTGGGTCCTGAAGTTGTGCCGGTCGTCTTCCAGCCTCTAATGGAGCCTGAGGGGGGTGAGCTCCGTGCTATATTCATAGCACCTGGCGAAAACCACCTTGTCTTTATAGATGAAATAGCGCCAACGAAGGTCTGGGACGAGTGGTATCGCGCCTACAGAATTTGGAGTCTAGGCAGGACCGCTGACATTGAGAGCATTGAGATAACGGAATCTGAGGTTATCTACCACTGGAATTATTCCTTCCTCAACCTGTATGAAAGCGGCCTGCACCACAGCGGAAGGCAGGCTTGGACTGGGGCGCTATACTCCTCAACCTGGAATCACATGCTGAACAACAAGCCTCAAGTTCCTATCCTCTTAAGGGACGGGTACCGGAAGATGGAGCCGAAAATCCACTATGGTGACAGGGAAGCCGCCGAAGCATATGCGAGGAGCCTATGATTTTACTACGGGAAGTCGATAAGCCAAAAACGCTTGGAGAGAAACTAGCAGAGTATTTTGCCCGGCCTCCTCAACCCATACTCAAATTCTATGGTGATTTTAGTACTGAGTTGGCCAACGGCAAGAAGCACCTGCTCTTTGCGGTAAGAAACGGGTTGCCTCTTCCCTTGCTCTACGGAATATATGTCCAGGCTTCTTATAACTCCCTCACCGACTACATTGAGAAGACAGACCATATCGGCCCGTTCAGCACCGATGACTGGAGGCTGACTCTTGACACTACAGGTCCAGCAGTGGTAGAAATCAGAGTGGGATTAATTCCATTTGAATTTTTACTGGACAGGACTCAGATTACTGTTTAAGGGAGGGAGGATGAAATTACCGACACTACCAGGGCAAAAGGAACCCCCGAAGCTATGGCCGCCAACATTACCTTCGACCACCATTCCCACTCCGTTTGGTAAGGTGTCCCTACCAGAATACAAACTAGGACTGCCTAAGCCACCATCCTTTGATGAGAAAAGCAGGAGTGCTATGATGCATGCTGTTGCCATTGATGGGTCAATGGTGCCGGGGTTAATTCCCTTTGTGGGCGACGTGGTCGCCGATGTGGTAGAAGACCTCCACGCTGCCGAATTAAGGAAGATACTTTCGTCAAGCGAGTATGATGAATTCTTGAAACAGGACAAGGTGGCCCCGGCGATAATAGCTATGATGCGGACACTAACTAAATAGTAGGAGGTTTTATTATGGTAAGGAATGTTAATCTAGGACAAGCTCAGTTGGGGGGTTATGTTTACTTGAAAAGAGGTGATAGTTTTGAGCTTGACATCAACTTTGAATACAAGGGGATAGCCCAAAATGCGGAATTCCAACTGGACATGAAGCAGGGTATGTTGGGCACGAGATATGATTGCGGCAGTAACACCGGAGCTATTGAGGCGGCGACAGATTGGGAGCCAAGGACAGCGAAATTCTCCTTTGTAGTCCCCAGCGGGGTTGAGGATGAAAAAAACGATCTCCAACTGCACATAACCGCTGCCGATGGGGAGCATGATGAGAGTAGCTGGCTACTCTCCTGCATATGGATTTCGCCAGAGGCATAACCTTTGAATTGGAAACCTGACCCCAGAGACTCCCTTTAAGGAGACTGAAATGGCAGATATCGCAGAGCTGGTAAAGATAGAGATAACCAAGCCTTTGCCTGAGACGGGTGTTGTTGGTGGCACCTACAAGATTGAGGGCACGGTCAAGATGTTCGATGCTATAGGCGCTCCACCCTGGGTATACGCTGAAGTGCGGAGAAAAGAGTGGTGGAAGCCACAAATCGTTGAGGAGGTCAGCTACGAAAGGGGCTTCCCCATACCGGTAACCGGAACCTTCAGCATTGATATCACGCCCGACAAGAAAAGCGATTATGAAGTTACTCTCGTAGCTACTCCGGCACCGCTGGCTCTCCCTGTTGTTGGCGTATTCCCGGTTGTTGGCAGGAGCGACATGGTGAAAATTAGAGTTGCTGAACCAACCCCCACCGACTTCAAGAACATCGAGATAAGCGTGATTGGGCCTGTAATCCCAGCCACCGACTTCAAGAATATCGAAATTAGCGTGATTGGGCCTGTAATCCCAGCCACTGACTTCAAGAATATCGAAATTAGCGTAATTGGACCCGTAATCCCAGCCACTGACTTCAAGAATATCAATATAGCGCTCGTGGCTGTGCCAGTGGAGTTCAAGGGCACGATAAGCAAAAAGGAACTGGAGTACAACGAGTCCCAGGGAGCGATTCCGGTCTCCAATGTCCCTCAGGATAAAAGGGGGCTAGTCCATATCTGGGGTCGCAACGACATGGCTATCAGTCAGAAGCTAGGTATTCACTGGATCGTGAAAGACCCCGACGGGATAGTAGTTGAGGATTATCAAGACTGGGAGTTTGGCACTACTGGCCCTGGTGACGACCACCATTTCATTGGCGGACGATTTGACCTAAATAAAGCTGGAACCTGGACTATAGGGATATCCCTGTCTATGAACCCTGATTCCCCACTCACTGTTGCCAGCTACGCTGGGGTTCTGTGTACTGTAGGAGCACCACCAGAGGAATACACCTTAGGGGTTACCATTGAGCCGCCAGGTGCTGGCTCTGCCACGAGATCACCCAGCAAGGCTACATACTCAGCTGGCGAGGTGGTAACTTTGGTAGCTTCTCCTAACCCAGGGTATGAATTTGACCACTGGGGAGGCTGGCCACCTTATCCTGGCATTCAGTCTACATCATCTACCCTGAACCTAACCATGACTGATAATTGGTGGGTCGTGGCTGTCTTCCGTGTGGTAGCATACACTTAAGAGGTTACCATTGAGCCACCCGCAACTGGCTATGTCACAAAATCACCAAGCAAGGCTAAGTATTCAGCCGGCGAGGTGGTAACTTTAACCGCCCACCCTTATTCAGGATATGAGTTTGACCACTGGGGAGGCTGGCCACCCTATCCGGGTATCCAGTCTACATCACCTACCCTGAACATAACAATGACTGACAATTGGTTTGTTGTCGCTGCCTTCCGATTTGTAGAGGAAGCACCACCAGAACCTGTCCTGAAGCATCACTATAAAGTAACATTCATTGATGGCACCACGAGGATTATCTCTTGGGTTCCAGACCCGGTGTCAAAGCCGAACCTTTGGAATTTTGTAGATAGAGATGAGGTTGCAAGTTGGGAATACTTAGGACTTTACTGAGAGGGTTTAAAGGCACGGCGTAGAGGAGGTTAAAGTGAATAATTTTGAGCTGGAAAACTGGTTACCGATGGAGCCAATGAAGGGTCCCCCACTGCCCAGACTCCTCAATATTTACTGGCCGTGGTATAAGCCAGGTCCTCCACCGCCGCCGCCACCACCACCTGACTATGCCCAGGTCTATGGAAGAGTAACTGATGCCGGCACCGGAGAGGTGATAAGCATGGCTACGGTTACCCTGAATGGTATGACAACTCCAACTACCATAGAAGGTGATTACCTTTTCGTTAATCTTGAACCCGGTGAATATAATATTGCCTTTTCTAAAGACGACTATGAAACTAAATCATTAAGCATAACTCTAGCAGAAGGCAATAACGAACGCAGTGTCACTTTGACTCGCGCGCCTTTTACCGGCTTCACCCTCAGGCTACAGAATCCTCCTGCGGAAGCGACAAAATGGAATGCCAACTTTGCTGAGAGTAGCTTTAATTATGACCCTTTCCCTGACTCAGGCTGGCTAGCAATTGATGGTGTTTGGGATTACCCTAGTGACCCACGTGGATGCACCACTCTAAAAGTATGGGCCCTTGATGCTGATGACAATGTGCTATTCGATGTTAGAAACCTCGGCCCGGTAATTAACGGTAAGCATTATGCTTTTGACTACGCCACTAAAACATTGAGGGAAGTTTAATGGCTAGTTCAAAAGAAGAGTGGCAGAGATACCAGGAAGCGCTACGTAGTGGCGATAGAGCCGCCGCCGCCGATGCCTTTAGAAGATACCAGGCAGCTAAAAAGGCTGAGGGGAAAGGTGGTTCTAAACCTACTTTGGTCAACTTGAGTACTAAAGCTAAGCGTTACCCCAATGCTGTTCCCGTTGACCAGATCCCCGATGAAATTGAACGAGACCCGGAGTTCTTTGACTTAATGAGGAGAATAGCAACCAAGGAGAAGTAAATGCCAACAGTATTAGCAATGAGCGATTATGATCTTGCTACCAGGTCGGCCTCAGGCTTCCTGCTAAGATACATAGCGCCAAGGGTTGAGCCCTTTCAGCTTCTTGGCTTGCTGGTGCGCCGGTTACCATTTCAGCTAGCTGCTCCCCAGTCCGATGTAATCATTGGGGCAGGGCACGGTAATGTTGATCTTTTCACCGGACACAATGAGGTGATACTCCTTGAAGTTGGAAACTATGACCCCAAAGAAGTACAAGGCAAGGTGATTAAACTTCTGTCCTGCCAGACCGGTGTTGAGTTGGGTCCGGATTTAGTGAAAAACGGTTGTGCTGCCTTTATGGGTTACACGGATGATTATGTTTGGGTGGTAGATGCCGACCTTGCCTCAACACCCTGGGCTGATAAGATGGCTGCCACCAGCTTAATGCCTGTCATTGACCAGATAAATGCCTTACTGGATGGGAAAACAGCCGAGGAGGCTCACAATATAGAGCTCGATGGTTACTCAAGAAATGCTGAAATTGAGGAAGATGAGCTGATAAAGGCATGCCTTGAATTTAACCGAGAGAATGCTATATTGTTAGGAGATGGAGGTGCTTCTATAAGAGCTAGACCTCAATTAGCCTTGCCATTTAAGCTAGTTCCCCCACCACCACTTATCCTTCCACTGTAAACTATTTCTCAAGAAATACTCTGGCGGGCTTGACAAACCAAAATTAGTAGTAAATAATTAAGGAGGAGGTAGCCAACTGAAGAAAAAGTAACCAGCATTTAGTCTTTTAGGGGGGGGTAGCAGTCTCAGGAGTAATTCGGGGGCTACCCCCCTCTTTTATTCCTGGGAGTTGCTACCAATAAAACTAAGGAGAAGTGGAATGCAAAATTTACCTGACCCCAAAACACTGGTTGACTCGATCGCTGATGGAATCATCGAGGCAGCGGAAGGTCCAGTCCGAATAGCAGAGAATGTAGCCAGAGTGGCTGGAACCTTTGCCTCCGAGATGAGGGCAAACATGGATAACGTCAAAAACCGGCTACAAGATGACCCATCTGTTCTAGCCGATGCAGGTGTGAAAGCAGTAGGACAAACAGCCAAGGCTGGGCTTGGCATAGTTGAAGGCATCGGCGATGGTATACAAGATACTTTCAAAGCTGTGAAGTCGCAGATTGAAAGAGTACTATAGGGAGGAGGTAAAAAATGACCTATAAAAATATCAAAGAAGTTTTGGTTGATGCAACCAAATACCCAGCGGCTATAGAAGCCAAGCTGCCCGCCGGCGCCCCAACGCTTTCTACCACCCTGGTAGATGTAGCCGGTAAGATCCCAGTGGTCCCCGACTTCCCGATGGAACTTCCACTCCTGCCACCGGTGCCTGTATTACCAGACCTCCCCTCAGGGGGCAATGGAGGGCTCAGCAGGCGCTTTGTCACCGATGTGAAGGAAACTACAACACCGCCAGCGTTAGCAAAGGCAGTAGTCACCCGACCGGGGTCGGAAAAAATAATCATGCGCTTTGAATAAGCGCGCTATTAAATACTGTAAGGAGAGGAGGAGAAAAAGAAGATGTGTCCAGCAATGAAAGAAGAACAATTCACCAAACTAAACCTTATGGCAGGAACAGCCAGGAGTCTCGAGCAGGAATTGCTTACCCCCCAAGACAACGAGGTCTGGGTCAGGGACTTTAATGTGATCTGTGATGACCTAACCAAGATAGTCGACCGGGAACTTGGTGCCGACCTGCGGGCGGAAAAGGCCTTTTATGATGCCGCCATGCAGGTAGCCAAGGGGTACTTTGACAAGAACCCCTTCGGTGGCTTGAAGGCGGCCACCGGTCAGTTTGGTTT
>SDBV01008497.1_pt1 | contig 13839 bp, 3 predicted proteins | sample 2277081 | NCBI WGS metagenome assembly SDBV01 (sample SAMN10402039, study PRJNA504765) | marine sediment metagenome | isolation source: marine sediment core GS10_PC15, 223 cmbsf | place: Arctic Ocean: Southern Knipovich Ridge | collected 2010 | reverse complement strand
GGTCAGGGGTCATATGCATGCCTATAGGTGAACATTTACCGTTTTTAGATTGATTTAGATAGCCAAAAACCCATACAAGCAATTATAATATCAACTTCAGCATAAAAAATGGACTATTTCAAACAACTATACAGATATACACATTCCGATTCAAGAATTGGAATTTTGGCCAGGAGGCCCTCAAATTTTTCTTCTGCGACGAGCTTCAGTGTTCATAGACACGGAGCGAGAAGCAGACGGAAAATCTGAGGAATAGCCGACGCCGTCAAAAACCAATTCTTGAATCGGAATGTGTATAGTGATTCAAAAATAGAGGGAGAAGAAATTTTGTTTATACAACCAATGGAAGCCACCTCTGGCTCTCCTTTTCAAAAACATTCTTTAGAAATTGATGATTTGGAAGAAAAAAATTTTAACGTACCTAAAGCACATACTAATACGAGTACTAAGAAAGAAGTTCCAGTTAATACAAGCAAAGTCCCAGAAATTCGGAAAGAAGAAACAGATCTCAAAATCATTATAAACCGTTTTTTTCGCATGCTCGGAATCGAAGATGAAGAGTTGCGTGCCCGCTTTTCCCTTTTTGTAGATAGAAACAAAAAAGAAGCGGAAACTCTTGTGTCCTCTAGGAAGAAAATATCTCTCCTTTTTTTTCGCAACTTTATTCAAACCCAATGTATCAAAATATTGCGTAAAGAGCTTTCCTCTAATCTCGAGGATCCTGAATACGAAAAGTGCGTGATAGAAAATTTTTCCCAGATGCTAGCTGATGTGGATTTATCCTGGGCTAGTGTTGAGGCCTTGCTCAACTGGGTGGTTCGGAACGCGCTGTTTCTTTCTTTAGGTACCGCTCTAGTTGATAAGTTTGAGAAGGATCTTCGAGAGGATTTTATTTCTCTTGGGCAAAAAATAAGTGAAAGAGTACTTCCTGCGAAAGCTGAATTAGAATCTAAAAAAGTCAAACGAGCTCTGAGAAACTTTTTGCAACAAGTTGCCAACTATGATGCTCGCTTAACGAAAATATCACCTCTGCCTAAGCTCGGAGGCAAACGATTGATGATTATTGCCAGCAAACAAGGGGGGGGTAATTATGCACAAGTACGCGCTATGCAGCCCTTTTTGGAAAAAAGCGGTTATGAGGTTTCCGTTGTTGATTTGTGGGATTTAACCCAATTCTCTGACCCAATATTAAATTATGAAATTACGTTAGAAGATGGGCGAAAAATCTCTCTTTTAAAAATTCTTATAGAATGGGAAACACAAAACAGAGAATCAGAACTGTACCACATTGCTGCTTGTTGGCAAAAATTTCTTTTTGAACAGTTCCCAGATCGCTATAAGAATAACAGCAGTGAAATACTTCTCGAAAAGATTAGAAAAGAAGAAACCGACTTAATTATCCTGACCCTTGCAAATAATCCTTATCTAGCCAATGTCTCTTTTCGGGCAAAATGCCCGATGATTGTCAGCCATTGTGATTATTATTTTTGGAGCAAGCAATTCTACTTAAAACAGAAAGGTCTTCCCGAAGAAATGCAGTTGGTTAAATTTGGTATTCCGGATAATCGGATTCTTTCCACGTCAAATGAAGAAGACCGAAACCATGCTAGCATTGCAGAAATAGGATTTCCTATTGCTGAAAATTTTGAAGTTTATGGTGATAGCAAAAAGAATGGTCCTAGTGTTTTAGAAGAATTGCGTAAGAAATGGAATATTCCAGGCGGGCGTCGTGTCTACACAATATCTCAGGGAATGCGTGGGATGACAAAGCATCTTTTGCCTCCTGTAAAACGATTTTTAGAAACGACAAAGCATTGCGAGGATCTTTGGGAAATTATTGTCATCTGCGGAGCAAATGAACGCATTGCAAAAAAATTTCGGAAAATGACCAAAGACTATCCCCAAGAGGGGAAACCATTCCACTTTCAGATCCATACAAACCTCGATGCCGATCAGATGAGTGAAGTTTTTGCCATTACGGATATCAATGATTTTAAGGCAGGGGGGGGGACAACGGCAGAATTTCTTGCGGGATTTCTTGCTGAAGGCTCTTGTAAACGTTGTGTGACCACACCGCATCACTACCCTCAGGAAGAATTTAATGCTAAATGGTTACAAGATCTTGGGGTGGGGATTCTATTGTACCCAGACGACCCAAATACTCCTGACATTATAGATATATTGCAGCAATTTCGTAATCCTCCAAAACTTCAAATCGGAACACCAGATTGGAGAAAAGCCCTTCCAGAAACTATTAATCAAATGATTGCGAGGTTTCCAAGGTGATATCCAAACATCTATTGAATCTCTCTCTCTCAGACTTTTTTGAGAAAGTCGTCATTTGGAGCCCTGAAAAGGCTACAGATGAAGCTAAGGTTCTAGAAAATGCTTTGCCAGAAATCTCTTTGACCTATTCCCTCTCCCAGGCAAACTTGGCCCAATTTTGGATAGCCCGTCAACGTTGTACATCTGCTGCACACGTGCCAAATAGTGTGCGAGAGGTGTTTCAGCGTATCGATCGTGCAATGATGCGATCTCTTCCGTGTCCTGCTCCTGTGCAGCGTCATTGGGAGAGAATTTTCGGTCCTGAGAAGCGAGGCAAAACTCTTCTTGGAAAGTGGTTGCAATTTCTTGAAAAAATGGAGTTACCCTGTTCTGGGTTTTGCCTCATGAATGTGTTGGGGCAAGACTGGCTAGGACAGAAGAAAAGCACCAAACATGAATCTCTCGCTGCACATTCTCCTCGAGAAATAATTGCCTATCTTGAAGAGCTTGCTCGGGTCATGGAAAAAAGTGGTCTTTATATTTCACGTATTGCAACTCCTCTCTCAGAATATTGGAATCTGTTTCCCTTAGCACCAATGGAAGACGAAAGCATTGTGCCAGCAGAAGCCTTCCGAAAAGTCACAACTGTCATACAAGATGTACAAGAAAAGATTCGCAATCTTCCGGTAGGCAAGCATCTATTTATTCCAGCTGGATCGGTGGAGAATGTCAAAAGGGGATTTCTTTCCAATCTTTTCGTAGTGCAGATCACTTGTACGGGAAATGCGCTGTATCGATTGCGATTACTTACAAAGGATCAAAATGATTGGTTCAATGCGGGTAAAGACTTTTGGCATTCAGATCCGGCCGTCCAGTGGAGTAATGTACCTTCTGAAATTCTTTGTAAAGATGACTTGTGGTATGTCCTCATAGAACCTCTTGTAGCGCCCTCCGCAATATCCGAAGATAGCCCGTCATACGGGATGCAATACCTTTTGGGAGCGGTGAAACGGATTCTCGAAAGGAATGTAGATGCATATCAAGATGCTCGTGTCGATGACATTGCAAGAAATTTTGATTTTAGGAAGGTCGAATATTTTGATGGACAGTTCTGCGAAATGATACGTCATGGAATAGAAGAACAAGATCTAATAAAAGAACAAGATCTAGAGGGCCCTGAAGTTTTAAAAACAGCATTTTACGCAGCCCCTTCTGGATTATCCAAAACAAAAAAGGCTCGCTATCCTACTGGAGCTTCCGTTGTAGATGTTTTGGCTCTCGCAGTTTTGGAAGGAGAAGGCTATGTCGGGTATAAGCTATACAAAATAGAACGATCGCTCTTGATGCTCGTACATCTTTTCATTGCTTTGAAGCAAAATCATATTCCTCTTCATCAAAGAGAGGCTTGTTTAGAGATTGCAAAAAAAACGGAGCTGAAACTTACCGATGCTCTTGCTAAATTATGGGAGGATCCTTCTTTGCAACCTGAGCAAAGAGAAAGCCTCGAAATGCTGATTGCCACTTTCCTTGATTGGACAGTACGCATGGAGAATCTTACCAGTAGTTATGACCTCATGGAATTAACTCCATTGCGCTCGCTTTATCCAATAGCAAATATTCCCCACACGATCCTCACAGCACAGTCTATAAATGCTCTTCTTTCTGCTCGCTCTGATGCTAGCAAGAGGCTATTGCAGGCTGAGAAAGGGATACTTCTGAACCCAATGCCAGAAGTGGTTTTTCCTTTAAATAATGAGAGCTTTCAGCAGATCGTGATTGCGATGCAAGAAAGGAGGATGCTTTCTGAGCTATTGCGGTTGCAGTTGCGGCCTCACGAGTGGATGGTCTGGGTACATGAAAATATTGTAAAGCCATTTCCCCTCCCCACACAGCAAGCTCCCTGGTCTTTTGCGCTCAAAGGTTCTTCAAAACAAGTCCGTGATTTGATGGAGGTCTTTTACGCTATGGGAGATAGCCTGCTTAATAAATGCCAAGAGGAAAAACAGATTTTTCCATCGGTCATAGCAGATCTTGCACATCTTTATCGGGTCCAGTTTGAATTGATGCAGCAAATCTTTCCAGAAGCGAGGGAATGCGAAGTGAGCTGGGAATGTTTTTTTCGTCTTCTGCATCATCGCGGGTTTGATAGACTGACAAAAGAACTGGATGACAGATTCCAGGAATTAGAAGAATCATTTGATCGGTGCAGTCCTCTAGGAAGTCAAAGAGGGCCAGTAGGAAAAAAGAGGATTTTTCCCCTTTTTGATCACACCTGGAAAGAATTGAGCAAAGAAGAATACCCAAAAGAGCTATTTCACGATTTCGTCCTCCACAGGCATCTCGGGATTGATCTGAACCCCTTTGTGATAGCAGTCAGCCAGAATTTGCAGCGCATGCGCCGGTGGATGGCCAAGCAGCTGCAGGTTCCTCTTGAAGAAATAGAAATTTTGTCACCTGCGAGCAGAGATCCAAGGACAGAGGCTTATATGCTTACAAACCAAAGTGCACAGATTTTGCAAATAGCTTGTCTAACAAAGCCCGAGATTTCCGGCATAAATCAATCTATCACTTATCATAACGGGCCCAGAGATAAGACAGCAGTCGAGCCATTTTATATGTCCACCTTTATCAATCACCGACTGAACGGTGGTTCCAAAATGGTTCGAGATGGCCGCGTAGCTGTACAGCACAAAGTTTTTTTTCCCAAGGAAGGATCTATTTATTGGGATAGTGCCAAAGCACTCAGATATCAAGAAGTAAGTAAGTCTCGCACGCAAGCTGAGGTCATCAAACAGCTTCTATTAGAAAAGCAGAATCAGACAGCCTATGAACTACTCATGGCAGCATCAGGATCATCCCATCTGAATATGGATTACTTGCTGGCCCACTTTGAATCTGCGGCGCGACTTTCTAGTCTTTTTGATTCTGAGGCGCAGAAATTTTTCTTCAGCGTGATGCACATGTCCAATACTTTTCGTAAGTGGCTAAAGGCAGAGCCTCAATCTGTTAAGCGGCTTTTTAGCTTTCTTCAGCGATGCATGCGTGCTGATAAAGACAAGTTGGATGAAGCTATACATAGGACAAGGATGCTGTGGGCTGCAGAATTGTGTTACTATACTATTGATCTGGTTGGAATGGATAACTTCTTTATTCCCATTATCAGCGAAATAAAGACAGTGCTTCAGACTCTGATGCAAAAAGGCTCTGCTTCTGAGTGCAGCCGTGCAGCAATGCTTTTTTTGCTGATGAGAAATCAAAACCAAGTAATTCACGGTATAAATGAGAACAAAGAAGAGATCACCCCAGAAATTGTCCGGGCCGTATTTTTGTTTGGCCGTCATCAGTCCATGGAACCGCAATATGCCAACTTACACTTGCTCACTCAAGGGATGATCCAAAAAATCGCAAAAGCCATGGCAAAGATGATGGAAAATCCTCAGCAGAGACAGATTTATCTTGAGCTTCTTCTTGGAAAGGAAGCTGCAGAGAGATACGTAAATTTTTCTTTTGAGACTATTGATCTACCTCTGCAGGATCTCTATGCCTCTATGAACAAATACATAGATTTTCAGGAAAAGGGGAGTTGGCTACAGAAATACCGAAAAGAACTTTTCTCTTCCGGATTTGTTAATAAGGGAAGATTAAATCGCTGGGAAATAAAAGGAACAAAAAAGCTTCTTACAGAAATCGAAGATGAGTTTAGCAAAATAGAGGAGAGCGTACAGCAAAAGCGCAATGAAATTTCCAAAAAAATAGGGCAATTTGGGATCTATCAATCGTATCCACTGACACTGCTTCGAGACGAAAATCAGACGATAGAAATCGACTGGGAACGTGGAATGATTTGGCGTGATGGATATGCCGATGTGCAAGGAGTATTACCCCCTGAAACACAGCAGTGTCTTGATCTAGAGCCCCTTGGTAAACTACGAAAAGAATCTATGCTCTTGGATGCTAGCAAAAGGCGTTATACTCCTTTGAAAGAAAAATATATGGCTCTGAGTTTCACAGCCTATCCTCACAATGCTTACCTTCAGAAGGATGGCGTGGAATACCAGTTGCTGAGTAAAAAGGAGGGTCGCTGTATAGAATTTCCTGAAGCACTTGAAGAAGGGTTCTCCGTCTGGCGCTCTTTTGAAAAAGCAAGAGATCCAAGCAAATCATTTCTCATGTGCGCACATGAAGAGGGTGGCTGTCCGATACCTGCTTATTGGATAGATGCAAAAGGGCAAATAAGACCTCTTGATAACAAAGAGCTTCGCCTTGCTGATGATAGTAGGCCGTATTCTGAAGCCACACCTTTTACGCGACTGGGTTTTCGCCCTGAAAACCTTTTAGTTTGGTTGGATAAAGAGGGAAATGTACAACGAGTCGATTTGCCCATCTCTTTTGAAAATGAGCGGCTCACTTGCTTTGAAAAAAATGGAGAAGGAAAGTGGCAGCTGCATGATAATCGTCTTATTCTCCAACCACAAAAAGAGGGGCGCTTTGAATTTTTAGGAGAGCCGCTGATGCTCCTTTTAAGAGATGGAGAAAAGCAGTTTTTGTGCTTTTCAATGGTGCAAGTAAAAACCTGGAAGGAAAGATATTACAATAGTGAAAGGCTCCCAAAATGGGCGGATATCTGGTCGAGAAGAACAAATGAGCAAGTAATACTCATCCCCTTTGATAAGAAAAAAGGGCTGATGCCACAGGGCTCTTTGCAAAATCTTTTTGTTGCTTATCTTAACTTGGTATTTGCAGACTATCCGAATGCTGCAGAGAGACTGAGGCGATGGGCGCAACCCATTGGGCGCCCGTACACAGAAGAAGAGCTGCGCCTAATCATGTGGATCGTAAATTCTTATACAGAGAAGAAAGATGCCCATGCCGATGCCTCAACTATCCGTCTGCTTGCTTTGCAACGTATGTATCACCATTTGCAAGAATATCCCTTAGCTCTAAATAACCTTCCTGAAGATCTGCAACAGTTTGTGGAGCTTTGGAAGCAAAGACGCCGAAAATTTTCACCTAAAACAGCAACCCGCAACAGATTCATTAATAGTGCATTTGAGCAAATCATGAGAGGCACTCGCCCAAATCTACATTGTCGTATCGAAAATCTTCTAAGGCCTTATGAACAAGAAGAAATAGCGCGACTTTTATACGATCCTGGTAAAGAATCCGATACACTAATTGCATTGCGAAGCCGTTTAGATCCCGAATTTGATGTAAAAGAAAATCAAAAACTTTATCTTAATGCAAACCTTTTAGAGCAAGAGTATTGGCAAGAACAACGTATGTGGTCTTCGATAAAAGATGATTACAAATTAATCATTGAACCGGCAGCTTCGGAGATATTGCAGAGCAATGAAAAGGATCGGATCCCCTTCGATCAGTTGCAATTTAAGACGGTTCCCCACTCGCCTTGTCCCCTTTTTCACAGGGCTTATACACTTCTCACGATAAAAGGTGAAGGGGGGGAAGGAGACGAGCATGCGGCTCTGTGTGCGTATCTTGATGACTGGAGGGAAATAAGAAAGCATTTTGTTATAGACAGTGATCAATTTCCTAGCGAAAAAGAATCATTTTTTAATAATACTACCTTTAGACATATAGCTTTATGGGAATTATTGAGAGGAATTCGAAGTCTCGCTGCTTCTGATCCCTCGATTGTTTGGCCTGAATTTCCGATAGCAAAGAAAAACGAATATGAGATTTCTTCTACTCCCGGTGAAGATCAATGCAAAGTTTTTGACGAATTTATAAAAAGCATTTTGAAAATTCTTCAGTGGGAAAGCCTTACTGAAGAGATTGCAAACTATAACAAGTCTATGGCAGAGGCTAGGACGCAACTTTTTGTAGAGAATCTTTGGACCCAAGAAGGACAGGAATGGGCTGTGGATAGGCTAAAGCAGGACATCCCTTATTCTCTTCAAAATGCTCTAGAGAAGTGGCGACATCTTGAGGAAAGTGGTGAGCATGAAGATGCCAATCGACTCGATCTTGGCAATGCAGTTAGAGATCTTGAGGATCTTCCCCTATTCCCAGAAAACTGTTCGGATCAATTGATTCTAGTTGTCTTGCAAAAAAGGCTCAAAGCAATTGCAGAAAAAAATGTAGCTGTCCAGACAGAGCTTTTAGATAGTGCAAATAAATTGCCGAAAGAAGAACAAAAACAGGTGAGTACGGCTCTTCGTCAAATGGGGCGCCATCCTGCGGTTACAATTGATGAGTGTATTGGTCTTAGCCTAGATGGGACAGCTGAACGCTGGAAAGAGCGCTGCCCCTATGCGAATGCTGCAGAAGCACAAAAGCTTGTCGGACGCTATCTTGTTTTGAAGACCGAAGAACAGCACCTCCATCTCTGGATAGCGCAACTTGAAAAATGTATGCAATCCGATGCCACCTTTGATGACAAGCAACTAGAGCACCAGATGCGCCTTGCTAAACGCGCTTATTCCCCTTGCACAGAAAATATTGCCCTACTGGTTCACGAATATTATGCAGATCAAAGACTGCGGCCAGATCAAAAGGAGCTAATCGATCTGATGCGAGCCCCTTCATCCGATTCCAAAGTGAATGGGCATGTTGTGCAACTTATTATGGGTGCAGGAAAGACAAAAGTATTAGCTCCCATCCTCTCTCTACTCAATGCAACGCCAGGGCAGATCTCTCTTTTTGTTGTTCCTAGCTCGCTGTACGGTACAGTAAAAGAAGACTTTGCCAATATGCTTTGGGACCGTTTTCACCGCAAGGTCGATGTCCTTACTTTTGATAGAGAGCAGTGTGATTTTGAAAGCCTCATACGCCTTGCTGGTAAATTGAGAGCGGCGCAGGAAGAGGGGATCGTTTTGATCACCAGGCAGCGAGATCTCCATGCTTTGCAGCTTATGCTTAAAGAGCGGCATGAGCTCATACGCCAAATGCAGGAAAACCTCATTTTGCAAATCCAAGCATGGGCCCGCGGATATATAGGAACGGAAGAACAGGCGCTAAGGTGGGCTAACGCTATTTGGGAAGGCAGTGCTATTGAAAATCCGGAAAGCCTGCCAAAGTCCGCATCTGAAGAATTGAGCCGCTGGAGGAGTGCTGCAGAAAAGCAAAAGAAACTGAGTCAGGAATTTTCTAGAGAAATAGATCTTTTGCAGCCCATACTACGTGTGCTTTCTGTAAAGGGATATATGCTCTTTGACGAGTTTGCCACTCTTTTTGACCAACGGACGCAACTCAGCTTTCCCGTAGGCTTGGAAAAGAAAGTGAATCGTGCTGCTGTTTCTTGTGCCTGTCGACTATATTACGAATGGCTAACGCGTTTAGAAAAAAATATTGGATTAGAAAAAAATGAACAATCTTACTGCAAAGGTTCTTCATTAGAATCTGTACAAAAACAGATTGCAGAGATGGCATGGGATACATACAAAGAAAATCTTGAATCAATTGTGAGCAAAGAAGTGTTTCTTGCTTATGTCCTCTCCGATGTTGAGAAACATTATGACCAGCAGATAGAGTTTTATAGACACCTTTGTGAATGGAATGGGGGAACAAATCTCATCTGCAAGGAACTCTGTCAGGAAATTCCTTTCCTGAAATATACCCTAAGCTTTGGACTCGAGGGGGTATTCAAGGCCACAGCATTTGTAGATTATGGCCGCTCCAATAAAATCCCTCATCTTGAAATTGTGATTCCGTGGGAGAAAAGAACCCCTAAAGAGGGTACGTTGTTTAAAAAATATTGTGAAACATTACTTAAAACCTGTCAATTCTATCGATTAGGACAAGCATGGCAATATCCAGAGCAAGTCGGCGATCTTTTACGCGGAGTTCTCGCTGAGATTAGGCGCTACCCTCTTTCAACTCTTGGGGAAGCTGTCCGAAGTCTTTTTGGGCAGGAAATACGTCTAGAAGCACTAAACTCTCCAGATACCCTTAAAAATTGTACTGAAGCCTTACAAAATGCTCTTGTTGGCCAGGAAGCTAGAAAAAAAGAGGCCGCCTTAAATCTCATACGATTCTATCTCGAGAATCAAATGCTCCCTTCACAGGTAAAAATGGATGCCGTACAACTGACAAGCACACCCTGTGATCTTGGTAACGTGGGAGCGAGGACCGATGGTTTTGGAGGAACATGGTCCTATTCGCAGACCTGGCCAATGAATGTAAAAAAACATCCAAAAACCTGCATTGGAGAACAGATCGAAGAAGTACTGCACGAAAAGCAAAATCAAAAAGTTCAAAAGATCGATACTAGCAGTTGCTTTGCTATCGTGCAGCAAATCCAAAAACTTTCGACAGAAAACATGAGTGCGATTATCGACGTAGGGGCACAATTTAAAGTAGAAAATAATGAAGAAGTTGCAAGGAAACTTCTCAACGCCTTTCCAAAGAGAAAAGGGATCTTGTTTTATCAGCAAGACCATGAAGGAATTTCTGCACTTGCACTTCTTACGAAACAAGGCGTAGAGCTTCTGCCAGGGTCTGACAAAGATCATATCCGAGCCCACTTGCAGCACCTCGATATTTCCAATCCGATCACTTACTATGACCAAGCACATACGATTGGGGCAGATATTGCACAACCTCAGGGGAGCTTTGCTTTCGTCCTTTTATCAGATAAAGTGACATGGGACGATCTCCAACAAGGGGTGATGCGCGAGCGTGGTTTACTCGATCGGACACAAAGTTTATTTTTCCTCGTACCTAATAGGATGGAAGTAAATTGTGATACAAATGCTGTGATTCAATACACCAAATCCTACCAAAAAGAGCGAGAAGCACCTGTCAATTTCCATGGTATCTGCGATCAGCTTCGAGCCGTCTTGCGTAGCTTTATGGATAGAGAAATGCGCACTTGTGTGGATCAAACAGAAAGGCAAAAGATGTATAATAAATGGCATGCTTATCTTGTAGAAAAGCAAGAGGACGATTTGCTTTTAGAATTTGGCGCGCCGCGCAAAAAAATGCGCGGATGGGATGCCCTATCCCAGCTTCTCGAAGAATTGCCTGTGCAGTTGCTTGGTGACAAGGCAAACAAAGTGAAAAAAGAAGCTGAAAATCTTCTCCAATGGCACAGAGAAAATGCAACGTCTATACCAGAATGGGTATGGGAGAAAGAAGACTTTATGGGCGCTGCGCAAGAGGTAAACCTCTCACGTGATCGACAAGTCATGCAAGAAGAAGAAAACGAACGTATGCTCGCCTCACGTGTTCAGCATCCTGAAATTCCCTGGCGCACATTAGACGCAACCAAAGTTGTCAAGAGTCCTATGGGAATGGCAGGTGATGAGAACATGCCAGCCCTTTATGCCCTCAACGATGCCCTTAAGGACCGAAATTTTTTCCCTGCCTTTGATGAAGACCTTCTGATCAGTCAGAATTTGTTAGTCACTTTTAAAGGACAGAGCAACAGCCTTGTGACCGGTAATCAAAAACCCATCCATCACATCCTTGTGATCAAAATGGAAGAAGACTTCCGTATCGTCTTGATAAGCGAGCAGGAAGCGGAGAGCCTTAAAATTTTTCTTAATCGTAATCCTGTTGAAAATTGCTGGATTGTTGAGCCAAATGGAGCCCTTTGTAAAAACGGTTCACTAAAGACACCATGGGAAAATCCATTTCTTAGTGAGAATCGTAAACAGTCGCAAGAGGTCCTTTCTCGCAAACTTGCACAAATTGCCTGGTTTCAGGGAGATGTCTTACATATGGTGGATGAAGAGTTTAAAATGAAAAACGCCCTTCACAGTTGGCTACGAGAAAAACCAGAACTTTATAAGATAAAAAAAGAATTACTCGAGGAAGTACTCAATTTCCGCAATGACGACGCTGCCTTTTATCGTCAGAATAAAGAGCTTCTTTTGTAAATTAGTTCATCCAGAGTAGGTGTGTTGCATAACTCTCTAGGAAATAAAGGCTATTTTCCTCCAATTAAAAAACTCTTTTTACAAAAACCGCTTTATGGTAAGCCCAAATACCAAGAGCCCTCAATGCGTTGCAAGTTGTAGCCCATTTTTCGAATGTCGCTTATGCGGCGATCCATTTCCTGTTTGATAAAGCGATCACCCCGTTCAATAGCAATGCCACCCAACATATTGAGAATGAGAACGGGCTTGCATCTTTGAATGGTTTTTTCTGCGCCTTTGAGAATGAGATTTTCTCTGCCATTTGCATCGATTCGAATCAGCGAAACGTCTTCTAATTCCAAAAAGTCGATTTGCTCTTCCGCTTCAGGACAAAAAATTAAAACATTTTGGACATTACTGCGAATGAGATTCCAGAAGAGTCCTCGAAAGAGCTCAGGCTTGGGCTCAAAGGAAAAGACTTTTCCATCCTTGCCAACTAGTTGAGAAAAAGCAAGAGTTTGGTCCCCACTTTTGGCCCCATAATCAATGACCACGCTTTTCTTTTTGATATACCGTTCAAATAAGATGTTCCAATTGGGGTCAATGGGCTCTGGGTCAATGTGAGGATCTAATTCCTGAAGGTATTCTGTCCATTCTTTGGAACCAATGAGAGATTCCCCTATAAATTCTTCATAGGTTTCCTCGACTGTTTGAAATTCTTCCCACTCTTCAAACTCTGAATCGAGTGTTGGAAGAAGGGCTGATAGGAAAAAAAACGCAATCATGCGAGAAGTCGATTTTTCATTGCATCAAGCTCATCTCGAATCCCTTTGGGGAGTTTATTTCCAAAGATGAAAAAATAGCTTTCGAGTTCTTCAAGCTCGCGCAAATAGGTTTCGCGGTCAATACGAAAAAGTTCTTCAAGAGCATCCTCTGCAATCTCAATGCCAGAAAGATCGAGGGCATCTTTGGTTGGAACAAAACCAATCGGTGTTTCTTCAGCCTTTCCTTTCCCATCAATCCTCTCGCACATCCACTTGAGAACGCGAATGTTTTCCCCAAACCCAGGCCAAAGGAATTTCCCTTCCTTGGATTTGCGGAACCAGTTGACATGAAAAATGCGGGGCAGAAGATGAGGCTCAGTTTTGTGGCCCATTTCAAGCCAATGGTTAAAATAATCGCCCATGTTGTAGCCACAAAACGGAAGCATTGCAAAGGGATCATGTCGCAGCTTGCCAACGACTCCCTTAGCCGCTGCTGTCATCTCAGACGAGACTCCTGCACCGATAAAAGTGCCATGTTGCCAATTAAAGGCCTCAAAAACAAGTGGCACGGTCGCGGAGCGTCGCCCACCAAAGATCATTCCAGAGATGGGCACGCCCGCCGGATCTTCCCATGCAGGATCGATGACAGGACATTGCGCTGCTGGTGCCGTAAAACGTGCATTGGGATGCGAAGCTGGGGTCTTGGAAGCTGGGGTCCAGGGCTTTCCTTGCCAATCGGTCAATTTTGGAGGAGGTTCTTTTGTCATCCCCTCCCACCAGACATCGCCATCCGGAGTCAGCGCTACGTTGGTGAAGATAGAATTTTTCTTGATCGTTTCCATGGCACTTGGATTGGAATCATAGGAAGTACCTGGCGCCACGCCAAAAAAACCAGCCTCGGGATTGATTGCATAGAGCCGGCCATCGTCCTTGATTTTCATCCAAGCGATGTCATCGCCAACACATTCTACCTTCCATCCCGGCAAAGTAGA
>SDBV01008496.1_pt1 | contig 13840 bp, 18 predicted proteins | sample 2277081 | NCBI WGS metagenome assembly SDBV01 (sample SAMN10402039, study PRJNA504765) | marine sediment metagenome | isolation source: marine sediment core GS10_PC15, 223 cmbsf | place: Arctic Ocean: Southern Knipovich Ridge | collected 2010 | reverse complement strand
CGGATGAGCTTATCAGCCAGGTGGATCTGCTCGCTACGCTGGCCGGGATTGTTGGCCGCCCTTTGTCGGCGGGTGAGGGAGAGGACAGCATCAATCAGCTTGCTAACCTGACGGGAGCGCCGAGGGCTCCGGTTCGCGACACCTTACTCATTTCGCCGAACCAGAAGACGCACTTGATTCTTCGCAAGGGGAAGTGGGTGTATATCGCGGCGCAGGATTCCGGTGGTTTTCAAGGTACGGAGCCCGGCTCTCACGGCTTCGGCGGAGCCGCAACGCTGGCCTTCACTGGGAGAACGAACAGCGACGTTGTAGATGGCAAAGTACGGTTCGACGCACCGCCCGCCCAACTTTATGACTTGGAGAAGGATCCGTCACAGACAAGCAATCTGTATTCGGAGATGCCCGAGTTGGTTAAGGAACTTGATGCCGAATTGGATAGTTATCGCGAGTCCATCCCGCCCGGACCGCCGATAGGCATCTCGGTATCACTTTCCGGGGAGCCGGCGCGGTTAGATATCCACGTCCCCATTCGTGCAATCGAGAGAATGATTCAGGCGGCAGCCCCCGACGCACCGATGTAGGGCTGATCTAGACCGGCGGGCTGGGTAGTCTTGGCGAGGTCGGCGTCGACTTCCGGTACCCTTCGGTCCCCTGGGCGGACCGCTCTATGGAACGCGCGGTTCTGCCGTTCTCAAGTCGGCCAGGGAACGATCCGATAATCACGGCAGTATCAAGGAGCCTGCCATGATCCGTCCTCGTTTTGCGTACCTGCTTCTGGCCGTGCTGGCCGTGGCGTTCTCGACCGGCTGTGAGACCGGGTTCGTGACCGATGCCGCCCGCACCAGCTTGGCCTCCTTCGTCGTCGACGTCGTTTCCACGGCCGCCAACGACGGGATCGGGCCGTAGGAAACAGACCCTTCCCAGTTCGGGGTGTCTTCCACCGATAGGCACTGACGTGATCAAGAAGCGAGTGCGAACCCGCACTCGAGTCCCCAGGTCATCAGCCCGGGATCGGGGTTGATCCACGCGATCTTGACGGCGTCACCGGTGTCGATTGTCCAGGGAGACGGATCCTCGAGGTTGGTTTGGCTGACGTGTCTGAATACGTCTTTCCCGGTCCCGGCTTGAAGGATTTTGATCAGCTGACAGTGGTAGGCCGTTGCCTTTGCGGAATCGACCGAGACGGTCAGTTGTGCACTCCCGACTCCCGCGGTGAAGTGGCATCTGACGTAGATAAGTCGGAATTGCCGGTCGAGCCCCATGGACTGGCTGATGTCCGTGGAGCCGGTGGCGCTCTTGGTAATGACGTGGCTGAGCAGCCGCTGTTGTATGGCTGCCAGCTCGGCCGCCTGGGCGGCGAACCCCTGCTGTGCGGTCTGAAGAATCTCGGACATATTGGGATCCCTGATCATGTATCGACGGCGTCAGTAACGTGGCCGGCGAGCGTTTCATCCTCGGGGATCTGCACGCGGAACGGAACGCCGATCAGTTGCGAAACGCCGGTGTTGAGCGGTGGAACTGTCACCTCGGCATCACCGATGAACAACACGTCCGCCAGGGTTAGCGTACGCTTCTGCGCGTTCGCCCGGTAGCGGATGATCAGGTCGATGTCATCCACGATGGCGAACAGCGTTGCCGCAGCGGATCCGTCGTAGGAGAACACGTATCCGGAGATGCGGTGCAGGCCGCGCTCGAAGGTTCCAAGGTCGCCCGCCCCCTCATCGGCACCGCTAAGCGGCACCGGCTCGATGCCGGGCTTGTAAATGACACTGTGCACTCCCTCGATGCTCGTTTCGGTAAACGGCGTCGAGCGCAGCTTCGTCGAAGCACCACGAGTTGCCAGGATCCAGATCATGACTTTTCACTACGCTGCAGGCAGACGGTTTTGGCCACGCTCCACTCTCACAACCAACGTCTGGGTGGCCTGGGCGGAGGCAACCCGCGCTCCCGCAGCGGTTTTTGGATAGTCAAACGTCCAGCCACGGTCGTCGAAGCCTTCGGCCCCTTCGATAACCCCGGTGTCGATAATGCTGTCCAGGTAGTCGTCAACCGCCCCTACCTTGTCCAAAATGGCGTCATGCGGATCAGCGGCCGACACATCGGTAACCAGGTGCAGGGTCATGGCGGCTTCGATGACCTTGTCGTTGTCGCTCACCCCGATCGGGCGTGTGCGAACAAGCTGCAGCGTCATGAATGGACGCGGGTGCTCCTCGACCCCGGATCCGCCGACCTCCACTCGCCTAAATGGCTTGGTGTCGGTCGGCGGGTCCGCGACCAGGTTGTCCCGGAGCTTTGTGGTCAGTTCCGCAATCGCAGCTTTGATGGTCGTACGGTCAGGCGTGGCTGCCATGGCTGCTCATCCCTGGTGGAGTCAATGGTCCGACATCTCTTCGCGTGACAAGACCCGATCACTGCCGGACGTCTCAGCCACAATTCCCCGGGCGGCGTTGGGCGGCAGGGGCCCGGCCGAGGGAAGCTCGATCTCACCTTTCGCTACGCGCGTAAGCCAGGTGATCGTCGCTTCCCACTTGCCCACAGCGGCGTCGGGAACCGGCGGTCGGCGCGAGCGAAGCCGGTGCTCGACCAGGTCCAGGGTCACGGTGGCCAGCAGCCCGGCAAGTTCCGAAAACGTGGCCACGTTGATCGGCACCTGGTAGCGATGGGCGAGGTAGCTGTCCACCTCTCCCTCGGCTCCCAGCCGGGCTTCGTCCACCACCCCAGCGTCCGCGCTCCCGTCCCCGTCGTCGTCGGTCAGTTGCACATAGGTGTCCGTGCCCAGCCGCTCTTCGATGTCCGCGTTGTTGATGTAGCTCATTGTCCGTCACCCCGGCACCACGATTGAAGACGCCCCTACCGCTGTGCGACCCTACACGAAGGTGCTCTGCACCGCGTACTGCCAGTAGCCGTAAGTAAGGCGGTACCGAGCCCGGACTCCGTAGAGGAACTTCTCCCGTCGGAATCCTTCATCGCTAGTTTCAGTCAGAGCGGTGAACTCGAGTGGCTCGCGGTCCTGGAAGATCAACGGGCGAATCGCCGCGTCGACCCGTTCGGGTGTTTACTGGTGGGCGACGCTTAATCGGGTCTTGAGTCTCGATATGCTCGCGAGCGCGACCAAAGCAATGGAGCTTGCTCCTGAGCAGAAACCACTCGCTCTGGTTGGTGGCCATGGAAACGAGATGATCCCCGCGGCGCCCTGCAGCACGTTGGATGTATTACTGACCAGGGTCGCGTTCACCGCTTCCAGGGCGGTCAGGTACATGTTGGTCGGCACAACGCAGGCCAATCCGGTCGCGGTGATGGCCATGGGATCGGCCTGGTCGTCCTTGAAGGCCATCATCCCGGCCATGGCCCCCTTCAGGGCCGCCTTGAATTCGTCCGTCGTGGGGTCGGAAGTGTCCGTTGCGCTTTCGGTCAGCTTGTTGCTCTGGCCGCCGGAGTCGCCGGACACGTGGGCGGTGTTGAAGAAGGACACTCCGTCATAGCTGTCGAAGCCCGACGTGTCTCCATTGATCAACAACTGTGCGATCAGGTAGTCCTTGTGGGTAGCTGCCCGCTCCGGGCTTACTCTCCAGCTGCGAGCGATCCTCAGACAGCTAACCGGTTTGCCCCTGATTCACGACGATGAAACGGGGCTGCTTGCACTGCCACGATCATCCCAGTGGAGGCTTCTGCTCTCGAAAGCCCTCGCAAGGTCCTTCATCGCCTGCGCGGCGTCCGGGGCTTGTAAAGCAAAAGCACGGATTAGTGCCCGTTGGTACTCTTCCACCACCTCGCGCGAGCTGTTTATAGAAGACACCGGTCCGTACTCTTCGAGTAGCTGGTCGACGCTCATTGCGCGCAAGCGCCGTTCCAGTGCTTCGAGTGACTCTTGCCGTTTCAGTTCAGCAGAGGCCTGTGCCAGTGCTACGCACGCGCTCATTTCAGAAGAGGTGAGCGGTTTTCGCAACAGTGTGCGTGCCCAAGTACGTATCCCGGAAAACATGGTCGCTCTCCTATGCAGAGATATTCAAAATGAAACTCGTGATAATCGATAGCAAGGTTCCGACAACCAAGCAATTGAGCCCACGCCCTAGATACGTAGCCCGCTGGTTGTTAACGCGATTGTTCCTGTCTGTCGCAACTGCGAAGTCACTGATGGACTTTGACAAGACCTCTAGCTCGTCCTCCATTAGCAGTGTTTGTCCGAGCCGTACGATAGGATCACACAATCTGTCGTAGAGCCATATCTTCATGACAAAAAGGGTAAACACTGCCGCCCCTATTAGTGTGATGGCAGATAGGGTGACCATTAGTACACCTATGCACCTCGCCATTGCGCCGACGGTCGAATCAGTGAACAGGGCGATTATGTTCTCAGGCGTGATAAGCCGCAGGAGTACAGAGCCGAGAATGAACACGAGAAACGCAATGTGAACTTTCGCACCTCCCACGATGCTGACCGCCCGCTTTTGCTCCTGCTCGAACAAGTACTGAAAGTACTCATGCTGTCGGACCAGCAGATCGCGGGTCTTGTTCTGCTCGCTCATGGGCCAGAGTCCTGAAGTAGATTCAGTTCCGGGCACCTACATAGTAGCTGAACTTTCACCTGGGCTCCATTGTGGCGCGACGGATGGCCCAAGTCCTGGGACTTGGGGTGTCGATTCCAGTGTGATTTCGCCGCAGTCGCCTGACCCACCATCCTTCTGTTCGGTGACCCCCGAAAGCTGACAGTTCCTACGCCCCGATCGTCGCGCTGGCGGTTTCGGACCAGGGGCCCTTTTCGCCGCGGGTGTTTACCCAGCGCAGCATGTAGTGGGCCACCTCGTTGGCCACGGCACCCGGGTAGGTGGCGACGTACGGCGTCCGCGTGTCCACGGCCAGAAAGCTGAGCTGGCTCGGGCCTACCGGCGGCGGGTCGCCGATCTTGACCCACAGCTCCACGCCCATCACGCCCTTGGGCTTGGCCTTGCGCGTCGGGGTGGCCTCGTCGCTGAACGACACCGTGTGTTGCAGCCGCTGGCTGCTGTCCACGCTGGCCACCGGTCGCGTCGCGGGGATTTCGGCCGGGGTAGGGATGCGATCCGGCACGGTGATCCCCAGGGCGGCACGCTCGGCGTCGTCGACTTCCGCGCTGGCCTGCAACCGGGCCACAGTCGGACGGATCAGAGCCTCGTACGCAGCCCGAGCCGCGTCTTTCGCCTGGCGCGCAGACTGGGCTGCGGCCTGGGCGCTCGTATTCGCCGCGTAGTCGGTGTCCCACGTGGTCTGGGCGGCGATCAGCGGCGGGATGTCCAATAGCGGATCGAGACCGAGGGCGACCGCGTTGGCCGTCGCGTAGGTCAGGAAGTTGTTCTCCCAAGCGTCGAACTCGGCATCGGCGCCCGGAATATAGTCAGTGCTCATCCGACGTGTCCTCCCATAGAAAACCAAAAGTGCTGCTGCCAACAGTATCTGCGGACGGCTATCCAGTGTCAAGTGATGTTTCGAGTAAGTCAGCAACCACGCGACCGCGGAAAAGCAACCGTCGCGTCAACGCCCGGCTGCATCCGACCCCAGCAGGTGATCGATAGCCTCCCCAGCCCAAGCGGCCAGCGTGAGCGACAGAGCGACGACCCGCTGCGGACGCGCCACTGCCTTCCGCGGGCGATCCGCCGCCCTCCGCGGGCAATCCGCCGCCCTCCGCGGACCGTCCAACGCCCTCCGTGGACTACCCGCCGCCTTCCGCGGACCGTCCAACGCCCTCCGCGGACCATCCGCTGCCCTCCGTGGACGACCCGCCGCCCTCTCCGAGGGCCCAGCGAGCCCCATTTGTGTCGTCTCGGGCTGCGCCAACAGTGTCACTGTAACATCTGACGTTGCTTCGACCCGGCTGGCCGCGCCCGGCACACACCCCACCCTACCTACTAGATGCGAAGAAGTGCCCCGCGATGACGCGCATAATCTAGAAAGCCCGACCGCATTCCTGGGGAATCGTCGCGTCCGCTCCGGACGCTGGAGCGTCGATTCCGAGGAATGGAGCGCTGATCCCCGGGCGAGAGTCAGCGGCGCCGGGCTCTGGACGGCGAGCCGTTCGTCGTGGTACGTCGGGGGCGTTTCGCTACCGGCTTGGCTGCGGGCGCGGAGCGGGCCTCTCGAACCAGGGCCTTGGTGAAGTCGTGCATCACGTCGGTGCTCAACACCGCCAGGCGAGACTCGACGTCGTGGACCAGCCAGTCCACGAAGCCGTAATCGGCGATGATGTCCACCACGCGGTGGTTGAGCCGGCGCATGAGGCCCAGATTGCCCCGCACGGACTCCGGCAGCGTCACCTTGATGCCGCCCTCTTCATCCTCTCGGGCGACGTCGTTCAACGTACCCAGACCGGTGCGTTTCTTAGCCACGGGCCACCTCCTCTCGACGGGCGGTCAGCGCCTCCGGGCGGATGCTGAAATGCCCCGGGGCGATGCACACTTCCATCGTGCGGAAGACGGGCTTGTGGACCAGGACGTGACAGGGCTGACAGAGGAAGACGAAGCGGTCGGGCTGGATGGGCGAAACGTGGTGGATGGTGAGATCGCGAGTCGAGCCGCAGGCGACGCAGGGGGTGAGGTCTACCCGGCCGGTCTTGACCAGCCGGGTGGACTTGCGCCGCAGGCGACCGCGTTTTTCCTGGCGCTTGCGGGCGCCTTTACCTCTTCGTTTCAAACGGACGGGAATCGCGGTACTATCGACGGTAACCATTCGACACCTCCCAGGGTGTTGCTTGGCCAGAGCCGGGTCGGTGTTAGCGCACCTTCTCGGCTCGCCTTGCGCATAGGCGGAGCCACCGTGTGGATTAACAGCACGAACCGCTACGCCGCGAGGGCGCATTGGAAAGGCTCACGATGACCCCGCAAACTCTAATTGTCCAAGAAATCGCATTACACGATTCGTCCCGTTAATCCGTAGGGAAGCATGCACCATAGACGCACACCTGTCAAGAAAAAAACCAAGAAATGTCGCGGGCAACTGACAGCGCGCCGAAACGAACGGCACCGGGGCGGCGGCGTGCCAGCCACCGGACTGCCATCGCCGCAGGCCGATCACGGATCCGCTGCCAGATTGACAGCCCATACGATGACCCTTGCATCGGGAATTGCAACTTCAGCGGCGGCTATGGCCATTCGAGACAACTCGATTTCTGGCACACGCCGTGCAACAGTGAACAATCGGACCGATGAGCGACCAACCAACCACCACGAATTCCGCCGACGCAACAGAGCAGGCTGGAGATCACCGCGTCCCCGACGAAGTCTACAAGTCCTACCTAGATCAGCGGCAGAGCCTGTCCGCGGCTGAGCTTGACCTTGGCAAGTCATTTGACAAGTGGATACTGACGCTCGCGGGCGGTGGATTGGGGCTATCGATCACCTTCGCAAAGCAGTTTTCCGTTGGCCTCCCAGGTGCCGAGGCGACCGTCCTCGCCCCCACGTGGGCTTTCTTCGCCGCTGCGATCGTGTTGGCGCTGTTGTCGGTCTACCAGAGCCCGAAGGCCCACGCGGACTTCCGCGACATTATGGATCAGGAGATGCAGGCCGAGCGATCAGGTCCGAAACAGGCCCAAGACTACTGGGCCCGAGTCAGAGCCAGACAGGTCAGGTGTTGGCGTTTCCGGCTCCTTCCTTACGTCAATCTAGCCAGCGTCCTTGCCTTCCTCGTAGGAGTTGTATGTTTCTGCCGTTTAGTTTTTTGTTGGCCGACGTGAAGGAGATGGATCAGTGACAAGTGACTCAGTGAAGAGCCCGAGCACAGGTGTCGAAAGAGTTATACCCGACCAGCGCCAGGAGGACATTGGAAAGTCATGGGTGCCATGCAGTGACAAACCCGTGCAGGGTGATCCTGGTGTAAACCCGACGCTGGGCCCCGTCGGCCAAGGGCCCAAACCGAAACCAAGACCTGATCCGGCGCAGGACGGGAAGTAAGTCAGACAGCGCACTGCGACACTCAACATTGTGACCTGCAGGTAACGATACGGCACTCGCTACCCCCGCCCGCGTTTCAGGCTCGAACGCTGCCTCAACGCGGTGCGGGCGCAAGATCCAAACACGTTGTTGGGAGGCGCATGGCTTGCCGTGGAGGTAATACAATGGTAAACCAAGGGACGAAGCGGAAGGTGTTCATTTCCTTCTACCAGGGCGATCGTGTCGAAGTTGACGAGTTCGTCCAGCGTTGGGCTGACCAAGAGGGCGTGTTCATTCCCAAGGTTCTGGGAGCATCGGACAACGACGACTTCATCAACAGCGGCAACCCCGTGTACGTCATGACGCAGATTCGCGAGAAGTACCTTGGCGACTCAACGGTGACGATCGTCCTTGTCGGGAGCTGCACGCACAGTCGCCGGTACGTGGACTGGGAGATCAAATCGTCGCTGCGACGAGGAACGTATACGCCAAACGGGCTCCTTGGAATCATCCTGCCCAGCCTGGGTGAATCGGCTTTCTTGCCACCCCGCTTCAACGATAACTGGGACAAGACCGAGGCCAACTGCTATGCCAGCTACCGCGTTGCACCGACTTCAGCAAGTCAACTTGGAGACTGGATTGAGGATGCACACGGGGCGCGGACATCACAGGCGGATCTCATTGTTAATCACCAGGAGATGTGGAAGTACAACCGCGAGTGCAAGGTGCACGGGGACACCCATTAATGAGCGAGACCAACATCCTGCGGTTGTTCCTCACAGACAAGTACTCGCTGTCGGTCGAAGTCTCCCCGTGGGTCATCGGGGCACTTGTGGCGGTTCCCGTCGCGGCAGTTGTGGCTCGTTGGTACTGGCCGCAAGGCTGGTGGCCCCGCCGCCGCAAGCACTTTGGCATCGTCGAGATGGAGATTTCGCTTGGCGGGGTGGGGAAGGTCAAACTGTGCCCGGTCGTGGAGGATATCCAGATTGCCCACCGCATCTGGACCGAGCTTGCCACGCGCAAGGTGGCACTCCCGATCGAACCGGAGCACGACGTCATCGTCGAGGTCTACAACTCCTGGAGTGCCATGTTCGGGAAGGTGCGTGAACTGATCGCGGCGACGCCGGCCGAACTAGTTCGGAGCGAGCCGAGCACCAAGGAGCTTGTCCGCATCGCCACAGACACGCTCAATAAGGGCCTGCGACCTCACCTGACCCGATGGCAAGCCCGCTTCCGAAACTGGTACGCCCAGCAAAAAGAAGCGTTGAAGACCAGCAGTCCGCAAGAGGTTCAGCGCGATTTCGAGCAGTACGAAGAACTCATGGCGGACATGCAGCGCGTGAATCAGCAGATGATTCAATATGCCGGGGAGCTTCAGAAGCTAGTCCACGCCAAGTGAGAGAGCCACCGACGATGATCGAGTTAGCTCGTTGCTCTGCAGTTGGTAGAAGACGTTGGCTCGTCCCTTGGGGGTGGAAGCCACGTCCAGCTCGCCGCCGCCGCGAAGCAGCGTCGGGAACACCCCTAGCAAGGGGCTGGCCTCCCGCCCAGATATCCCGGTCGAACGTGTGCATGGCGAACTCGTCGAGGAAGACGTCGCCGGTAAAACCGCGGGCCGTCTGCGGATTGGCCGGCAGACCGATGATGCGCCCGCAAGCGGGTTGCCTCTAAGCGCTGCCGTGCGATCGGCCCGGCAGTTTCCATCACAACGGGCCCGGCGATGGCAAGGGGACCTGTCCCCCCACCCGGCAAGACGATCTCCAGTTGCTTGATGCTCAGGTCCTTGAACAACCCCGTATCGTAATAGTCGTTGGCGATCTTGAGGGCCTGGCAATGCTGCCTGGCCTTGGCCATCAGCTCACGGCTCTGACGCTCGCCGGCCGAGAGGAAGATCTGGGTTCTGCCTCGCTCCAGCCCGCGCAGAATACGCCGCAGCGACTTCGTGAAGCTCTTCCCCGTCTGCCTGGCCCAGCAGTTCCAGCGGAAGCGGGCGGTGCACTCGACGTCGCGTTTCTGATAGTCCAACAAGGGAACAAACGGCTGGGGAGTAGCCGGCTCTACTGTCTTGCTCTTGACCACTGTGGATTGCGGCTCCCTCGGACGCGGTTCGACCCGCTCCCCAACGTGTAGCGACTACGCTAGTAAAACGCGCCGCGTGGACGCTGCTGGGCGTGTTTTCAGCGATCGGGCGTTTAAGCTCGGGCGCGGTTCCCGTATTCCCCATTTGCATGGCCGCAGCGCCATTTCAACGGCCGTTTTCGCAGCCGTGATACGAACCAGAACTCGTCCTGAATGCGAAACACTGATTGGCGTGCGTAACGGCCGAACCGTCCGAAACGTGCGTTTTTCACCCAAATGTTCCGAAATCGGTCATCCATACTTCGAAAAGGACCAGTGATTCCCGGGAATGGACCGCTGATTCCTTGGAATAGACCGCCGCCCTCCCGGAATGGACCACCGACTCCCGGGAGTGGACCGTAGCTTGCAACGAGTGCTTCGCCGGCGTCAGCGGAGGAGTCACTCCCAGGAGCGGACGTCCGGGGAAGAGTCCCGGACCCCCGGGGACGCTTGCCGGACCTCGGCCTGCGAGCCCCGGAGGTCAGCGAACGAGCTGCCCAAACCAGCGGACAGCACGCAGGGACGCGACCCGCGAAGCCGCGTCCCGGGCATTCCGCTGCCCCCCCAGAATTAGGGTGCCGCTCGCAGCGCGCGGTTTGGTATACTGGGGGCTGAACACGCGTCCTTTTTCCGGACGGAAGTTGCTCGGCCGACTACGCGTGGTCGTGGTATCGAGGTTCTCGTGAATCTGAGGGTTTCAATTGGAGGAGTCACTATGACCGCGAAAGTCATCACAATTCCGACGGGCGCTTTGTTCGTGTCGATATCCGCCGTGACGAACGCAGCGGGTGGGTGGCTGCCCGGGCCGTTTGTGCCAGGAAGCGGCAGTTACGAGCTTGTTCCAGGCGGAGACTTCGAGTCCGGCTCCGCAGGATGGGTACTTGAAGGATCGTATTTCGGGACATGGGATACGTCGGTCCAGCAGACAGCGAATGGGGTTTACTCGGCAAAGGGGACGGCTGCAAATCAAAGTGACTACTACGGTTTTGCTTGGCGCAGGCACGATGTCCCAGTAATCGGCGGCGAGACCTACGTTCTCAGCGCCTTCTTCTACCGGCCTCAGGGCGAGGATTACTGGCTCTACCTGGACTTCGACGACGTATCGTGGGACATATTCCTGCACTCGCAGCAAGCCTTTGGGGATGAATGGCAGTTCCGCTGGGGGGAAGTGACGATTCCGCCGGACGTTTCATCCGTGACGGTTAGGCTTGTCATGGACACAAACCTGGACGTCGGCGATGTTGGGTTTATCGACGACGCATCTCTCACGCCCGTCAACGACTTCGTACCACCACAGAGTCTCGCTTCGGGGCCGACGATTTCCATGCGTGAACCCTGGGTGTGCGCCGATGACGTTCACACGTGCCCCTCCGGAGTTGACAGCCTTCGGCTGCTCTGGAGCGATGAGATAACCTTTGACGCGAATGATGTCACGATCAGCGATGAGACAGGCGATGTCCCCTTCACTGTCTCGGGAAGTGAATCGGCGTTGATGACCATTACCTTCTTCGACACTCCGCTATTGAACAACAAGTACATGGTTACGATCTACGATTCAGTGATTAGCGCGGATGGCGGCGTGCCGATCGACGGCGACGTTGACGGGTTCGCCGGTGGAGATGCAGTGCTCGTGATGGAACACCGAGACCCCTTCGATCACGACCGTGACGGCGACGTAGACCTGCTCGACTTTCGCGGATTTCACGGAGCTTTCACGGGACCGTAGCGTGAACTGTGTGGAAGGATCCCCACCGTCTCCGAATGGGGTCTTGTCGTGATGACGTTACTCTTGCTCACCGTGGGGATGCTCGTGGTCCGGGCGCGTCGGACGCCCACGGCGGAACTCTGGTATGCCCCATGGAACGCCGCGGGCGCGCGTGATCGACCGTAAAGCGTCTCTGCCGTCCCTAAGGCGGCTCTGCCGTCGATGATTTGCGCGGTAGGAACCGCACGGTGTTCTCCATTTCCGTGAGCACACGGGCCGGGGCGCTGACGCAAGAGTCAATGTCCTCATCGGGGGTTGAGGAACCGACTGAGATGTGTGCCACTGCTCCAGAGCACGTATGTGTTTAGAGGGCTAGCAGGTCTTCATCAAAGTCAGAAGCTGATCCGTGCGGATTCGTTTGCGCACGCCTCAGGGGCGATGGCGAGAAAGAGGATCTGGCGCCTGATCCGGGCTAGACGAACATCTTCCACTCCGCCCAGACTTTTGGGATAGGGCGTTTCGGCTTGCGGCAGATGTAGATCGGCTCGTCGTTACGGCCCTTGTTGTCAAGACTGTTGCTGGCAAAACAATCACCGGACGTGCGCCCGGCTTCGACGACCTCGCCGAACATGTCGTCCAGCTTCTCTTTGGGTACGTATACGGCGATCACCACGTCCCACGACGTGTCGCCCGGTCCCCAGAGCCAGTAGTTGTTGTGATAGCTGACCGCTGGAGGGAGACCGTGCTTCCCTCCGAGGAAATCGACGGACGCGGCCTGGTTGTAAGTTCCGCCGAGGATGACGCACTGCTTTTGGTCCACTTCAGGGAGAGTTTCGTAGACGGCCGCGACTTGGGCCACGAACTGCTCCCAACCCAGCCTGTCTGCCAGGATGGCCGGCACTTGCGTTTCGTCTGCCGGAGTGCCGAACCGCTCCTGATAGGCAAGTAGCTGTTTTGGAGAAAGGACGGGGAGCATAAGCGGTAGGAAGATCGCAACGATCCCCACCAGCGCCGTTACGATTACCGGCTTGAGGACACGCGCGCGCCATTTTCCGCGCTCTACGAAAGACTCAATGAGCAGAGCCCCACCCGCGAGGAGCATCGGGTATGCGGCTTCGAGATAGTAGCTCTTTGCGTGCCCCATGATCATCAGGAGGAAGATGCTCACGTAGATGACACCCATCAGGCGGTACGGTCTACCGCGCTGGCTGAACAGGTAGAAGTAGAGGCCCGTGAGCCAGATCGGAAGGTTGAAGGGGTTCATTCCCATAACCTGGCCGATTAGGAATCCGAGCGGCGTGCTTCCAAACGCAGCGTTGGAACCGCGCGCGAACTCGACCGTCGGCCATCCGTTTTGGATCTGCCAAATAACATGGGGGAGGAAGATCAGAGCGGCCAATGCGACACCGCCCCACAGGTGCCACCCGGGGCGGAACTTGCCGTCTACCTTCGACAAGAAGTACTTGCGGTTCGGCGTGAGCAGCAGGGCGACACAGAGCCCAATGAGAAAGTAGCCCATCGACAGCTTGGTCATGAGCCCCAGCCCGGCGACGATCCCGAAGACGAGCCAGCCCTTGGGGTTTTCGTTCTTGAGGATCCCAATGATGACGTAGGCCCCAAGGGTCCAGAAGAACAGGTCGAACGAGTTCAACGTCCAGGTACTAGCCGGGGTGAGGTACCAGGGTGTTACCGCCACGGCCAAGGCGGCCAGCCCCTGGCCGAAGGTGCCGGCCCCCAACCGGCGCGCCATGAGCCCCGTGAGAACGATGACGCCCGCCGTAGCCAGTATCGGCCCCAGGCGCATCGCCCAGACGGCGTTGCCGAAGACCGCGCGGATCAGCGCCAGAAGCGCGACGGTCAGCGGCGGATGGTCCACGTAGCCCCACGCCAGCCGCGCCGAACAGGCAATGTGATAGAACTCGTCGCTGAAGTAGCCCCAGACGCCGCTCGAGCCTACGAGGACAAGGAGGACAAGGACCTGCACGGCCGCGACGCCGAGGGTAATGGCCGTCGCCCGCCCCAGCGGCGGCTGCCGTGCCGCTTCTGGCTCGCGTGGAACTGGTGAGGGTAGCGTACTCCAGGACAGGCGTGAGTCCCAGCTCCCATCGACATCCGTGTC
>SDBV01008495.1_pt1 | contig 13840 bp, 15 predicted proteins | sample 2277081 | NCBI WGS metagenome assembly SDBV01 (sample SAMN10402039, study PRJNA504765) | marine sediment metagenome | isolation source: marine sediment core GS10_PC15, 223 cmbsf | place: Arctic Ocean: Southern Knipovich Ridge | collected 2010 | reverse complement strand
CTTTAACCGCTTCCGGGCGCTCCTATGACACCGGAATAATCGGCTACGGTGGCGCTAGTGCCTATGTTCGCAATGCCGCCAACAAGCAGGCAGTGATGGCCTTCCACAGGCTGATAAGCTATAAGCCCTCACCGAAGATTGTCCATGTTGAGTTCAATATCAATGACTATCCTTATGTCCCCTATTCTGTCGAGCCTTTCTCCAAGATTAGTAAGGAGCATAAGCTGTTCAAGATTATCCCCATGCCGGGCAGGATCCTTCTGCACCCCGGAGGGAAAATGTATGTAACCCTCTGGTTCGACCCGGAAACAGGAACGAGTGAACCACCTGCGACTAAGAATATTGATATTGAGGTCGCACTCTTCGGCCTGATTTTTGGGCAGTACGACTACCTGGCCAGCAGCGAATTAGTATAAGGAGGTAAACTCATGGCAGAAATAGTTGCGAGGTTTGCCGATGGGCGCCTCCTTGTCCAGGAAGACAGGGCTGTCCAGACAGATACTATCTCCGGGGGCTATGCTAACCTTCGCGTTGGCCACGTCAGGACGATAGAGAGGGTACTGTCCATCGATGCCTCCATTAGCGGTTATCCCGACCGCAAGCTTGGTGTCGAGCTCAGAGATGTCTTGATAAGCGGCGATATCCTGAAACCACAGCTGCGCCGTGTTGACTTGGGTAGTCCCGTATTGACCGGTTCGTTGACAATAGCCAGTGGTCTTTTGAGTGGAATCGCTAGCGGAATCCAAGGTCCGCTAAGTGGTCTCCCGGCTACTGTCAGTATGGTAGGGCCAATCGGCAGTGGTACTGCATCCCTGAACCAGTTGAGCGGTATTACCTCTGGCATAGGCTACTATGAGCCAGTCACCAGTGGCAGGCCGGTGAGTGGGGTACTGAGAATCCTGGCCAATGTAATTGGTTACTAATAAAGGAGGTAATCCATGGCAGAAATAGTTGCAAGGTTTGCCGATGGGCGCCTCCTTGTCCAGGAAGACAGGGCTGTCCAGACAGACACTATCTCCGGGGGCTATGCTAACCTTCGCGTTGGCCACGTCAGGACGATAGAGAAGGTACTGTCCATCGATGCCGCCATTAGCGGTTATCCCAGCCAGAAGCTTGGTGTCGAGCTCAGAGATGTCTTGATAAGCGGCGATATCCTGAAACCACAGCTGCGCCGTGTTGATTTAGGTTCACCAACATTGCCCACTACGCTGGTAATAGCCAGTGGTCTTCTGAGTGGTTTCCGCGCCGTGCTTAGCGGGATACAGGTCTTCTCATCGGGTATACTGGAGTCGAAAATTATCGGCAGCGGTACTGCCTCTTTGAACCAGCTGAGTGGTATTACCTCTGGCATAGGCTACTATGAGCCAGTCACCAGTGGTAGGCCGGTGAGTGGGGTACTGAGAATCCTGGCCAATGTAATCGGATATTAACAAGACGGACCTCTAAAGACAAAAAGATAACGGAGGTGTATCATTGATAGAACTACGACCGGTCGAGACTGTCGAGCGGATTAAGTCGATGGTCAAGGTTGTCCTTCCTGATTGGTGGCTAAAGTTCAGCCCCAATTTCCCTGATGACCTTGCCTATTACAGGAATAAGGCTTTCCGCATCCTGAAGCAGCAGCAGGTTAACTACGAGCTCTCCTGGAAAATTAAGGAGGCCTGCTACAAAGATGTCAACCTGTCTAACGAGGATACTGGTGAGAAGCTTTACCCCAATACGGCCAGCAACCTCTACGAGATGTTGATTGGCTTCAAGGCGGGTAACTACTTGTGCCATGTGTACTTTCCGGCCGACTACCCGCTTTACCGGCTTGACTACTCGACGATGACTCCGCTTGTCAGTAGTGCTAGCTACAAGTATTTGGGGGCGATTAAGCCTAGCGACTCCCCGGTTGATAACCCCATCTTCAAGCTATATCTCCTCTATAGGCTCAAGCCGATAATTCTCAGGTTAGTTGCCGATGACGGCGTCGACTATGAGAAGATAGGCCTTGAGTTTACCATCAACCGTTGTGCAATGCAGGAGGGAGTGCCACCCCCGGGTATAACCCCAAAACCAATCCAGTACTTGGATGAAATCAAGTGGCTGTCGCTTGGACCAGGAGGAGGTGCGTAATGCCAACAGCACGAAGTGAAGCATTAGCAGCGGTATCAGGTGGCATTGGCAGCGGGAAGCTCTGGAACGAGCACCCGCATAAGAGAGCAGAGCTTCTCGGCCTGACCATAGATAACCAGTATTCGGTCAAGCAACAAATAAAGCTCTATGACGGCTTCGCCACCGATGCCTCGAAGACGAATGCTGCCGGGGCAAACCAGGTAGCTGAGTATCGAGGCGCCTCAAACCTTCAGAGCGGCTTTATTCGGCTCCAGCTAACAGTGCCCCCAGGGGAAACTCACAAACTAAGTGAGCAGGACTGCAAGGGAATAGAATTTCTCGGCAGGGTAAATGTTGTAGCTGATGTCACTACTAGCGACTGCGTAATCATCGCCCAGTACAAGCTCAGTTGAGGTTGAGATGCAGAAAATACAGAGCTATCCAGGAGCCAGGCAGGTCTTTGTTGCCACCGAGGAAGTCAGTCATCTCTGCGCGGTAGCCATAGTCTACTCTGCCGACGGGATCAACAGGGTGGAGCTGGACGAGGAAGCTACCCAAGAGAAGGGTGCTGGTATTGCCTATGGCGCTCAGAGTGGCCAAGTCTCTGGCCAGCTTGTGCGGGTAGTTACCCAGGGAATTATCAGCGGGGTTATTCTGGGTGTTGATTGCTTAGTTGGGGACAGGCTGATGATAGCCAGTGCCGGCAGGCTAATGCCCCTGAACACGATTACACCAGCTGGTGCCGTCAGTGCCTACATACCAATAACCGGTATGAGTCTTCTTAGCGGACAGATAGCAAGCGGTGTTTTAAACGAGGCACTTCTTAGTGGCCTTGCACAAAATATAAGCGGCTATGCTACTTTGACCTCAGCCCCAGTATTCTCTAGCGGCTCTTTGGTCGGAACCTCCTTTAACACCGCCAGGGTATTGGCTAAGGCACTAAACAGCGGCTCGGCCGGAGTAGGAATACCGGTACTGGTAACATTGGGCGGTTAGAGATTCGATGGTAGAAAAAAGGTTCCACCCTCCCCCAAAGCCAAGTTTACCTAGAGAAGCACCGTGGCGAGAGATTGAGGAGCTAATCGACGAGATGAAGGTGCTTGTCTCCAAGGTTGACGAACTAATTTCACTATATACGGGGGGAGCACCGCCTATCCCAAGCCCTCCAGCTATCCCAAGCCCTCCAGAATTAGCCTCTGTCAATTCAAGGCTTGATGCCATTATCGCAGCCCGTGTTAAGAATAAAGCTACCTTTTCCACTGGGCAGAGGGATGTGGAAACTATCGGTGAGCCCGAGCAACTGGATGACTTCCCAGTTCCCGACGGCTTTCAGCTAACAGTGATAGCCAAAACCGGTAACACTGGCTACATTTACCTCGGTAAGAATGCCTCTGATTGTGTTAACAATAAGCGTAAGTTTGATGGGCTAGGTGCTGGGCTGGCACACAGCTTCAGGGTCAAAAATGCTAATGCCATTTGGGTAGATTCCAGTGTCCAAGGAACTTCGGCAGCGCCAGAGGGTGTGTCGTGGAGTGTAGAGACAGACGTATAGATTTCATTAAATAGTGAAGAAAGCGCCCCTAAATGGGGCGTTTTTACTATAGAGATCAACTAATGGCTACGTAAGCCGAGAGGAGCTTTTAGATGACAGGTAGCGGAACAGTAGCTGACCCCTATGTGATCTGGGATGTAACTGATCTCCAGAACATGAATCTTGACCTGACCGCCTATTATGAGTTGGGGCAGGATATCGATGCCACTATCACTAATACCTGGAATGCCGGTGCTGGGTTTATTCCAATTGGGCAAGACGAACCCTTGCATCTTCCTGTAAACAGGTTTTCAGGTTTCTTTGATGGAAAAGGCCACGAGATTACTAATCTTTTCATAAACAGACCTGCTGACAGCGACGGTGTGGGTCTGCTTGGTACCACACGTCAAGATTCTACTGGCTACATAAGAAACGTCGGTTTAGTAGACGTCGATATAACAGGTGAAGGCAACGTTGGCTCCCTTGTAGGATTCCACGAATATATGCTCGACCTTGCCGATGGCATTATCTCTGATTGTTGGGCCACTGGCATTGTAAAAGGTGAGGATGTTCTCGTAGCTGGCCTTATAGGCTACAACGGCGGATTGGTTGAAGACTGTAGGACTGCCTGCGATGTTGTTCTTACTGGAAATGTAGCAAGAGTTAGGCAAAATGGTGGCTTTGTTGGGCTAAACGATAGGGTCATTAGAAGATCCTTCGCTACTGGAAATATAACCTGTAATCATCAAATTGGTGCAGACATTCAGGAAATTGGTCCGTTTGTTGGATATAATAACAACGGAGATATAGATGAGTGCTTCTCGACTGGTAATGTCTTAATAAACAATCTTGGAGTAGCACTAGATGATATTTGGGCTATAGGTGGTTTTATTGGCGATAACTGGGGTAATGGGATAAGGAACTGCTACTCGAGAGGAAATGTAACCGTGACACCAGGAACCGGTACTGCCCAGGGTGTGGGGGGCCTGATTGGTTATAATGAGGCTGAATGTGAGAATAGCTACTCTACTGGATTGGTGACTGCTCCTGGATTTACTAGAGTTGGTGGATTAGTAGGCTTCAATGACGATGTTGTTACCGATAGCTTCTGGGATACTGAAACTTCAGGTTGGGCCACAAGCGAGGGTGGAACCGGCAGAACTACAGCCCAAATGAAAGCTTCAGCCACCTTTATCGCTGCTGGTTGGGACTTTGGAGCAGAGTGGGGGATGACCCCTCCATGTAATGACGGCTATCCGTGTTTGCTCGATGTAACTGGAAGTTGTAAGTGGGTTCCTCATTTAGGTAATATCAACATCGACCAGCTAATCTACCAGCATGCTGAACGGATGAGGAGATAGTGGCTAAGAGGTTACAGATGCCATAGAGATAACATAATGATAGAAATAGAGGAATGGGCAGGAACAGTCGGGGATGACGAGGTATTGTGTGCAGTTTCTGAGGGTGCATACATTTATGTTGCGCTAGAAACTACACCAAAACGGGTAGTTAAGATAGATAAGGCAACAATGCAGGTCGTGGCCAGCTGGGCTGGCCTTGCCTATTGTATGGTTTCTGATGGCACATACCTATATGCTGGAGGAACGGGAGCCGTGGTTAAGATAGACCCTGCCACTATGACTACGGTGGATACCTGGGCTGGTCCAGAGATCGCGACTCGCATTGGTTCCTTGGCCTTTGATAGCGCCTATATCTATGCCGTGTCTTTTTATTCTATAAGTCCATTGCCACTGGTAAAAATAGACCCGGGAACAATGGCTACCGTTCTGGCAGGGGATGCGTGGTCGTCAGGTTTCTGTTATTCCCTTGTAGTTCTTGGCACCCGAATCTATGCCGGAATTATATCGGTAGGTATAGGCACAGTGGTACAGATAGACCTAGCCACACTGGGCTATGTCGACCATTGGACTTCTACGTGGAATAACGTGTATGGCCTTGCAACAGACGGAACTTATATCTACGCAGCGTTTGCTATCCCTCCAGGTAAAGTAGTACAGATAGACCCAACCGCCATGACGCTAGTAGCGACTTGGACAGGAGATACAGGCGAAGACTACGCCTACGCACTAACTCATGATGGTTCCAACCTCTATGTTAGTCTTTATATAACGCAGACTAAGGTTGTGAAGATAAATACAGCCACTATGACGACAGTTTCTGTATGGACCGGTGAAGCAATCCATGACAACTGTAAAGCTCTAGTTTCTGATAGTAGTTACATTTACGGGGGACTCGACGACAAGCCCCCGCGGGTAATAAAGATAGACCCAGACGCAATGGCTACTGTAGCTATATGGACAGGGAATTATGATGAGAACCTCGCTCAAGCTCTAGCTTTTGACGCTCCTTACCTCTATGTGGGGCTTAACTGCTCTCCTGCACTAGTAATGGAGATAAATCCCACCACTATGGAGACAGCCGCACGTTGGGTGGATGAGACAGAGGTGAGTGAATACTGTACTGGCTTGGTTCTTCTTGGTGGCTATTTGTATGCTTCCTTTATGAGCACTCCTGCATCAGTAGTTAAGATAGACCCTGCCACTATGGCTACAGTGAGTATTTGGACTGGGGGCGCTGGCGAGAATGATTGCTACTGTATAACAACCGATGGAACGTATATCTATGTTGGGCTATACACCAGCCCGGCAAAGGTCATGAAGATAAATCCAGTTACTATGGCGACTGTGTCTTCATGGACAGGGGGTGGTGCTGAAGATTATGTCTACAGCATTGTTTATAGGGGAGGCTTTATCTACGCTGGTCTAGAAACTGACCCAGCAGAAGTAGTAAAGGTTAACACAGATACCTTGGTAACTGTGAGCACATGGTTGGGTGGCGTTGGTGAGTCATACTGTAGGGCTTTAGCCGTTGCTGGACGCTACATCTTAGCCGGTTTAGGCACCAGCCCAGCGATAGTAAAGAAGTTAGACTCTGATATGGTTGAGCTGGCTGCATGGACAGGTGAAGCTGGTGAAGACTCGGCATACACACTCTCCTCTGATGGTCTACGCGTTTATGTAGGGTTATATGGGAGCGTAAAGACGGTAATTGAGATAAATGCAGTTACGATGCTAACAGCGGACAGCTGGTCTGACCCATCGGGGGAGAGTTGCCTAAGTCTACTATGCGGAAGTTTATATGCGGGATTGGAAGCATCCCCCGCTAGGGTGGGAAAGTTTACCATTGTGAAACACGCTGGTAATATACACATTGACCAGCTCATCTACCAGCATGCTGAGAGGATGAGAAGGTAACCCTTGACAAAATCAACACCCCCATTGGCACTAAAGCTGGTAAGGGGTCTTGACAAATTGTCAACAGCAGTTGTAGTATTGAAAACTGTCGATTGCTTTTGCCGCTTTCTATCGGGACGGCAAGTTAATTTTAGAACAGGTTAAGGAGGACACAGAAAATGAGTCCACATTCTTGGGAGATAGTCCAACAAAGAACTAATTCGTGCCTTATTGCCATTGTATCCCCGCCCGGGGGCACTTCGATAGACTGGGCACTTTCCTGGGGTAACATGGATAAGCCTCCGGTTTGGGATGTAATGAGATTAACCGGGCTACCGTGGGATGTTGCCCGAACTCAGGCAGCTATCCAATGCATCAATGCTGGCTATCAGTTCCTTTTCTTTTTGGACAGTGATGTCGTTGCCCCAAAGGACACAATCCCGCGCCTGATGGCACACCGCCTGCCGATAGTTTCAGGGCTTTATCACCAGCGATTCCCCACCTGGACTGGTGTACTCGGTGAGTATCTGCCCTGTATGTTTAACGAGAAAGTGGACGCCAAGGGTATTCGGACTAAGGAGCCGATAATCGACTACCAGCCCGGGAGTCTAGTCGAGGCAGCTCTTGTTCCCGGCGGCTGCCTTCTTATTCACCGTACGGTGTTTGAGCGTATGGCTCAGGCTGGCATAAAGCGCTTCTTTGAATGGACTCTTCAGGTCGACAGTGACCCCCCTGGTTCTGGAATGTCAGAGGACTTTTCATTTTGTGCCAAGGCGAGGGAGCTTGGCTTTAAGTGCTTCGTTGACACCTTAGTACCCTGCAGTCATGAAACTGGAGCGCAGATTGGAGTGAAGGGGCTTTTGCCGAGGATATGAACGGTGAGAAAGGATCATGATCAAAGTTTCTGTTGTCACCACTACCTTCCGACCGGGCTATATTGATGTCATGGCCCAGAGCCTTACTCGCCAGACAATGAGCCAAGATGAATGGGAGTTGATTCTAGTCGACGACTTCCATAAGGAGAGAGGTCAAGCAGTCAATGAATACCTGCAGGGTAGGATCAAGAACTTCAAACACTTACCGCCCCGAGAATTAAAGGATTACTCGTCCAACTGCATGGCGTTTAATACCGGGATAATGCACTGCCGCGGCGAGCTGGTCTACATTATGAATGACTACCTTTATCCAAGGGAAGGGTGTCTAGAGAGGCACTGGGAGTTGTACCAGAAATACGGGCCGAAGGTAATTATCCACGGTCCGCTCATTGACGCAATCGTGGCCTCGGGTCATTCGGTATGGCGGGGAGCACCAGCCGCAATCTTGCGTTTATTAGAAACAGGTGGTGGTGTTAATATTTCTTTGACCTGGGCCCCACCTATACCAGTGCCGCTTAAGGAGAATTTTGAGAAGCTACTGCCCGATAATTACATTTCGGTGTTTCATGATTTCAGTCTCCCGCAGTTTTTTGGCATTCTCCCCGACTGGAGAACAGGTGCTACCGCCCTTGGTCAATCCATAGATGATAATCTCTATGAGAATACATCGCTCCACTGCTGGTCCTGGTGGTGGGCGGGAAGAAACACGTCAGCGCCACTGGAGTTGCTACTCGAGGTCAACGGGTTTGACGAGAGCTTCGATGGCCTTCATGGAGGTGCCGATGGCGATATCGGCTACAGGATGATGCACAACCCTGACACTGAAATGTGGCGGGAGGGCGCTACCGAGGCGCCCAGGAATGATTGCCGCTACCTTGTTGATACACAGGTGCCAGCCTACGAGCTCGCCCACCCGACAAGAAAAACGGGCATTCTCTCCGAGGTCGAGCGAGAGAGGAAGGTGGCCGACGAGCAAGCTAAAAAGCTCATCCCTAATGACTACTCCCTGCGTGAGGCGCGGGAAAGGATATTGAGAAAGAAATGAATTCCCTGTATTGCACCGCTGATAAGATAGGGATTGAAACAGGTGGGGGGGTAGTTACCGGTAACGAACTTGAGGCGCTCCGCTCTGTATCAGAAGTAGATTTAGTTCTGAGCCGTGATAAGATTGCCCCGGAATTATTCCGCCAGCCAGACAGCCCCTTCCTCTATGATTACTTCGCCCTACAGCAGATTAAGGATAAGCACTTTGACCTTGCTCATTTCTACAGCTGGACATTCACTCAGACAGTCTCCTGGCTCAAGTCTCAGGGGACAAGGGTGACCTACACTGTTTCCTTCCATGACCGCAGACTCACAGTGGGGGAATTCGAGAGGTTGGGTTTGCAATATCCGTTTCCACACATCAAGGACGATGATCTGTGGCAAATCTACTCCGAGGGTTACTGCTTGGCCGACGTCGTTATCGCCCCGTCAAAAATGAGTGCCAAGTGCCTGAAGGAGGCTGGCTGTAAGAACGTTGTGGTGATACCACACGGAACGCAGTTACCTAAAGAAGTGAAGCCTATCCCGGAGAGATTTGATGTGGCCTACCTGGGAGCAGTTGGCCCTGACAAAGGGGTTTTATATTTAATACAAGCCTGGGCTATGCTGAACTATTCAGACTCTACGCTTATACTAGCCGGCAGTGGCACAGAAACCCTGGATCCATTTATCAGGCAGATTGCCAACCAGGGACAATTTAAGATTCTCGGGCGGGTACCCAACATCGCCGATGTCTATAATGCTTGCTCGGTATATGTTCAGCCATCGGTCTGTGAAGGCTTCGGCATAGAGGTTTTAGAGGCGATGGCACACAGTAGGCCAGTCATTTGCTCGGAAGGTGCCGGCGCCTCAGATTTGGTTGATGACAGTACTGGCTTTGTTGTGCCAATCAGAAGCCCTGAGGCAATCGCTGAAAAGATCGACCTGCTGAAGAAAATGCCTCGTGACGACTTGATGGAGATGGGTGCAAAGGCGAGGAGAAAGGCGAGAAATTATACCTGGGGAAAGATTAGAAGGAGATACGCAAATGTATTCTCTTCCCTTTAATCCAAATGATAAAGTTCTCGAGGTTGGGGGAGGGGATAGACCGCAGTTCCGGCCTAATCTCGATGTCCGACCTATGCCTACAGTAGACATAGTGGCTGACCTGAATCAGCCGTGGCCAGTAGCTGCTGAGATTTATAATGGCGTCTTTGGTATGTATATTATCGAACATGTCTCCTGGCGCAGAACTAGGCACTTCATCTCTGAATCCCACAGAGTTCTACGCCCAGGCGGTATTACAGTGCAAATAACAGCGAATTTATTGGAGCAAGCGAGGCAACTTGTGGAAACAGCGGAATGGAATGACGACTTGGTATGCCAGATATTCGGGGACAATGATTATCCGGAAAATACTCACCGTAGCGGCTTCAGTCCAGGATACGCCATTAAGCTGTTCAGGGAGGCTGGCTTCCATGAAGTAACCATCTTTGAGCACCCAGCCTGCAAAACTGACATGATTATCCAGGCTACAAAATCCGGAGTAAGGATAGAGAGGTAACTTGACCACCAAGGAGACAATGAAGGAAGTTAAGAAGGTCTGGGGCAAGGAAGTTTGGATTGTAAACTGCCCTGAGTATTGTGGTAAGCTGCTCCACTTAGATAAGGGGGCCCAGTCATCTTACCACTACCATAGGCAGAAAAAGGAGACATTCTACTGCCTTAAGGGGCAGGCTGCCTTAACCATCGAGGGGAAGGATTACATGTTGAACCCGTTCTCCAGACCGAAAACAATCGAGCCAGGAAAAAAGCATAGCTTTTTTGGCGTAACCGACTGTACCATCCTTGAGGTTTCTACCCATCACGATGACAGTGATGTGGTTCGACTGACTGAATCAAAGGGGGGGGGGGAAAGAATGAACGTTATTTTAAGCCACATTAACGTGGCACACGAGGACAAGCGGAGGAAACTTGCAGCAATATTCAATGGAGAATTCATTGCCAAGCAGGTGAAGGTAATAGAGGTTAAGAAAGACAGTATTCTCGGCAATCACTATCACCCCTACTCTGAGCTCTTTTATGTTTTCAAGGGGCGAGCAAATTACACCTTAGTAGCGATAAATACACAGGAAAGGCAGGTCTTCAAATTGAAGACAGGTGACAGGCTAATAATAGGGCCTGATGTAGCCCACAAAGTAGAGATGGAAGACGAGACAGTGATGATTGAGGCTACCGAGGAGCCTTACACCCCAGAGGCAAACGTGAGGTATGAGATAGAATGACTAAATCGCTAATTACAGGTGTGGCCGGCTTCGTAGCTTCACACCTCGCTGATTACTTACTTCAACAAGGCGAGCAGGTGATCGGCACCTACCGTTGGATAGAGGACTTGAGCCGAATAGAGCATATAAGAGATAAGATAACGCTGGTCTCAATGGACTTGCTCGATTTGGGAAGCTGCCTAAGGTCTCTGGAGGGAAGGCCAGATTATATCTTCCACCTTGCCGCCCAGAGCTATGTTCCAGACTCTTTTATCTACCCAGCGGCAACCATAATGACTAATACCATCGGAACTCTCAATCTACTCGAGGCGGTCAGAATCAGAATATTAAGGGACAAAGAAGGCTATGACCCCGTAATCCATGTATGCTCAAGCTCTGAAGTCTACGGGCAGGTTGAGAAAGATGAGGTACCGATCAAGGAAACAAACCCCTTCCGCCCTGGTAATCCCTACGCCGTGGGCAAAATCGGAGCTGACTTGATATCTGACGTCTACTGGAAGAACTACGGCATAAAGTCGATAAGGACCAGGATGTTCACCCACACAGGGCCGAGAAGAACGATGATGTCAGCCGAGTCTTCTTTCGCTAAACAAATTGCCCTGATAGAAAAGGGACTTCAAGAACCAGTAGTCAAAGTGGGCAACCTCGACTCCATTAGGACATTTGCCGATGTCAGGGATGCGGTTAGAGCCTACTACATCCTGGTCAGGAAGTGCCGGCCCGGGGAGGTCTACAACATCGGTGGCAACAGAACTATGAAGATTGGCGAAATGCTGGATTACTTAATATCTCTGAGTCCGATGAAAGAGGAAATAGAAGTAGAGATTGACCCCAACCTACTAAGGCCAGCCGATGTCACCTTGCAGATTCCGGATATATCAAAGTTCGTGAATGAGACTGGCTGGCAACCGGAGATTACATTCGAGAAGACAATGGCTGACTTGTTAAATTGGTGGAGGCGAAATGTCTAACTTCGTAATAGCACGGGCTCCATTCCGCATTTCATTTTTCGGCGGGGGTACCGACTATCCTGCCTGGTATACAGAAAACCCAGGGGCAGTATTAGCCACCAGCATAGACAAATACTGCTACCTGATGTGCCGCTGGCTGCCACCCTTTTTTGAGCACAAACACCATATCGCCTACTCGGAAATAGAGAGGCCGCAGGATATTGATGAAATCAGGCATCCCGCAATAAGGGAAACACTCAGGTTCCTTAATATTACCAAGGGGGTCGGAATTCACCACGCCGGTGACCTACCAGCTAGGGCTGGTATGGGCACGAGTTCCGCCTTCACCGTGGCATTACTTCACGCGTTCTACACCCTAAAGAAGGTTAATCCTAACAAGTTGGCACTAGCCTTTGATGCCATCCACATTGAACAGAATATGATTAAGGAGAACGTCGGAGCGCAGGACCAAACGATGTCTGCCTTTGGTGGGTTCAACCGAATAGAATTTAGGGGTGTGCACGACATAAATGTGGAGGCGATTAAATCCGACAGACTCAAGGAGCTCGAGCGATGTTTAATGCTATTCTTCACGGGCTTCTCCCGGACAGCATCACGAATTGCCAAAGCACAGATTGAGAGAATTTCTGATAACAAGTCAATACTAAAGAGATTCTATGGAATGGTAGATGAGGGAAGAGACATTCTACTCACTGATAGCAACCTTGTTAAGTTCGGTGAGCTTTTGGCTGAAGGCTGGAGCCTCAAGAAGCGCCTGCATAAGAACGTATCAACGGAGTACATCGATTTTCTCTACAGTAATGCCATCAGTGCTGGGGCCACTGGGGGCAAGCTACTCGGGGCAGGTAGTGGCGGCTTTCTGTTGTTATTTGTCGAACCAGATGCCCAGAAGAAGGTAAAAGAGGCACTGGATAGCCTGCTAAATGTACCCTTTAAGTTTGAGAGTTCAGGCAGTCGAATTATTTTTAAGTAGGAGGTAGCTTTTAATGACTGAGCTAAAAAAGATGATTGAGCTAGAAAAGAAGGCAAAATGGCTGCGCAGGGAAGTACTGGAGATGTGCGGGCGGGCTGGTACCGGTCATGTCTCCTCAGCTTTTTCCTGCATAGAGATTATGGTTGCCCTCTACTACGGCGGTATTCTGCGCTTCGACCCCCAAAATCCCGACTGGGATGAGCGAGACCGCTTCATTATCAGCAAGGGGCACTCAGGGATAGCCGTGTACCCCATATTGGCCGACTTGGGCTTCTTTGCCAAAGAGGAACTGGAAAGGTTTTGCCAAGCTAATAGCTTTCTTGGGGTCCATGCTAGCAAGGATATCCCGGGCATCGAAGCGACCACCGGCTCACTGGGGCACGGCCTTGGTTTAGCTACAGGGATAGCTCTGGCCGCTAAAATGGATAGAAAGCTATATATGACAGTGGTCCTGCTTGGGGATGGTGAGTGCTACGAAGGGGCAGTCTGGGAATCGGCTATGTTCGCCGCCCACCACCAGTTAAATAACCTGGTAGCCATAGTTGACCGCAACAAGTTGTGCACTATTGACTTTACCGAGAACTTCTTGCGCTTGAACCCCCTTGTCGATAAGTGGAAGGCATTTGGCTGGCATGTGATTAGCGTTCCTGGCCATTCAATTGGAGTAATTGGTGCAGCCCTAAGTTCCTCCCGCTCAAGGGGGTCTAGTAAACCAGTGATGATAATTGCCAATACAACAAAGGGCAAGGGAATATCGTTTATTGAGAATGTACCTTTATGGCATGCTGTTTGTCCTATAGGTGAAGACTTGGAAAAGGCAAAGGAGGAACT
>SDBV01008494.1_pt1 | contig 13842 bp, 10 predicted proteins | sample 2277081 | NCBI WGS metagenome assembly SDBV01 (sample SAMN10402039, study PRJNA504765) | marine sediment metagenome | isolation source: marine sediment core GS10_PC15, 223 cmbsf | place: Arctic Ocean: Southern Knipovich Ridge | collected 2010 | reverse complement strand
AAAAGCACGTGTCCTGTGGGCACTACCGACAAGATTCGTGAAACAATAGAGAAACTTACCAAGCATCCTTTTGACGTTGCGTCTAATCCGGAGTTTTTGAGAGAAGGTTCGGCCATCGAGGACTTCATGCGCCCTGATCGGATAGCTATTGGCTGTGACGACGTTCGAGTTGGGGAAATTCTGAAGGAGATGTACGCGCCATTGCTTCGTACGGGCAATCCTTTCTTCATGTTGACGCGCCGTAGCGCAGAATTGTCCAAGTATGCGTGCAACACGATGCTTGCGGCCAGAATATCGCTGATGAACGAACTGGCTTGCGTTTGTGAAGAGTACGGCGCGGACATCAGCGAAGTGCGCGAGGTGGTGGCATCTGACAGCCGGCTTGGCTCCAAATACCTTCATCCGAGTCTGGGCTATGGGGGTTCTTGTTTCCCCAAGGACGTGGCGGCTTGCGCGGACATGGCGAAAAAGGTGGGCCTCGGCGGCGGTATGCTTGAAGCGATAGGGGCGGTCAATGATCGCCAGCAAGACAGGTTCATCGAACGAATTATCGATTTTTATGAAGGGAATCTAAAAGGAAAACACGTGGCTGTTTGGGGCGCCGCTTTCAAGGCAAGAACGGACGATTTGCGCGAAGCGCCGGCATTGCGTGTGATAGACGCGTTGCTTGAAAAGGGCGCGTCTGTCCGCGTTTACGATCCTGTGGCCCATTTGCAGCTTGAGAGGTTGTATGGCGAGCGAATAGAGATTATGAAAAAATGTTATGACGTTTTAGACGATGCGGACTGCTTGGTTATTCCTACAGAATGGCGTGAGTTCCAGAGTCCTGACTACGAACGCATGGCTAAGTTGATGAAGGAAAAGGTCATTTTTGATGGCCGTAATCTGTATTCTCCCAAGGCCATGAGCGAGCATGGATTCCGATACTTCAGTATCGGGCGCGCATCCGTTTGACCGTCCTCGCTGTCTTCAAGGAATGGATTGATCCGGGGTGATGTCAGTACTGAAATCTAATGGACTGTTACTGAAAACCTTCAGTTTTCCATCATTGTGTTGATTCAACAACTTTAGGTACAACTCTTAGCCGCCGCTCTCAGACTATAGTCAACACACGCTTTAGCTATGGCCATGAGGGCTCATACACTCGGACGGTGTGACCAGCGATACTACCGGCAACGGTTACTTAAACAGGAATGACGGTAAACATGGGATAGGACTTTTCTTGGGAGTTTGAGCAGAATTCCCGAAGAGTGGCAATTACTGAGGGAACAATTGGCCCCCCGGCAATTGCACAATTCACGGCCTTTTGCAAGGAAAAGCATCTATGAACCCATCGATTCCGAAACTTACTGCTAAGTCCTGGTTATTTCTTCGCCAGGTACATCGAACCGCCAAGCACGCACGACGCAAGTATGAGGCAAATACACAAAGCGCCAGCTGGAATCAATAGCATGTAATGCCACGCAGTCGAAATGCTACTTTCTATTCTCGTTATCATAGAGCTTCTACCTCCTTTCTAGCAAGGGCCATCTTTCGCCTCCTCCTTTGGGAGGCTCCCTTTCTTCCTGGCGAAACCAAGGCAAATTAACACTTGCCCACAGATTCCGTAGACATATGTGCACTTCCACTCAAGAACACACAGAAGAACAAGCATATTCCGCGCCACTATTTCAATGAGACTACGTAACATGTTTGAAACAAATCACATGCGACGCGTATAAACACCCCGCATCAACGGCCCTTCTGTTAAAAAGCCCAACATAAGTTTGTCATTTTTGACAAACATTTCATAGTCCTGGAACCACAAGTTATGAGTTTCCACATCCCTTTGTCATCATAAGATTAATGCTATGATTAATAAGACCCGACGACTGAGTATCAAAACATGAAGGTAGGCTCATAAGACAAGCCTTTTAAATAGGGTGATGCACACTAGCAGATGGCTGTGGGCTATGCGGATTAAAACCTAAGCCACGACTTGATTTTTGTCCTGTAGTGGGTGAATCCGAGAAAGTCGAATGTCCGCTCTTCCGCTCGGACGTCTGCTTGGCGCCCAGTTTCCTGAACTGGTTCAAAGCCGCTTTCTCGGAATGTATGGTCAGTTCAAAGAGATTGAACCGCTAAGAGGGCACGTCCATTATCCGACTGGCACCCTCTTTCAGTTCACAGCCGACAACAGAGTCGTCTGCAAAGAGCGTCGTAAGGGTACGCCCGTACCTTCTTACCGTACCTGTTGCAAGTGTGGCCAACGTTTTTTGACGTGAGCGGTGAACTTATTGAGAATTGTTGTCGAACCATCTCATAATATTACTCGGGCCCAAGCATGAAGAATCCTCCTGTTGCGGGCAGTTTTCGCCAAGTTTACCTATCTTAGGGGTGATAACATCGTGTTTGGCCTCTATTCCATGGAGGCTTTGTAAAATTGGGGAGCATTGAGCCCGGCGTCCTGTTACGTCAAGTAAAAACATCCGAAATTCGAGCGTTTGAAAAACCATATGGTTTGCACTATAATTCTTCCTCTTAACACGACTTGCGTTAATTGTGTGCAGATATTTCTACAATTCTCCAAAAGACCTGGTCAAGTCATGTGTGAAAGTTGTTTGGCGGTGTGCTCTGAGCCCAGGCGCAGGGTGCGGGCTGTCTGGAGCGTTGTTTTTCACAAAACGGAGTAGTAAATAGTCTGATGTCAATTTCTGTTGAATTCACTGAGACCGAGTTGCCAGGCGTGTATGTGGTCGAAACACCGATCTTTCGAGATGACCGGGGCTTTTTTCTTGAGGCCTATTCTGAGAGAACGTGGGAAGTGGGCGGTTTATCAGAGAGATTTGTCCAGGACAATCTCAGCGTGTCGGCCTGTGGTACCTTGCGAGGTTTGCATTACCAATTGAACCCGCATGGAACTGGCAAGCTGGTTCGCGTAATTTCAGGGTCCGTTTTCGACGTTGCGGTGGATTTGCGGGAGGGCTCTCCAACTTTTGGACGATGGGTGGGCCAAACCCTGAGCGATGAGAACCATTTGGCCATGTGGGTACCTATTGGATTTGCCCACGGTTTTCTGGCCTTGGAGAATATGACTGCTGTTTATTATAAGTGCACCCATACCTACGCTCCGGAATCTGAACGCACTATTTCCTACAAGGATCCCGAGATAGGTATTCAATGGCCAGTGCGGCCCACACTCATTAATTCTAGGGATGAAGCCGCTCCTCCCCTGAGAGAAGCCGAACACAGTTTTACTTTTCACGACTTGGGGACAACGCCATGAAGATTGCCTTCGTGGGCACGCGCGGCGTGCCAGCATTGTACAGTGGCTTTGAAACCGCTGCGACGGAGATTTGCACGAGATTGGTCGAACGAGGCCATGACGTAACGGTGTATTGTCGCAACGGTTACGGAGATGAATCGGAGTCCACTTACAACGGGATCAAGAAGAAGTATCTACCAAGGATTAACCTTAAAGTGGCGGACACCCTGTCCCATACTTTCTATTCTTTTCTGCACCTCCTTATTAAGCCGCCTGACGTAATCCTCGTCATGAACAGCGCTAACGGGCCCTTGTGCCTAATCCCGTGGCTTAGAGGGACACCCTTTGCCGTCAACGTCGATGGACTTGAGTGGAAGCGCGCCAAATGGCCATGGATAGGACAACGCTATTTCTATTTCGCCTCTTGGTTCTGCACGAAGATTGCGCCCGCTATCATTGCAGATTCGGCAGGAATCCAAGAGTTTTACAAACAGCGCTGGAATCGTGAATCGCATTACGCCACCTACGGTGCCTATATCGAGCAATCATCAAAACCCGAGGTGCTTGCCGAGTACGGCCTCGAAAAGGATGGCTATTTTCTTGTCGTTGCCCGACTTGAGCCGGAGAACAACACACAGTTGATAGTACGAGCGTTTGAAAAGGTCAATACTGAGAAGAAACTCGTTATTGTTGGCGGTACAAATTTCAGGAGCGCGTTTCTTGATGACCTCAAGGAGAGTGTTACAGACGAACGCATACTATTTGCAGGCGGTATTTACGAACAGGACAAGCTTACGGAAATCATGTGCAACTGTTTTGTTTACATGCACGGCCACATGGTTGGGGGAACTAACCCTGTCTTGCTGAAAGCACTCGGTTGCGGAACCTGTGTGCTCTATGCCGACGTTAACTTCAACGCCGAGGTTGTCAAGGATGTGGGCCTTCCGTTTCCGTTGGACGTAGAAGGCGCTCGAGAAGTGTTTCAAGAAATCGCGGACAACCCGTCCAAAGCTGCTTATTATCGAAAACTTGGGCCTGACAGAATAAAGGAAGCGTACACTTGGGACATAGCGACTGATCAATACGAGAGGTTGTGTTTCTCATTGTGCCGTAATATGAGCAAGAACTATGATACAAAGGAACCTGACGATCTCTCCGGCTAAAGTGAAGATAAACCCTGAATGGAGTATCCGTGTCAGTCGTGCTACCAATAAGGAACTGCGAATCGAATGAAAGGCATCGTACTAGCGGGAGGCGCGGGGACGCGGCTGCACCCCATCACGCGCGTGGTTAGCAAACAGCTTTTGCCGGTTTATGACAAGCCTATGATCTATTACCCCTTGAGTGCTCTCATGCTCGCCGGCATCCGTGAGATTCTCCTAATCTCCACGCCGGAAGACTTGCCACTGTTCAAGCGCCTCCTAGGCGATGGTTCCCTGTGGGGCATTTCCCTGTCCTACGCCGAGCAGCCCAGACCTGAAGGGCTTGCACAAGCGTTCACGATAGGCGGGGATTTTATTGGTGACCAGCCATCGTGCCTCATTCTTGGCGACAACATTTTCTACGGTCGCGGCCTTACCGGCATTCTCAAGGAAGCGGCCCAACTCGAAGGGGGAGCGCTCATCTTCGGTTATTCCGTAAGCGATCCCAAGCGCTATGGCGTCATACAGTTCGACAATAACGGAAAGGCTATCAGCATCGAGGAGAAACCAGACAAGCCCAAGAGCCGTTATGCCGTCCCCGGCTTGTATTTTTACGGACCCGACGTGGTCGACTGTGCCCGCGAACTTAAACCGAGCGCTCGTGGTGAACTGGAAATCAGTTGTCTGAACCAGCTTTATCTTGAACAAGGCCGCCTTACGGTGAAGATACTCGGTCGGGGAATTGCCTGGCTGGACACAGGCACAAACAGCAGCCTTCTTGAAGCAGCTCAGTTCGTTCAGGCAATCCAAGACAGGCAGGGACAGCAGGTAGCCTGCCTTGAAGAAATAGCCTTATTACAGGGATGGATCGGTGCGGAGCAGGTTGAGGCCAAGGCTGCAAGTATGGGACGTAGCGCTTACGGCGCATATCTGCGCGATTTGCTCGACAGCTACCTCTGACAAAAAGGGACAGCGACATTCTTATCTAAAACATTCAAGGAGAAAACGAATGGTGATGGCGCAAAATAAAGTCCGGCGCGTCTTTAGAATACGATAAGAGGCAGTATGGGAGCTGGAAGCCGCGCATGGCGCACGATAGGGATGTAATGAGCCGAAGCCATAATGAGGAGCAGAAAGCGTGACCAGGAGCACGAGGCAGATTCTCCATGCAAGCCCACTGGTTTGCATGGATATCGCGTTCGCCGCAACAAGTTTTTTGTTGGCCTACACGAGTAAGTTTGGCGGTTTTTCTGACGACATTTATTTGTTCATGGAAAACCAATCCTTCCAGCCTTATATACCGTTGCTTGTGTTTTCGCCGGTTGTGCGAGTGCTCAGTTGCAACCTTCTTGGAGTATACCGAGCTGATCCAAGGGCGGATCAAGCATTTGGTGGGGTTTTTATGCTTTTCAAGGCAGTGACTTTGGGATCGGTAATACTCATGATAATCGCTTTTCTTTACAGGGGCGCTTTCCAATCTGGAGAGCTGTCGTACTCGCGGCAGGTATTTCTCATGGATTGGCTCATCAACCTATTCCTCATTGTCGGCACCCACTCCCTAATTTGGATCACTCAGGACGAACTGCGAGCTCGAGGCATAGGGTTAAGACGAATTGCTGTTCAAGGTACTGGTGAAAGAGCCCGCGACTTGATGGGGGTTCTAGCGCGGCGTCCCGAGTTGGGATATTCGGTTGCTGGTTTTATAGCAAGCGAATTTAGGGGAAGCACCCTTTCGTCAGAAGGGCGGAGTTTTAAATATCTGGGTGATACCAAGTCGCTATTGCACATCATCAATGAACACAAACTATGCGAGATTGTGGTTACGAATGTTAAGGCTCTTGGCTGTGACCTCCAGACCTTTGTCGGCGAATGCCAAAAGCGCGACGTGATCGTCAAGTACATCCCTGACTTCTACGGAATGCTTGTCCAGACCACAGTCATTGAGGAACTGGCGGGCCAACCGGCGGTGCAGATCAACGAAATCGCGATAACGGGGCTCTCACGAATTCTGAAAAGACTTGAGGACATTGTCCTCGCTATTTTTGGCCTAATTATTGTCTCGCCAATAATGCTGATCACGGCTACGCTCATAAAAGTGAGCAGCAAAGGCCCATCTCTTTTCAAGCAAGAGCGTGTTGGCAAGAATGGTCGTGTTTTCACGCTTTACAAGTTCAGATCTATGTCTCACGACGCCGAAACGCAGCGTGAGACGCTGAGCGGCATGAATGAATCGGATGGACTCTTGTTCAAGATGAAAAAGGACCCACGAATTACATTCATAGGGAAAATCATCCGCAAGACATGTATCGATGAGTTGCCTCAGTTGCTCAACGTATTGCGTGGCGATATGAGCCTTATCGGGCCAAGGCCCCTTCCTGCCAGTGATGTGCAAAAAAGCGACGACTGGAAGCATCGTCGCCTGGCTGCTCTGCCAGGAATAACTGGCATGTGGCAGGTGAACCGTTCGGTTCACACAGAAGAAGAAATGATGAAATGGGACATTTATTATATCGAAAACTGGTCGCTGTGGCTTGACACAGTTATTCTGTTTAAGACTGTTTATGTTGTGCTGATAGGCAAGGGGGCCTATTAGCAGTTTTGTTTTGAGGTAACGCAATGACATCATTGTCACGACGTCTGACTGTATGGGTTCTGCTGATGAGCCTGTTCCTGATCGCGATCATCAGTGCTCATCGTATCGGGAACTGGTGGGCCAGGAGAGTCGACGAGCAAACGCTTTATTCGCAAGGAAAGGAGTTGCTGGCCGCAACGGAGCATGACGAAGCCATTGCATGTTTTAGCAAGGCCGTCGAAATTGCCCCTGACTTTGTGGATGCCCGCATAATGCTCATTGACGCGCTACGGCGAGTGGGAAAACTTGCCGAAGCACGTGCTCATTGCGAGAAGATTGTCGAGGATACAAAAGGCGAGGATCAAATTCGAGCGCTCTTCCTGATGAGTGAAATAGCGCGCGAATTGGCCCTGTTTGACGATGCCGAACATGCCTTGAAGGATATCCTTGAATTGCTCCCGAACAGTGCTCAGGCCCACTATGCTCTTGCTCAAATTGCCGAGGATACCGCTAGATATGCCGAGATGGTAGTACTGCTTAAAAGCGCAGTGAATCTGGATAGGCAGGACTCCTCAGAGGAGTATGTGGCTCTGCGGGAAGAATACCGTAAAGTCGCCCATGACCTGTCCTCCCGCAAAGCGAATGGCGAAAGGACTGCCTGGCTTCAGTATCAGTTGGGCATTGCGTATAAAGGTATGGGTGATTGGTCAAAGGCTATCGAAGCATTCACAGCTTCCAGCGAGCAGACCGACACGCCTGCCGATGCGTTTTTCTGGCTTGGCGTCGACGCGGAAATAAACGGTGACTTTCCGCTTGCTAGTGGGCACTATCGAAGTGCAGTGACTATACTTCCCAGCCACCGAAAGGCATTGCTCGGTCTTCGGCGCTGCCTGAACAAACAAGAGCCTCATCCGGCTAAAGCGCACGTGTCGTTCTGAGTAGCCTGCTCCAGCGCACGCGGCCAAAGGTGTCAGCGGCGAGCAACGGCGCGCTTTCAGACGTGATAAGTAATAATGGTTTTTCGGCCGGGAAACCGTAAGCAGGTGTAACCTCCAGATTCTACTGGACTTAAGTACGACTCCGGCCTGTTCAATGGCCCTGAAAGCCATTTCAAACGCCTCATTCTCAACTGGAAATGTCTCATTTCTGATCGGAAACGCCACGTTCCTGATAGGAAATGCCATATTCCTGATCGAAAATGCCTCATTCCTGATTGGAAACGTCTCATTTCTGATCGGAAATGCCTCATTCCTCATCGGAAGCGTCTCATGTCTGATCGGAAATGCCTCTTTCCTCATCGGAAACGCCTCATTCCTTGTCGGGAATGCTTCATTCCGCGTGGGAAATGCCTCATTCCCTGCTTCATCTGACTTGGATGAGGCACCATCATTCACGCTGAAACCGGATAAGCCCAATAAGACCGCATTTCGCTCGGCAATACCTTGTTATGAACGTTTGCGCCTGTTATCATACTCGCGGTTACTTACGCGTTTGCTCCAAACATAACACTTTATGTTGCATCGCGCGAGGGGAATTCATTGGCGGCAGAACAATAGGGGCACCGGGAGGAAAGAAAAGAATGGCTAACGAGAAGCAGAACACAACAGCTAATTACCTCGTCTTGTTACAGCGACAATGGAAAATCGTCGTCATAAGTTTTGCCCTGTGCGCGACTGTAGGGGCTATCAGTCATTTGTTGATGCCCAAGACTTACTCTTCTTCTTCGATGCTCCTTGTATATCCGCCTCTGTTTAAGAGCGGCACTGCCGGTGAGGCCGGGGCGCTTTCTGAGTTGATGCCTCGAGCGCTTCCCGTGGAAACCTACAAGACGATTGCCGAATCGAAGGACCTACTCGGCGAGGTTATCCAAAAGTTGGCGCTTGAGGACACTACTGCCGACGCGCTGTCGGAAAGTTGTAATGTCAGGCTTATCGAACTTGGCAGCAGGACCCCACAATACGGAAAGCGATACGCGCAGACAATCATCTTCGCGGTGCAATCAGTCAAGCCGGAAACGGCCGCATCTATAGCGCAGACCTGGGCGGAACGGTTCAAAACACGCGTTGATGGTCTTGGTGATAAAGGTTTGACTGAGACTTACAAGCTTGTTGAATCCATGTGGAAAGAAACAAAGAGCCAACTTGAGAAAGCCGAGGAAGAGCTCAATGAATTTCGCATTGAATGGAACCACGAGTTAGCGAGCGCACGACTGACTGACAAACAAGACAATCTTACGCAGCTTGAGCGCAAGTTGATCCAACTGAGCATTGACATTCCTAGGGAAAAGGCCCACCTCAAAGCTCTCCAGACGGAATTGGAGCAGGAAGACAGAAAAGATGTGCTCTTTCGATCACCATCAGACGATGTCTACTGGCAAGAGAGGCTGAAGCCTGGAGGTGGGAAGATCGACTCCGAAATGGGCCTTCGCAGTGAATTGCTCAACAGTGTCTACATTGAATCCAGAATAGTGCAAATCACGACCATGATCACACTCAGTGGGCTGGAAAGGGAAATGGCAGATAGTCTTGTCATTGTAGAGGCCCTCGAAAGCGATATAGTTAAACTAAATGAGGAAATGGCTGTCAAATCTACTGAAGAAATTCGGCTCACCAGAGATATGAAAACGCTAGAACAGACTTTCGGCCTAACTGCCACGAGTCTTGAGAAAAGCAGGGTGGCACAATTGAACAAGGCCAGCGATATTCAGATTGTAGGAAAGGCAATCGTGCCTGAGATACCCTCGGGAACCCGAGGCGCTCACAAGGTGGTTTTAGCTGGCTTCGTAGGCATAGTGCTCAGTGTAGGCGCGATCATTGCCAATCACACAATCACCAGCGTGTCTTCGGTTGATCCCGGAACAGCAAGCAAAAACTGACCCTTACGTAGGAAAAAGCCAACGGCTAAGGGTGTTGTCTCAGGACAATCAAAAGCCCCATCAGAAAGTTTGTTCAAAGCGACATGCTGGACGTTCTTCCGTACAGTCTTACTGCAGCCTTCAGTCGCTCGGCGTCTTCCGTTTTGTATTCTTTGAGGAAGGATTCATAGCAATGCATTTCGCATCTATTATGCCGGGGCTTGCTCGTTAAACCACGCTACAAAGCGTTTGATACCCTCGTCCATAGTGAACTTCGGAGCATATCCGAGCATTGAACGGGCCTTGTCTATGTTTGCAAAAGTTATTGTCACATCGCCTGGTTGGAGTTCTTGTTGATCGATTACTACGGACTTACCTACATGTTTGCCCACCAAGTCAATCAATTCCCGGAGACTTGTGGTGTGATGCTCTCCCAGATTGAATATTTCATACTTGAATGGCTTATCAATGGCCTTGGTTACTCCGTCGATTATGTCGTCAATGTAGGTGTAATCGCGCTCTGTTGAGCCATCCCCGAACATGGGCACTGGTTTGCCTTCGCTGATGAGCTGTGTGAACTTATGGATTGCCATGTTTGGTCGCTGTCGTGGGCCGAACACAGTGAAGAAACGCAACATTGTGATGTTCAGGCCGTAGATGTGGCTGTACACATGGGCCATGAGCTCGTTCATACGCTTTGTGGCGGCGTATGGGCTGATGGGCCGCGAAATGTCCATTGATTCGTTGAAGGGAACATCCGTAATGCCACCATAGACCGATGAACTGGACGCGAAAACCAAATGGGACGGTCTGAACTCCCGACACGCGTCCAGAATACTCTGCGAGCCGATCACGTTCACCCTATGATAAAGATTTGGGTCCTGCAACGACGGTCGAACGCCTGCTCGTGCAGCAAGGTGTACTACTACCTCAGGCTTTTCTTCTTCGAAAAGCCCCATTATGTCAGAGCCGTCGCAAATGTCCATTTCATAAAGCTTGAAGTGCTCGTGGGAATTGGCCGGTGCCAAGTTATTACGCTTCACGCCGGGGTCGTAATAAGAGTTGAAATTGTCCAGGCCAATTACTTCGTCCCCTCTCGCCAGCAATCGTTCCGTCAAACTCGACCCAATAAAACCGGCTACTCCGGTAATAAGAATGCGCCCCATGAACTTATCTCCTCTTGTTTATGATTTATGCACTGGAAATCGTCCGCGATTCGGGCTGAAGGTGACAATCGTGGAAACCCTAATGTATTCCCATGTGGTTGAGTCAGCATAGCCTAGTTGAGAAAATTCATTTATCGACCACCCCCCCCAAAGCCCTTCAGCTTCCCATGTTTGATATATCCTTCTTATACCCATCCACGCTCATAATTTCAAGTTTGCATAATTGCAATAGTGATAGCGCACCTACTCAACTAACGAATCGGAGTATTGGTATCCAAGGGTCTTCATCGTTTCTCCGAAAAGCAGTTCAAGGCATGGTAGAATCTCGAAATGGTCTCGAGCGGGCACAGGTGAGAGAACACTTTCACCGTAGTTCAAAAACTTGGAATCCGATGCTAACTCGCAGAAACTGACAATTTCTTCCAGCACGTCATGAGGAGTTCGACATAGATCTTCAAACTTCACCAGCAGTACAGAATTGGGCATTTCCTTCATAAGCGAGAGACCCTTCCGCATCGTGACGGTCCATTCAACAACGGCACGTTGTCGGTCATCGTTCAAATCGCGAATCTCGTCCATAATTCCTTCGAATGCTGCGTCTTTTGCGACGATCTGATCGACCAAAAGCTGCCATTTGCGGTCGTTGACGCCCCACCAACTCTGCACGGTCCCCTCGTCTCTCAGGTTCTTATTCGACCAACGGGCAATGGAGAAGGCGACATCCCAGCCGTTGCGAACAAGGAAGAGGTGTTTGGCATCTGGAAATACTGCCTGAATGAATGGAATACGGAAGATCGGCTCGGAACTCTTATCGACGACACGGGATGCCCACGTGAGCCTGAGGTAAGCGCCATAGAGCCGACGTGCATGCCGCTTTACTTCCTCAGTTGCCATCGATTCATCCATGCTGTATGTGGGTTCACGGTCTGAATAGCTTCCGATCACGTCCTCATTGGGATAGAAAGCGTGCCACAACGCCTTGGGTTCGTTGAGGAAGCCGACTTGCTTGTGAAACGAGAGTACGAGCCCCAGGATGGTCGATCCACTGCGTCCCGGTCCCAGGATGTATATGGGTTTTTTCACGCGCTTAAGTTGTGGCAGGCGTTTGAACACAGCGAATTGGGCGAAGGTGAGGATGTTGAGCCACCGGGACCGCTGAAGCACCGCACGCCCCTCGAATAATGCAGACGACAGAATACGTGTAAACGCCTTCCATGGGCGTTGGGTAATGTAGGGGCGGTTCAGCTGTGCAATCATCTATCGTACTCTCATAGAGTTATTGGACCTTGGGCAAAATTTTTGCCATCCAAGAACGTGCGACACCATACTTCAAGGTTGATCAGAGCCCATGGCCGCATGCCGTGCTTAGACTTGGCGCCTTGCTCGTAGCGATAGAGCTTTTCCACTTCCTCGCGGCGAAAGAAACCACGATTTATCGCCCGCTCCCCCAAAAGTAGCTCTCGGCCAACCTCGCGGAGTTCTCCTTGAAGCCAGAATCCAAGCGGCATAACGAATCCCTGTTTTCTTCTACTTACTAAGTCATCCGGAAGCAAAGCAGCCGCTAATCGCCGAAGCAAGTGCTTTGTTTCCCCCGACCTCGTCTTGTATGCTGATGGAATTCGAGCAGTATAACACATTAACTCCTGATCGAGAAATGGGGAACGGCCTTCAAGACCGACCGCCATTGTAGTGCGGTCCACTTTAGGCAGCAGCGCTCCGGGCAAATATGTCATGATATCGGTGAAGAGCATCCGATCAAGTGGGTCGGTTAACTTATCTGAACGATAACAACCCAGCATCCTTTCCAGCGAGCTTTCTGGGCCGACCGATTTGGAAAACTCGTGTGTGTACAGACGTGCCTTGATGTAGTCGCGGATAACAGCTAATCGCTGAACGTAACGATACGCCGGGTCACCGAGAGATACGTCATTAACGTAGCACAACTGGGATAGGCGCCAACTGCCTTGCGCCAAATGTGCCGCACCTTTGAGTGCGGGTTTGATCATGTGGCGGCGAAGCGACGCGGGAATCATGCACCATTGATCGAAGCCCTTAAACCAGCCGCCGAGATACCGATCATACCCTGCAAAAGATTCGTCGCCTCCGTCCCCATTCAAGGCGACGGTTACATGGCGTCGAGTCATCTCGGATAGGTACAGCGTGGGAAGCGCTGCGGGGTCTGCGAAGGGTTCGTCGAAATGCCAGACGAGCTTTGGGAGAGCACTTACGGCATCAGCCTTAACTACGAATTCTTCATGCTCTGTTTCGTAGCGCTCAGCTATTTGTCGCGCAAAAGGAAGCTCATTATATTTTTCATGTTCGAAGCCGATTGAGAATGTCCGCAGTGGGCCTGTAATGTGCCGACGCATCATGGCTACGATAAGGGACGAATCAATGCCGCCGCTAAGAAAACATCCCAGTGGCACGTCACTTTCGAGTCGAAGTTTGACTGATTCATCTATCAGGGCCTCGCAATGTTCAAGCGCCTCTTCCTCTGAAATATCCATTTTGGGACCGTACTCTATTTCCCAATACTGCTCAATTCTCGGTTCAGGGCCTTTGACCATCATAAGATGCGCATGTGGAAGTTTGTAAATCCCATCGAGAATTGTATGAGGGGGAGGCACGTACATGTGTGTGAGGAAATCGTCGACACTTTTGGCTCTCAAGGAGCGCGGAATGCCTTCCACGCTAAGCAATGCCTTCATTTCGGAGGCGAAGTAAAATGCACCGTTGAAGACACAATAATAGAGCGGCTTCTTTCCTGCCCGGTCGCGCGCAAGAAAAAGACGCCTGTTTCGACTGTCCCAGAGAGCGAACGCGAACATTCCGCGTAACTTATCTACACATCGTTCACCCATTTC
>SDBV01008493.1_pt1 | contig 13843 bp, 13 predicted proteins | sample 2277081 | NCBI WGS metagenome assembly SDBV01 (sample SAMN10402039, study PRJNA504765) | marine sediment metagenome | isolation source: marine sediment core GS10_PC15, 223 cmbsf | place: Arctic Ocean: Southern Knipovich Ridge | collected 2010 | reverse complement strand
TTCCGTTTGGGGCGGGGCCGGGCCTGTCGATAGCCCGGCGGCTCCGTGTGGGTCAGGATCTTCGTGAGCGTGTGCCAATGCAGGCCGTACTCCTGGCAGGCCTGCCGCTTGCTGAGTTGTTCGATGAGTACGCGTCGTCTGATCTCGGTCCAAAGTCGCATGTCGGTGTACACCCTCGGGGACCTCGCCGTATGGCCGCTTCGACGTGACCCCGCCGGAGACCGGCGTGCTGACCGAGCCTCGGCTCAGCACCCGGCCCCCTTGGAGCCCAACATCGTCGCCGCCACCCGGCCAGTCGGCCAGGGCGCTGCACTTTTCAACCGACCATCGGCAACCCCCCAAGCGCTGCACTTTTCAACCGGCGTTCATAGCGGGGAACCACGCGGTCCCCACAGGACGTGGAGGGACATCTCCTGACCGGCTCAGGCCGTTGGCAGACAGGACAGAACTGAAATTGGAAACTGTCACCGGGCAGGTTAAAACCGGCCAGGGGTGGGCGGGTTAGAACCGGCCAGTCGTGTACGTAACCGTATACCTCATTTCGCCTTCTCTTTGCAAGACTGATTCTTCGCCGCCCGGTCCTTCAGCCGGTAGCTTTTGCCGGTAATCGAGATGACGTCGGCGTTGTGCAGGAAGCGGTCGAGGATCGCGGTGGCGGCGGGGACGTCGCCGATCAGCTTGCCCCAGTCCTCCAGCGGACGGTTGGAAGTCATGATCGTCGAACGCAGCTGATACCGCCGCATGATGATCTCGAACAGGTACTCGCCCGACCGTTTCGGCAGCTGCTTCATCCCCATGTCATCGATGATGGTCAGGTCGGGCTTCAGGTACTTCAGCAGCACCTTATCCTGACCGCCCAGCGCCTCATCGTGCAGGAAGTCGCGCACCAGGTCGAAGATCGAGCGATACAGCACGGTGAAGCCGCTCTTGATGGCCTGATAGCCCAGGGCTTGGACCAGGTGACTTTTGCCAGTTCCCGGCGGCCCCAAAAACAGCAGCGGCCGCGCCTCGCGGATAAAGCGGCAGGTCGCCAAGTCAAAGATCTGCTTCTTCTTGATCGACGTGTTGAATTGCCAGTCGAAGTCCTCCAGCGTCCGCGGCTCGCGGAAGGCGGCGGCCTTGACCCGACGGGTGATCAGGCGTTCGTTCCGCACCGCCAGTTCATCCTGCAGGATCAACTCCAGGAACTCGACGTGGTTGAGGCTGTTGCCCTGGGCCTCCTGGAGCCGGACGTCCAACGCCGCGGCCAGCCCCGACAACCGCAACTTGGTCAGCGCCTTCTGCAACGCGTCATTCATCAGGGCACCTCCCGGTGCTCTCCGGAGGGGAAGAAGTGAACGTGTTCATGCGTGAATCTCCTCAAAAGCGTTGTGTACGAGCTGGCCGTAGTCGGCCAGCGAGCGAATGAGCGGATGCTCCTGGATGAACTCGAATTGCTCCTGCTCTGGTGCCTGCCGTTTGAGCAGCTCACGGATGACGCGCAGACCATAGACGCCGTGGGACTGTGCCACGCGACAAGCCTGATCAACGGCCGTGTCGGTGTGCTTGTTCGTCAGGCTGACCAGCCCCATCAGCACACGCACGCCGGGGATGCCGCGGTGTTGCAGCATGGCTGCGGCCCACTGGCCGGTGTCGGAGCCGATGCTCCGCGCCTTGCGCAGCCACCACGCCGCGCCGCGTTCGAGACCGCCGCGCTTCTCGGCGGCGATGTGCCGGTCGTCGGTGGCGAAGCGTCCCGGCTCGCGCTGGGCGTGGATGGCGATCTGCCGCAACTGCTTATTGAAGATGCGGACGACGTGCCCATCCCAGCGCGCCCACACCCGGCGGCCGACGTACTCCGGCGGCGCCGAGTAATACGCCTTGGCCACCTCGACGTGGCCGTCCCGGTTGACCGTCCGCTGGGCTTCCTGGAAGCACGGAAACCGGTCGAGCGGCAGCGGCGACAGTGCCGCCCGTTCGACTTCGGCGAAGACCTTGCCGACCTGCTTCTGCGTCGTGCCGTGGATGCGGGTGTCGGCGATGCTCGTCTCCCACTCCAATAGATGGCGGTTCTGCGCCGCCAGGTTGTCGAACGTGCGGCCCTTGAGCGCGTTCGACTGGGCATAGCCCACTCCGCGTTCGACCTTCCCCTTGTGACGCGGCATACGCACCTTCGTCGGCAGCACGACCGTGCCGTAATGCTCGCAGAACGCGAGCAGCTTCGGATTGAGATCCGGGTCGAACCAGTCGGCCTTGATGACCGCGGCCTTCAGGTTGTCGATCACCAACGTCTTGGGCACGCCGCCGAAATGCTGGAATGCGTTCTCCAGGCAGCGCAGGAAGTTGTCCGTGGTCTGCCGGAAGACCGCTTCGCTGTAGGCCTTGCGGGAATGACTGAGCACGATGCGGAACAGGTGTGGCCGACGACGCTGGCCCTCCGGCGTGAGCACCGGTGCGGCGGTGCCGAAGTCAACCTGAGCCTCTTCACCGGGCGCGCACTCCATGCGGCGGAACGGCAACGGCGTGGTCTGCTTGAGCCGCCGACAGAACCGTTTGACGCTGTCGTAGCCGCCGCCGAAGCCACGCTCGGCCTTCAAATCCTGCCAGATGCGCTGACTGGATAGACCACGCTCCAACGCCGCGAGAATGACCTCCCGGAAGGGCTCACACCGGCTCGCCGGCCCGCTGGACCCGGCGGGCAGGTTTGGCCGGTTTTGAACTGCAGCCGAGCCGGCGTCACACGCCTCGATCCCGTCCGGCCCGCCGGGATCAACAGCCGCGGCCCCGTTCGCCCCGCAGGTCTCAGGCCCGGTGGGCGGGTTTGGCCGGTTTTGACCCGGCCAGATCGGGGAACCCGGACCCGCTCGCGGCCTGTGTTCCGGCAACTGCACATAGCGGGCGACGGTCTCGCGGTGCACGCCCAGTTCGCGTGCGATCCGCCGCTGGGACCAGCCGCGGGCGTGCAACACCTGGATTGAATTGACCTTGGCCATCTTGAGTACGTTCGCCATTCACAGCCTCCCACAGCCAACCACTGGCTGTACAAGCTGTGAGCGCGAACGCTCGTCTCCTCAAGTGGCCGGTTTTCACCTGCCCTTCACTGGCCCATTTTGCCCGCCCGCTGACATTGGAAACTGAATGCGGGGCGTGGGGAGGACGGGGTGGGATCGTGACGGATGGTCACGTCAGGGGCATGCTGGGGGCCAGGGCGGGCCAACCAACCGGGCACGGGTGACGAAGGTGACGAAGGTGACGATCTTCCAGGGCCCGCCCGGGAAAAAACTCACCGGCAGGTCGCGTCCGGATGGGATCGGCAGGAATTCCTCCCGGCCGTCTCCCGAGGATCGCCACCTTCTGCACCATCTCACCATTACTCGCGCCAAACACCACATCAGCGTACCACGCACTTGCCTAGATGGCGATGCGGAGGTCCGCCCCGTCCTGTCCCAACGAGCCTCGTTGCTTTGATCGTTGACCCAGCAGCAACGCCCCGAATTCGCCGGAATCGGAGTGGCAGGGGCTGCGCCGCCGGTGGGTGAGGCACCAGCCCCGCGGCCCCACACAGAAGCGTCCAACGAACGGTCTCGCCCTTGACCGGGGGGCCGCCTTGCTAGATACTACTGGCGCGGTCGTACGAACCATGTGGCAGGCACACAAATCCTGCTCAACGCGGAGGATGCGTCAGATGAAAGCAAATCGCTGGTCCCCTTTGCTAGTCCCAATGCTGTTCGCGTTCGTTGCACTGACGGCCTGGACGGGCTGCGAACGGAAGCCGACCGAACCGCCAGCCACGACGCCTGCGGCTGACCGCAAGACAATCGAACTGGGGGCAATCTTTCCTTTGACCGGGGACGGAGCGTCGTACGGCCTGAGGGCGAAGCGAGGAATCGAGCTTAGAGCAGAGGAACTCAACGCTCAGGGCGGCTTGCTCGATCGGGAGGTCAAAGTGGATTTCCAGGACGGCCGAAACGACGCCCGGGAAGCTGTAAGCATCGCAACGAAATTCACCACGATCGACAAGGCGCCCGTCATATTCGGCTCTGCGGGCAGCACCGTGTCCCTTGCGATCGCACCGATTGCCAACCGGCACAAGGTCGTGATGATCTCGCCGATCTCCTCCTCGACGCAGCTTTCCGAGCAAGGCGGCCCTTATTTCTTTCGGACCTGTCCGGCCGACGACCTTCAAGCCGAGATTCTCGCCAACTGGGTGCACGAGTCGGGCGCGAAGCGTGTAGCCGTCGTGTACACCAACAACTCATGGGGGAAGCCCCTCACTGATGGTTTCAAACAGAAGTTCACGGCGATGGGAGGCGACGTCCTGCTCATCGAGGGCGTGGCGGAGAACATAAGCGACTTCCGGACAATCATCGCCAAATTGAAAACGCTTGAGAATCTCGATGCCGTCGTTTCACCGACGTACCCGAAAGAGGGCGGCACATTTGTCCGTCAAGCAAAGGAACTCGGGCTGAACAAGCCCCTCTTCGGTGGAGACAACTGGGGCTCGCCGGAGTTTCGCGGCGCGGCCGGCAGTGCGGCCGAGGGCGTTTTCTATACGGCTCCATCGGAGACAACGACCCCTGAGTACGTCGAATTCGCCAAACGATACCAAGCCAAGTACGAAGAGGAGCCTGACGTGTTGGCTGCATACGCCTATGACGCGGCCGACGCCGTCTTCCGGGCAATCGAGGCCTGTAAGTCCCTAGAGGGAGACAAGATCCAGCAAGCCCTGTTCGGCGTATCGTTCACCGGGGTATCGGGGCAGATCGCATTCAAGCCGAACGGGGACATCAAGTCCGAGGCCTTTGCTCGCTTTACGATCCAAAACGGTGAGCCCGTAGCCGTAGAATAACCAGGAGGGCAGCGATGCCGCAGCAACCACCATACTCACAAATAGCCCAAGAACCTACAGAAATACAGCCACGGCCATCAGGCGTGGCACACGCGACGGAGTATCGCCGCCGAATGCTTCAATGGCCGAATCCTGTCGAGTACGTCAACGACATGTACGGCTGCCATCCTGGCGAGGGGGACACCGAGTATTTCCGCACGGTGTTTGGAAAATGAGCCTGACTGCCGAAGATGAACAACTCTTCGAACGCTGGCGGGAGCGGATGGAGCAGCTCATTCGCGAGCACCCCCTCCAGATCATTACGTGGGAGGCTACCCGCCGCTGCAACCTGTGTTGCGTCCACTGCGGGTCACCGGCCGAAGATGTCGATCTTGGCGCGGAACTGACGGCGGACGAGGTTGTCGGTGCGTTCGAGCAGATCGCCGCCGACTTCGACATGGGCCAGTTCCGTCACGTCAACGTCACGGGCGGCGAGCCGTTCGTCCGCTCCGACCTGCTGGACATTCTCCGGCGTATCAGCCGCAACCCGCACTTCCGCAACACCGACATCCAGACCAACGGCATCGTCTTGGCCGACCATCCCGAGTTGTTTGACGAGTTGCGGCACGTCGGCGTCACCGGCCTCGGCATCAGCATCGACGGGCTGGAGGCGACGCACGACGCCTTTCGCCGCATCCCCGGCGGCTTCGCCAAGTCCTTCGAGGCGGCCCGGCTCTCCGTCGAACACGGCTACGTGACGACCGTATCCGTCGTCGCCCACGCGAAAAACGTCGATGAGATCCCCGCCCTATTCGAGCTAGCCCGCCGCGAGATTCGCCCGCGGGTCTTCCGCATCATGACCATCGACCCCATCGGCCGGATGGACTTTGACTCCCAGTACATGCTCTCTCCGGAGCAGACGCGACAGGTGATCGACTTCCTCAAGGCCGAGTACGGACGAAGCTGCCCCACCTACGCCGATCCGAGCACGACCATGGTAGAACTAGGCTGCGGCGGTTGGCTAGGCCGCGACCTGGAAGGCCTGGTCCGCCCCTTCATCTGGCACTGCATCGCCGGCATCAACAACCTCGGCATCCTCTACGACGGCAAGCTCGGCTCATGCAGCAACATCTCGCGCGAGTTTATCGAGGGCGATCTGCACACAGAGCGGATCAAGGATGTCTGGGATACTCGATACGAGCGTTACCGAGATCGGGAGTGGATGAAGACTGACACGTGCGCGGATTGTGCCGAATGGCCATATTGCCATGGAGGGCCGATGCACAAGTGCCGCGTGCATCCGCCTAGCGACCTGTGCCCTCAAGCTAGATTCCTTTTCTAACTGGACGCAACTATGGTAGAAATGGCCACGTTTACCTCAATTGGAAAAGCGATCACCGGTTCGATACCAGTGGCCGCCAAGATCGGCCACCTACTCGTTAAGGGCATTCAGTACTTGCGAGCAGAAAAACTAGACCTAAAGCTCGACGCCATGCAATACCCACAATTCCTGGCCAACATCTTGAGCACCCCCTCGATGAACCAAGTGTGTGGGGCCCACTCGGCGTTGATCGCTGGCTCCAGTTCGGCGGCGATGCCCTCTGTTGTTTCGGAGCGGCGATGTCCATTTCGGTCGCCCCCGCACGAAGTATATATGTTGTGCCCTTATGTGCCTTCGCAGTGGATCCGACACGCGTGCATACGCGACGAGTCTCGCATCGTCGACTACAAGAAACATGACAAGGCCCTAAGGAGTTTGGCCCACAGGGTTCGGCGTGACGCCAGGCAGGACAACCACAAGTGGTTTTCGTTGCAGGCGTCCACGATGCGATCCTACATTTCGGGGATTGCGGAGGACCTCTACGACGATTGCCCAACTTGGGGGCTCGTCCAAATGCCCGAGCACTTCGTGCAGCTACACAAGCAGACACGCTTAGGTTGGTGGAAGGCTCAGCGTTATCTGCTTCTCGGTAGGCAACAATGCGAGTTGCTGCTCTCCGACCCGTATGAGGTATTGTGGCTAATGGCAATCTGCAAGTTCTTCGAAAATGCGGACGACTTCAAGGGCAACTACGATTTTCGCATCGTACTGACGAGCGGTTCCGCTTTGTGTAAGAATAGCGATATTCAGATATTCGACAACAGCTACCTCATCAGCTACTTCCTCGGCTGGATGTCGAAGAAGGGGATCTGCACGATTTCGCCTCATGGCCGTGTGGAGTCGCCTCGGACTCGTGTGAAGTACTGCCTTGAACATGAAGACTACGTTTCTGTTGTGGGCAAGCGCCCGCCAAAGGTTATTCGAGATCTCATGGCGAAAATATGACCGGAAGCGTGCTCGTATGGATGCGTGGGAGAACACACATAGGCGTTCTAGGTGGCATCTCAGGACAGCGGTTAGACACAAAAGGTGTCGTTCCCAAAGAACGGCGATTCAGATGATTCGTGGAAGACGAATACGTCATCGGCAATGTGCGCTGCTGCTGGATGACGCGGTTGCGAGAGCGGTCCGTTTCCCAAGCAGAGCTAGTAGTACTACGCAAGGCATCGCGCGCCGGAAAGGTATAACATAATGTTCGATAAGTGCCTTCCGCGTAAACGCTACTACACGAAGGAGATACGGGTTTTCGCAAAGCAACCACGCCGCGCTGGGTGCTTGCACACGATGGTGGCGGCGTGGTAGAGCAAGACAAAGGAAAATGGGACGCTTCGGCGCATAGCTACGATCGGCCTGAGCCCGTAGGGCTGGCCTATATCGGAGGCTCGCTCCGTGCGGCAGGTTTCAGTGTTGCTCTGCGAAGCTGGATCGAACTGGAGGCATGGCTCCCGACGATGAAGGAGTCACGGCTGTCATTCATCTCCGCTACGACGGCGGAATGGCCACATGCCGTCCGGACCGCCGAAGACGCCAAGCGGCGGGGCAATCTCACAATCGTCGGCGGATACCACCCCACGGGCGTAGAGCAGCATGATCTGAATGAGACGCCATTCGATTATCTGGTCAAAGGAGAAGGCGAACACGTTAGTGTCGCACTGGCAAAAGCGCTGCTGCACGGACGACCGGTGGATGCAACGCTCGACGGATCTGCAGATCGTGTCGCCGGCAGGTTCATCACCGCCAGAAGGATCGAGGATCTTGACAGCCTGGCGTTCCCGTTGAGGTCCGAGCGGTTTCTGGCCGGGAAGATATGTGATCTGATGTACCCTCCGGTCTCGCGGCAACAGAACTTTGCCCTGGTGGTCGCATCGAGGGGATGTAAACACGGCTGTTCTTTCTGTGCGGCTTCTACAATGTGGGGCCGCGAGGTTCGCAAACGCTCCCCGGAGAACGTTGTCGAGGAGCTCCGGAGCCTGAAGGAAGAGTTCGGAACCAATACGGTCGTGTTTGCCGACTTGTCGTTGGGCCAGGATCGGGCCTGGACGATCGATCTTTGCCGCGCAATCAAGGCGGCTCAACTGGGCATTCACTGGTACCCGTTGTGCAACATGTCGATCGATCGCGAGGTTCTGCGTGCGATGGCCGATGCGGGCTGTACCAAGATTGGGTTCGGCGTGGAGGGCCTGTCGCCGCGAGCGGTGGAACGACTGAAACCTCAGAATCCGCACGATTTCGACGTCGCAAACGACCTGTTCGGATACTGCAACTCGCTGGGCATCCTGGTCAAGGCGTTTTTTATGATCGGTCACCCATGGGAGACGCGGGAGATTGTCCAGGAGTACTTCGAGTGGCTGCCCCGGCTGCGGGCCAATCACATCAAGCTGATGTTCTTCACTCCGTTTCCCGGAACGAGTGAATGGCCGAAGCATCGCGACAAACTCGTATCCGAGCGATGGGAGGATTTTGATACGTTTAGCCTGCCGGTCGTCAAGAATCCGGAGATCTCGGTCGAGGCCTATCGCGAGCTGAGGAGGGAGTTGATTGCTCTCTTTTACGAATCAGGCGCCTTCATCGACGTTACGCGGAACATGTTGGCGAAGTATCCGCACTATGCAGAGACGTTTAGCGAGTTTGTCGCCTTCCTGCGGGAAAACGGGATAGCGAATGTCGACGCGTCAGATTTGCGGTTATCGAGCGGGAGCAACGGTTCGGCCTTGGCTCATAAAGACCGCCAGGCATTCGGGGTAGCGGCGTGCAAATAACGGTCAACATAATTGTAGCGTCGAGCACGATTCTGCTTATGGCGATCGGTTTTGCCCTGATATTTGGAACGACCCGGTTTTTTCACTTCGCGCACGCCGCAGTCTACGTTGTGTCGGCGTATGCGGCATATGCTGGGAAAGTACTGCTCGATCTGCCGACAATAGCAGCGTGCGTCCTCGGGGTGATTGTAGGCGTGATGCTGGGCAGCGCGCTGGAGATCGGAGTCTACAGGCCGCTACGACGGCGACGGGCATCGGCTCTAGTTCTCTTGATTGCTTCGATGGGGCTCTACATTGTGCTGCAGAATGGCGTTTCACTGATCTTCGGCGACGATAGCAAGTCACTGAATTCGGGGACCGTCGAGGAGGGGCTCGCTGTTTTTGGGGCACGGATTACGCCTAGTTCGCTGTTAATCGTATCCGTCGCCGTCGCGTGTGCCATTGGTGTGACGGTGCTGCTGAGAAGGACGGGGCTCGGTCGGGCGATGCGGGCGGTCGCGGACGACGCCGAACTCGCTCGCATCCGCGGCATCCGGGCCGACCGGGTTATCCTCGCGACGTTCGCGATTGGCTCCGGCTTGGCGGCGGTCGCCGGTATCCTGGTGGCGCTCGACGTGAACATGCGGCCGACGATGGGTATGAACGCCCTGATGCTCGCGATCGTCGCGGTCATCATAGGCGGTGTAAACAGCATCGGCGGAATCGTCCTGGGATCACTGCTCCTGGCGACTGCCCAGCAAGTCGCCATCTGGCAGTTTGGTTCACAGTGGCAGGACGCCGTCGCGTTCGCGATTCTGTTGGTTTTCCTGCTGGCTCGGCCACAGGGGATCTTCGGTAAACCGCTTCACAAGGCGAGTGTGTAGCTGAAGAGGAACGTATGAAGATCAAACTCGGCGTAGTGGAGTTCGAATCCAGCGAGTTGCGGGAGACGATCCTGTCCTCTCGCCAGCTATTCGAGCGTTCGCAGAACCCAGCTTCCTTCTTGGATTGCGTCGACCGACAGAAGCTCCTTTCCTCGCTTGGGAACGCGATCGGATTCCTCTTGAGGGACCGTTTGGAAGAAGGTGACGGCAAGGGAGGATGGGGGAAGTCGGACTCCCTCTTCATGTCAGACCTGTATGGCCCCAAGGCGGGCGCGGACACACACGATAGCGTCATGACGACCGTGTCTGTGATTGTAGCGCTCCAGGCTGCCGATAGACTCATGCGGTGTTTCTCCAGTGCTTTTGCAGTGCATACTTGGCCACAGATCTGGGACGAAGTCCGTTCGGGCATGAGTGCCTACACGAAGGTACGTTGGGACTTCTCCACGGGCGCCGCTCGCATGTTGCCGTTGGAGAAAGGGCGTACTACGCCTCGGTATAGACACACAGCTTGGTTTCTACAGTTGGCAGGAACTGACTGCGGTTTCGTGGACGCTGAGCGTATCGCGCGATACCTAATTGAGAACTTCAACAGTGTCCATTGGGAAGAGGAGAAGGCGGCAACGCCTGCCGCCGCCTTGTCCGCATTTGACCTGATGAAGAGGGACGAAGGTCTGCTGGGGCTCTTGAACGAGGCGGAGGTCGCGGAAAGGTGGCGATTAGCTGAGCAGGTTCTTGTGGAGAGGTACGTGACCGACTTGGAGGGTTGGACTTCCGGGATGGACCCAGAAAAGGGACGCCAACTCTACACGCTCGGCATCCTTGCTGTGCTGGCAGACCTGTTCGCGGACACCGCCACTCCGCTGGGGGCTTTGATGCAGAGAGCTATGGAGGCAACGCTTCAGTCGCCATGGCGTGGACGGTCCGGCAGCGGCCTGCCAGTCGAGCCTGAAGCTGGCCCGGACATATCAGTGTCTTGCCTAGGGGTGAGTACGCTGATATGTCGGCATCGCGCGTGCGGATTGCAGGAGGATGAAAGCAGCGAGTTCGCCAGAATCTTGTCGTTCTTGGTCGATGCGAATGGAGACGCCGACGGATGGCCAGAGCGGTCATATGCGTGGGCAGTCAGTTACTTTGTGAAAGATGTGTGCGGCCTTTTATTGGAGACTTGACTAACAGTTGTGGAATACGCCCTGCACATTCTCGTTTTCGTCGGGATCTACATCATCCTGGCGGCGTCGCTCGATCTGCTGGCCGGGCATACGGGGCTGCTGTCGATCGCACACGCCGCGTTCTACGGTCTCGGTGCGTACACGTCCGCGCTTCTGACCGTCAAAGCGGGCGCGCCTTTCCTGCTAGGCGTTCTCGGGGGCATGTTTGTCGCGGCGTTATTGTCGCTGCTTGTGTCGCTGCCGTCTTTGAGGCTCGTGGACGACTACTTCGTCATAGCAACGTTTGCGTTCCAGGTCATCCTATTCAGCGTCTTCAACAACTGGAATGAACTCACCGGCGGCCCCACCGGCATCCCCGGCATCCCGCAGCCAGCCATCTTCGGGCTGGCAATCACCTCGCACGGAGGCTTCCTCGCAGCGGTCGGGTTGTGCGCCGCGGCGGCGTATGGGGTCGTCTGGCGGCTCTCCTCGGGGCCGTTCGGGCGGGTGCTGCATGCGGTTCGCGAGGATGAGGTCTTCGCCAAGTCGCTCGGGAAGAACACGCTCCTGGCCAAGATCGTGGCTTTCGCAGTCAGCAGCGCCCTGGCGGCCCTGGCCGGGAGTCTGTACGCCCACTACATCAGCTATATCGATCCGACCAGCTTTACGGTCATGGAGTCGATTCTGATCATCTCAATCGTGATCATTGGCGGAGCTGGGAGCCTGTGGGGGCCGTTTATCGGGGCCGTGGTGCTCGTGATGCTGCCTGAGGTGCTACGATTCGTGGGGCTACCGAGTTCGGTGGCCGCCAACTTGCGGCAGATCATCTACGGCGGTCTGTTGGTGACAATGATGCTGGTACGCCCACAGGGTCTGGCGGGTAAGTACGCGTTCGGGAAATAGCGAATGCGCGGCGACCGGTGGATAAGGTGTGAAGTAGAGCGGTGCGAGGTTTCTCGCGCAATGAATAGGCGGTAGCCAGGCACATGGGAGCGATGGCGTGCAAGTGTTGCGTTGCGAGAGGTTGAGCAAGTCCTTCGACGGTGTAAAGGCGTTGGACTCCCTCACGCTAGACCTGCCGGCATCGGAGATCGCCGCCATCATTGGGCCGAATGGAGCGGGTAAGACAACGCTGATCAACGTTATCTCCGGCTTCCTTCGCCCCGACGGCGGGAAATGCCTGCTCGGCGAGCGCGAGATCACGCGAGCAGCGCCGCACAAGATCAATGCCCTTGGCGTTGCCCGCACCTTTCAAGATCTGCGCCTGGTACGCCTGATCAGCGTGCTCGAGAACGTCATGCTGGCCCGACCCAACCAGCCAGGCGAGAGGCTCTGGCGAGCCCTCACTCAGCTCGGCGTGAAACGGGACGAACGGCGGAACCGCGCCGAGGCCGAGCGACTCCTCGACTTTGTGGGTCTCACGCAAAAAGCAAAGGAACCGGCCGGTGAGCTGTCGTACGGCCAGCAAAAGCTCCTGTCGCTGGCCTGCTGCCTTGCCACGGAGGCGAGCATCCTCCTTCTGGATGAACCGATCGCCGGTATGCATCCCGAAATGGCGGAGCGCATACTTGGCCTGCTTGCGCAACTTCGGGATGCGGGCAAGCTGATCGTGTTCATTGAGCATGACATGGGATCGGTGAGAAAGGTGGCCGACATGGTCTACGTGATGGACGACGGGAGGCTGATCGCCCAAGGTCCTCCGGACGAGGTCCTTGATCGCCCGGAGATCATGGAGGCTTTCGTTGCCTAGCGAGCGGGAACGCACGCCTGCATCCTCTCCGGCTCCGGACACACCCGACGCCGGGAGCGACGGTCAGCTTCTGCTGAAAGTTGATTCGCTCGTTTCCGGCTACGGCCAGAGGCAGGTTCTAGGAGGCGTCGACGTTGTGGTCAACGCGGGCGAAATCGTGGCCATCATAGGCCACAACGGGGCCGGGAAATCCACACTCTTAAAGGCAATCTTCGGCATGATTCCCGTTTGGGCAGGGCGTATCGTCCATAACGGCGAGCAGATTGAAAGGCCGGAGCCACGCAACTGGCTCAACCGCGGTGTCGTATACGTACCGCAAGGCAACCGCGTTTTCGGCGATATGTCCGTCCGCGAGAATCTCGAAGTTGCGACCGCCAGTATCCGCAGCAAATCAGACCGCGGGGCCGGAATCGATCGTGCCCTGTTACACTTCCCTCAACTCGCGAGTCGTCTCCGGCAGCGAGCTGGCACACTTTCCGGGGGCGAGAAGCAGATGCTCGCGTTGGCCTGCGCGTGGGTACTTTCGCCCCGGCTCTTGCTGCTTGACGAACCCTCGCTTGGACTCGCGCCGCCGCTGGTGACCGAGGCAATGGGGCGGATAAGCGCGACCGTGAAAGGGAGCGGCGTGTCCATCCTGGTTGTCGAGCAAAAGGTCCGCGAGGTTCTCAAGATCGCCAATCGGGTCTGCGTTCTACGAAACGGTAACGTATCCTATTGGGGGCCCGCAGAAGGGCTCTCGGACGCTGATAAGCTGCGGGAGGCATATCTGTGATCGCCTGTGGCTTGGCAAGGCCAAGCGGGCATACGGATACGCGGACCGAGAGCACGGGGCACGGCTCACTGGGCTTTCCTGCCGCGAACGTGTGGCTACCGAAAACTCGTTCCTTGTTGATGCATGAGGACTTGCGCGTTTCGCCCTCACGGTCCCGATTCAGTACGATGTACCCTCACAGCCGAACCTCGCCGAGCTCCTGGGGGCTGCTCGGCTCGGCTGTGACTAACGTCGGAGTGGCCTGCTCCCCAGAATCTGATCCAGGTGTTATGAGAGTCCTTGGCCCGGCGGCGGCTTGGCCGCTGCCGGGGAAGGAGACTCTCGATGAAACGGAAAAAACACACGCCGGAGCAGATCATC
>SDBV01008492.1_pt1 | contig 13845 bp, 17 predicted proteins | sample 2277081 | NCBI WGS metagenome assembly SDBV01 (sample SAMN10402039, study PRJNA504765) | marine sediment metagenome | isolation source: marine sediment core GS10_PC15, 223 cmbsf | place: Arctic Ocean: Southern Knipovich Ridge | collected 2010 | reverse complement strand
GTGCAAAGAATGTCATCCTCGATCACCTCATTCGCTGCCATGGACACATTGTTACGGCGGAAGTTGCGGTTCGGATTGTCGATCGTGAAGAGCACGGGCACGGTGTCGTCTCGGTGCACCTTCGTGTCTACGAAAAAACCCACTTTAGGCCCCCCGTCCTGAGCATTGTGACGCAGCTTCACCGATCAGCGTGAAGTCACCGTTGTCCGGATCAGCGAAGACTCGCGTCTTGTCGCTCTCGATAAGCACGCTGCTGTTGATCTCCAAGCCCAGCATGGCCTGCATCGCGGCCAGCGTGAGCGTAGCACCACCGCCCTGATTCGAGTGGGCGATGAAGTTCGGATCAGGTGTTATGAAGCAGTTACGATCATTCTGGTTCGCCGGAAAGGGTGCCAACAGGGGATCGGGATTCCTCGGGTCGATGTTGACGTAACTCGGCCCGTTGGGACCAGTACCTACGAGCCCGAAGAACACGTTATCCGTCCATTCGTGACCCTCGACCGGTCCGTACAGGCGGAAAATCTGGTCCATGTCCACGAAGGTGTTGAACCTGACTCGAGATGTTCTGACGTTCGGCCTCAAGCGCGCACCGGTCCTGCTCCGCACGTCGTAGACGATGTTGCGCTCGAAGACGAGGTGGCGAGGTGACCAACGCCCAAGTTCTTGCACGTGGTGGATCGTGTTGCCCTCGAAGACCACGGTGTTAGAAGGCGAGAGTTTCACATAAGAAAACGAGGGAACGTTGTAGACGGTGTTGTTACGGATCTCCACTAGCCCGGTCTGGCACGGGTGCTCCGAGTCCCTTGGCCAAGTGCATGAGATGATGTTGAACGCTCCGTTGTGTTCAGCGTCGGCCTGATCCCACGGAACACCGTCGGGCGTGAAATCGTGGACGAGGTTGTCCTCGATGAAGATGTTGTACGCGCCGAACGTCGAGCCGGAGGCCGGCCCCGTGGCGTCCACCTTGATCACGCCTGGATTCGAGCGTAGGGCAGCGCCTCCGGGGCCGAAGGCGTAGTTATAGACCTCGTTACCGATGATCCAAATGTCGTGGGTGTTGCTGCTGTAGCGTTCGTTGATGCCGATGTGGCCACCGTTGATCGCCAGGCCCTCGATGCGCCAGAAAGAGATGTTGTTGATCCGCACTCCGTCCAGCTCGGTGATCTCAGGGCGCTCGCCTGGATAGTTGCGTAGGGTAATTACGGCTCCAGGTTCGCCACTACGAACACCTCGTGATCCTGAGATGTTAGCGATAAACTCATCACCGTGGCTCGAATCATAGACGCCCCCACGCAGGTAAATCACGTCACCAGGCAGGGCCCGCAACACAGCTTCCTGCGGAGACCGGAACGGGAAGTCGGCCGTCCCCTCAGCGGTGTCGTCACCGTCAGGCGCGACGTGCCAGTGCGTGACCCCGACCGAAGGCGGCAGGACGGGCAACGTCGTGACGAACGGGTCACTGGCCTCTCCCGTGACCTCGTTCGTCGCTACGATCGTCAGCTCGGTCACGTCATATCCCTGTAATGTCGAACTCCCCGTCGCCAACCTGCGTGATCTCTACGTCTATAGGAGTGGGCGTCACCGCGAATGATGTGGGATCAGGTGGCATCGGCAGGTCACTCACCGTAGGCTGGCTGCTCTCGTCCGTCGCCACGTTCGTCAACACGATGCTGACTGAGACGGGCGGACGTGCCCCGCCCTCGTAGGCGACAACCATCCGCAGGGTGCCGCCCCTTGGCACGCCTTCAGGTGGAACATAGGTGACACTATTGATTGTCGGTGCAGCCATGATTACTCCTCGAAGTCCATGTACGCCTCAAGGGTCTGCGCGTCCACGAAGTCCGCCCTTATCGCAAGCCTGCCGGCGCCACCCATGATAATCTCCCGGCTCCAAGCGTCCCGAATGTCGAAATCCGCCTGCGGGTGCAGAGTGTGGGCGCGGAGAAGGTCCCCCGCCGTTGGCTCAACTGTGTACTGAGATACGGCGGTCGTCAGAAGAGACTCGGAAAGCGAATCCTGCAATTTCCGAACAGCCAACACAGTCCCCGTACCCAATGTGGTCTGCCGCAGGATATCCACAATCCCTGGCGCCTGAGTATTAGAGGTTCCTGTCCCCCCACATCCATACCCGATCAAAGCCGCTCGGTGGTTCGCCACCGTGAGCAACTGAATTAGGGTCTCGACTGTCGCAGCTACAACAGCCTCAGAAGCGATTCTCGCTGATCCTTCCAGTCTGGCCATGGTTTATACTCCCCCTCTTTGGTTTGCCGCAAATGCGACGTGTGGCACTCTCCTCCTCATGAACTAACCACCTGAAGAACTGGCCGCAATTTGCACAGAGCATATGGCCAGTTGCTTTTCTTGTTTTATCCAACACTACTAGGTGCTTCTTCACACACCAAGGACATTCCAATCTGGTTTGTCGAACATTGATATCCTTCGTAATTTCGATCTCGGTAGTAATAGCATTTACTTCCCAAGTCTCCATCGGGTTGGTGTGCATTAGATTGGCCTCTCGATGCCATTAGCTGTCGCACCTACCAAGGCTAGATCACTCTGCACCCGAATCTCCTCTGGATTCTTGACGTCGAAGGTGAATGTAACCCTCTCGTCATTAGCAGGAACACCCTTCTCGAACACGATAAAGTTCTCCGGAACCGTTGGTCCTGCTCCTGCTCGATGAACTACTCTAACCCTCACGGAGTCTATCGCATTTCGGTTAGTAAAGATCACCTGAACATCTGCCTGAATATTTACAGCCGGAGCATAAAGCGCTGTCTCAACTCCCGCCGCCAAATCTACTTGACCAAGAAGACTCATCTCCTTGCAAACCTTGCTCGGGCTTCAAGTTCCGGCGCTACGCTATTTAAGTGTAAGATCCCCTCAACCTTCGTCCCCGCGTTTGCTGTCCGCTCTTGAATCACGTTAACTAGAAGAGGATCAGGAATTTGGATACTATCTATAATCCCCTCAATATCATCGAACTCGATATCTATCTCCGCGAGACTGATGGTACCAAAGATCCATCTATCCGCCAAGCGAATAAGAACGTCCCCTTCATTAGGGAAAGCTCCTGATGCAGCAGATCGAAGAATCTCCTCTGCTTCAAAGATAGTACTCAAAGGAGGATCCTCCCTTGAAACGTCTCGTCCACCCCTTGTCTTGAGTCTTTCTGAAGATCCCTAAGAGACTGAGCAATCTGGATTCCTTCTTGAGGATTCTGACTCTCCAGCCATTCTTCTGTCGGAAGGACTCTCAACTTGTTCTGAGCGATCTGGAAGATGAAAGTCGCTCTATCATCCTCTTCCAGATCTATCAAAGCATTTCTTAGAGCAATAAGGTGTATCACCCTGTCATACATCGCAGGTAGCTCTGAAACGCTCGATCCAGACGTTAAGATGGCCGGCTGTTTGATATAAAACAGTTGCAAATTGTAGACTGCATCGGCTAGAGGAAAGATATGAAACAGGTCATCCACTCGAGTATATCGAGAAGGCTTGCCCGTTGTTGTGATATCGAACAGTTCAAAGTTCTCAATCGAGGTTCGAAGAATCCGCTTCTTATTTGTAGTATCCCTCAAAACAAGGGAAGCAATCAGATCCGTTGGAACGTTGTACTCTCTCTGATCTGCTACAGTAGAGGCTGTAGCACAAGTTCGTCTACCCTGAATATCTAACTCAGCAAACAGCTCGATCTGAGCGTCATTGATCCAGCGATCCAATCTCTCGTTACCCTGCCTCTTCTCGCCTAAGGCCAGATTAACGCTAGTTCTGAAATTATCGAGAGTTTCAAGTCCCACTAGCTGAAGCCTCCGAGGGTTGAGATATTGTTGGCTGAGTGTGTGCCAGTCCACCTAGAAGGAAGGAAAAGTCCTGTCCTGTCAACCTGCTACTCAAGAAGCTCACGGCTCGATTAATCCAGATCACACCTCTCTGATCCTCCCCAACAGCCAGCAATCCATATCCTGTCGCAAGAAGGATTATACCGTTGTCTACATACGAGGGAAGAACAGTCACATCTCCATCAGCTACGAGTATCGCGGGGGTAATCTTGAAATAAGCAGTCAGGTCATAGATCAGATTCGGATTCGGCCAAATCAAGACCTCCAAGGCCCTTCTGGACCACCGATCAGGAGCCGCCGTAGTCACACTTCGATCCAACCGAAAGTACTCACTCTCAGGTATCCAAGTGAGCAGGTTATCGTTAGTGTCATCACGGACCATCTGAATGATTAAAGGATTCACCGGACCGGCATAGTTATTCTGTCCTACCACCGTTGGGATAGCCAGAGATCCATCCAGCTCGGTAAAGTCAATTCCAGTCGCAATATCGGTATAGGCTAAGTTGATCCAGGTATCTCGACGAGGATCGTTAACATTCTGCCTTGTTCCCATTGTAGATGCGATCTCAGCACGCATCTGAAGTAAGGTTAGAACACCCATCAGGCTATCCTCACAAGATCCACATTCACCCCACCGCCATTCTCTCTTGACCCCGCCTTCGCATGCTCCAGTTGAACATGTTCCGCTCCGAGTGGGAGGGGAAACAAGCCATTCTCAGCGATGAATAGCTTAATCCCTAGAGGCTTGAAAGATGCAAGTAACTCATCTCCATCCTCTATCCCCAAGACCTTTAGATAATTCCCTCTCCGAAGAGAGATCCATCCTGTCAGGCCTGTCTTGTTGCTTTGAAGCAAAACAGCAGTCATCGTTCCGCCTTGTTCAACGAATGAACACCTATGCCCCCGAAGAGCCGTCGATGCCTCTCCAGTCAGTTGCACCAGCGCTATTCCGAGCGATGATACCAAACCAACTGATCTGCTCCCGACCGTCAAAGCCACTTACATCCTGAGGCTTCGATCTCCAGAAATACTGCAACGGGTACGACCTTGAGTTCTTCGGGATCAAGGTGAACCACGCATCGACATCAGTCAGGTACTGAGACTTCATCGGCATCAAGCCCTGTCGGGAGACAACGTTACTCCCTTCAAGAGATTCAATACCTTCGACCGCAAACGTCGTCGTCACGACTTGTGTCTGAAGGATCTCCAAAGCCTGGAACCAGCCCTGAATTGCGACTAGAACAACTGAAGGCATAAGGCTGATCTTCAGATCACGGTCAGTTCTCAGATCCATAAACCGTTCCAACGATCCCTTCAAAGCAGTCGTCGAAAGGTCCACGTCCGCCGCTGGTCTGTTGGTAAATGTTAGCGTACCAACCCCAGTATGAAGAGTGTTGATAAGAGACAGCCCATCGTACGTCAAGATCGTGCTGAAAGCGTTATTCAACACCGCGTGAGCTGTAACCTCTTCTGACTCTCTCATCGAACGAGCCAGATTGGAAGCACCCTCGCTATTCAGGGCACCATACACGTCATCCTCCACGGCCTCACGAGTGATCTCATACCCAAGACCAAACCCCGTGTGGATATATCTCACCCTGCCGCGGAACTTCGGCCGATCCATAGCAATCGGCAGACCTTCGGATCTCCTGACGGCGATCGGCAATCCAGTGACTACCAGATCATCCTCATACGCCTTACCAGAGGTATCAACGTTGAAGATTCCCGGGTAAATCGCTGGAAGCTCGTTGTAGTCGTCGATAAAGACTTTACGAGCGCCGGGCCTCAGGAGTTCCTCAAACTGCCCTCTTACAACAGTCATGATTCTCTCCTAGACCTGGAATTGCCTGTTTGCCGCCAAGACACTGACTTCGTAGAAGCCGGCGGGACCTACACCAGAGAGATAGATATCTTCGATGGTCAGGCGAGTGTTAACAGTGGTGGTGTCCACCTGTGCCCGACCGCTTGCATCTACCGCGAGTTCCCTAGCTTCCCCGACGTCAGTTGCTACAGGAGTACTGTCGACTCCGTCCATCAAGAAGGTACTATCCGGGTAAGCGACATAGACTAGGCAGAACCCTGCATCAGGGTCCAGCACTGCCAACACCGCATTATGAGCCGCGAAGCCCAAGATGGTCGCCGGATCTGCACCTGCCACAATGACTTCGCCAGCCGCGTCTAGGAGCACCGGAGCGCCCTCTAGATACGTCTGCGTAGACTCCAACGGAAATCGACGAATTCTCCTTCCCTTGTTAGGGATAGTAGGAAAAGCCATCGTTTCTCCTGGCGTTCGAGTACCTAAGCCTCCCTGTGAGACTCAGGTCCATCCACTTCCTGTTCTACGGCTTCTGTAACACTTCGACCCATAGGACGCACCTTATACTCCTGGCGCATCCCTTTGGCCAGTTGGATCTCGTCAACAGTGCCATAGAACTCTTCCTCGACTCTGGCATACTCACCTTCAGCAGCCTTGTCAAGGTCCTCCTGATAACCCCGTCTGATCTCCGCGTCGATGGACATCATAACTACATCACCTACTCGAATGAGGTCATCATTCTCCATTCCTGGCAAGTACACAGCGACGTCCTTGCCAAGATCTCTCACAAAGACCAACTCATACTTGTCAGCCTGTCGATAAACGACATTGGAGAGTTCAGGTTTGTGTATGGGCGAGTAGACCCACCGCACATCCTTACCTTCATGCGTCTTGATATACATTTCTGCAAGTATTTCCAGACGCCGATTGACTTTACCAGCGCTCTTCACACGAGTGTGCGGAGCAGCTTCTTTCTTCTCTTTTGAGGGAGTTGTTCTCTTCTCTTCAATCTTTTCAGTCTCTTTATCCATTTCGGTATCCTCAAGTGGGGAGTTTTAGCTCAGGAGGGTTATCTCGATACTGGATCCACTCCTTAGGATCAGATATCCCATGAGCACGCATAACCTCGGTCTCCAGATCACTGAGATTCGCATCACTCTCTGGAGGCTCTTCAGGAGCAGGTATGCTAGGAGGAATAGTTCCAGAGTTAGCCCGAGCATCTCTAGCTCTCTCCGCGATCACCGATTCTCCCAAGGCCAGTTTGTAAGCCCCCATGATATTATGCCTAGTCGCAGGAGTCTTACTATCCTTGAGAAGCTTCCGGACTGCCTCCTCATGCTCATCAAAGTCCCCAATCTCCCTGCTAACCATTGAGAACTCCGCCTCCCCAACTCGATTAGAGAGATCACCAACTGCATCAACATAACCTCTCTTCGCCGCCCACCGATCAAGAGCCTTGTCCACGTCCTCAAGAATCAGCTCTTCCATCGGCTTCTCATCATCTGGATCTGGATCCGCAGGAGGAGTTGCACCCACTACTCCCCTAAGTTCTGCTATCTGCGTCTTCAGATCGTCCACCTCATTGTTCCTCGAACCCAAACTAGTAATCATATGGGATAGGAGGAACTTGACCTCCGCTTCTGGACGATCCTTCAAATCATCAGGCAGAACATCCAGCGAAATCGTAGCCGGTTCTTTTGGCGGATCGTCTCCTTCCTTCGGTGGATCACCAGCCGGTGGATCTTTAGGTGGATCCAGTACTTCTGGTTCGTCAGCCATGTTTCATCCTCTCATCGACGAGGGTTAAAATTGTCTCTCTCCCATCAACATCTCAGCCAGTTCAGGCTGATCCTTCTTCATTTCTTCATAAGACGTCTCCATCCGATTCTGGACATACTCCTCAAACGTACTTTTGTTAACCTCCACTAGGCTCTCCACCAAAGAGTATACCTGCATCCACGCTTGTAGAGCCCCCTGCCGGCGGAGGAAGTCTTGGTGGGTTTCTGCTAAGTTCAGGTACTCCACCATCTCGACTCCTAAGAGTCTCAGCCTGTCGCAGTATATCTTCCAGCCCACCGAGCTTTTCAAGGATCTCAGCGCTTTCAACTCCTCGGGCGAAAGATTCCAATCCCCCCAAGTCTTCGGCTCTAGGAAGGACACGCTCAAGGACCGTAAGACCTGCAAGTGCTTCTTCCGGGTCTGAGACGTCAAACGTCTCCAATACGTCACCAAGGAACTTCTGAGCCCCTTTAACCATCGCTTGAACCACACTTGGCAATGCCTCCGGAGCTAGTGCCTGCGCAAGAGGCAGCATCTCCTTGTATAGGTTATTTAACAAGTTGAACATCGCAAGGGAATTCTCACGCTTAACTTGTCGATTTTGTAAGGATGTAGGAACTTGGACTCGAACAGCTAATCCCAACTCCACAGCTCTCTTCGGCAGCCTGAAGACTGCCTCCACTATCCTTCCTCTCTCTCCCATCCAGGCTAGACCCTTCCCGTTCAATCCGTGCTGGAAATAAAGATCGATCCCTTGACCTCCAACCTCATTCAATCCTCCCCTAATTGCCCGAACAGTTAAGTCAATCCGCTTAGCCTGTTCCTGAAGGAGAGCAAGTTGAGCACTAGCGGTAGTCCTAGAGACTGGTTGAGCTGATCCTGCTGTTACCTCATTCGTACCAGAAAGCCTATCTCCATAATCTCGAAGAAGTAACTCTTCATTCACCGTCGAGGGGTAGATCTCACCTATAGCCATCTCACGAATGTCGTTATGGACATCTAGCACTTCTATGATCTTACCACTGTAAAGAGGATCTCCAGGCTGAAATCCTCGAACTCCTTTCCGCTTCAGGAAGATTTTCAAGCTGGCTAGGGTAATGTTATCGGATCTCTGATTGAATCTACCTGAGATAGCTTCCTGAATCTGCTCAAGCATCTCGCAAAGACCCTGATCGTAGAATCTTCCAGGCTTGGGAAAATAGCCTAATTTAACAAAAGGTCGCTTCCCATGCCAGTAAGGATGAAACTGTCGTCCTACGATCTTCTCCAGAGTTTCACTATAATAGAGAACGATCTCCGTCATCCGAGGCTTAGTACCATTCTCCTTAGGCTGGATATTGTACTTTGTCCAGATCTCGTAAAATACATACTCCAATCGCTCAGTCGGCTTAGTATCCTCAATCTCCTCCTGCAATCTCTTGCTCTTAGGTATATCTTGCTCTGGCTGCTTTGGTTTGAGAAGCTTCCACGTTCCTTTAGCGAACCTACCATTTCGCTCTTGATCCAAGATATCTGTTTCATTGAGGCGAAGTCGCTTGCCACACCAACGAGCTTTTTGAATACTTGACTCTCCAAAGCGAATGAAGAAGTCTTCCAGAGCTATGTTGTAAGTAATCGGGCCATCATGCTCAATTATGTTCTTCGGGTAGACACTCTTACCATCAGAAGTGATATGAAAGAGCTCTTTTTCAATAACCTCATATCCGACCTCGATAATAGAAGTCCCTAACTGAGCAGCTTCGATTATCCAAGGTACAGCAGTCTGGTCAATCTTCATATCTCGCTCGGACGCGATATCAAGAAATGTTTCCAGTTCGTCAATAAACGGTTCCCACTCCTCGGCCAAATCCTGTAACACCCATCGAGGACGAGCCGTGAGAGTAGCTTGAACTAACTGAGCAGTGAGAGTGTTTACCGCCTCCTTAACTACGGGGAGGGTCAGATTTGAAGCACCGAAGAATGGAAATGTCTTTGGGCCTTCAGGCATGGGCACGTCGTAAACCAGCCTCCAACGAGCCAACTTTCGCTCAAAGTCAGCTCGCTCAGACTTCGCCATAGAGATCTCGTCCCGAACGAAGTTACGAACCTCCTGTTCGATAGGATTCCAGATCGAGTCAGGTATCTTCGCGGGAATTGGAGTCTGCTGAATAGGGGCTTCAGCTTCCCCTTCCGGCTCTTCTTCAAGAACCGTCAGTTGATCTACTGGCGTCGGGATGATAGACTCAGCCATTCAGCTACTCCGCTTGAACCTCTTCTTGTCCTTCAGGAGATGAGTCTTCTTCCCTCGGAGAGTTGGTTCCAGTTCCAGAAGAGGGAACTTCGTCTGTCTCCTCTCCTTCTGTCTCGGTTGATGGATAGACCGTGGCTAACTGAACCTCGCCTATAGTCTCGAAATCCTCCACTTCCCATTCTGACTCCCTCAAAAACCTCCGAAGCTCTCTTCCTATCGGAGCTGAACTGCGTTGAGGATTGAGATGAACGTACAGAATGATACTCCCGTCCTTCTGAGGGTCATCCAGAACGCAGTTTGGATAGGCCTTATGTGCCTGAGCGGCAGCATCTCCACTTAGACACCTTACAGCTTTGTACTTCGCATCTTCTCTAGGCATTACTTTTCTCCTATGGTGATGGGCAGGCTGCCCAAGGCGTTAAGGGATCAGGATGGCAGGAAAGCCAAGCAGTAGGGGGTGCAACTTCTTGGCAAAAGGTCTCAAGAAGAAAGGCTTCCATCTGAGACATCTCAGCTCCAGACGCTGCGACGCTATACCCCGAGATCCAAGCCTGCTTTACGTCAGTAACTGCAAGAATACCTCCAGCCACATCGAATAAACTTGCACCCGAAAAGGAGGTAAGGGGAGCTGTGCTAGAGGCTTTTATAGCCACCTGAATCCCGTCGAGTCGTATAAGCTTGCCGTCCGACTGAGAGAACCGACAGGTCAGCACATGACATGATCCATCTGCTACCACGGTCCCCGGCGGAGCCTCCACAGCAATAGCCCCCTCATCAGTTCCAAAGCTGAATACCACCCTACCATTTGTATGAGCGTAAATCTCAATTTGCTGATTATCTCCAAAGTTAGGACCTCCCATCCAAGGAGAGGAGGCAGCGAGAGAAATCATTCGGTAAACGAGGAAGATAGTGACATCCGAGCCTATGAAGACGGTGCCGTCAAATCTGTAACTCCCACTCGGAGCGAGGAGCCTCAAGGCCTCTAAAATATCATCCGACCATGCCCCAGGTTCATAGAAGGCTATTCCCACAGCAGTTGCATCGTTTGATTGACCACTAGAGTCTGTCCAAGTTGTGATCGAAGCGCCGTCAGCTGTATCTCTCAAGGTAATCACATCGAACTCAAACTCTGGACTGGAGATCACTGGCTTCGGGCTGACTAGCTTAAGTCCTGGCACATCGAATCTATCAGCCAGGAATCTCTCCATTTGGTCCATCTCATCATCCGAAGCAGCCGAACTATACGCACTAGCCCAAGCGAGTTGTCTACCGATACCGAATACTTGAAGAAGTCCTCCAAAAAGCCCGTCCCGTATCTCTCCGATCCTAGCTCCTTGATTGTCAAGGATGGCTTGAAGAGCAGTAGCATCAGCCCCTACTTGAACCCCGTTTACCCGAAGGATCATACCAGTTGAAGAGAATCTAGTGCTGATAACGTACTTGCTCCCTGCTACAACCACTCCAGCGGCTGATCTTATATTATAAGGATCGGCTCCATGAGTGTAGACTACAGACCCATCTGACCTGATCAAGATATAAGGAAATCGAGGAAAGGGTCCACTTACGGAGGACCCCATAACAGCGTAATGATCAGCGATACTCAACGCATGAATCACAGCGAACTGAGTGAACTCGGTATTCTCTAGAACCGTACCGTCGTAACTGAAACTTATGAAGTTTGTAGGGAGCCTAACAGCCGGTTCATCCCCTCCCCATCCACGAAGTTCGAATCTACGAACTGCTCCAGTCTGGGTAGCATCGTTGTTATTTCCGGAAGTATCATCCCAGGTGTTAGGAACGGAGTAATCCGCCTGAGGTAGAGCAGTTAGAGTACGTACGTCATACTCCATCTCAATCCCCGCGATGACGGGTTTAGTAGTCCCAACTCCAGGCTGGTCAGCCGGAGTCCAGACGGTCTCAATCGGAGGAGCTACAGGGCTCCAAACTGTTGCGGGCATAGTTGTTCAGCCGTTGAACATCTGGGGTTTAGGCATCGTGCCAATCTACGTGAGTCCGATAACCTGTCGCATTGACCTGACTCAGCCACTTCTTTTCATCCCAAACCTTCTTCTCTGCATCCAGGGCCTCAAACAGCGGCATCCTCCCAATATGCTTCTCGATATAGTCCTTTTCCGTCTTCACATTCTCCAGATACTCCATCTCACTGATCATCGCAGGCCAGTAATCTAGCGATTGCGAGAAACAGTCCACTCCATCATCCCAACGGACATTCGGATGAAATTCGAACTGTTCAACCAGCTCAGTTTGAGTCTCGTGAAGCCAGACGAGGTTTGTCCGAGTCAGAGGCTGAACTGCCTGAATATGCTGATCCTTAGCCCATTGAGCCTTTGGAGATCCATCTGGGGGCCATAGGATTAGAGGAGGGATACTAGCAATCTTCTCCCGCTCTGCCTTCTCGTGAACCCAGTTCTTGATCGCTCCTTGATATCCACGATATTCCACTGAGACGAGAGAAGGATGCCACTTCTTATCCAGATCGAAGAGGAGCTGAATAGCTTCATCTGCGGGATAATGACCTATGTGAGCCTCGAGAACAATCCTAAAAGGAAGTGGAGTGCCTTTTAGGAGTACCAAGATCGCGTTCTGCGAATTCCCCACTTTCTTCGCTTGAGAAGGATCGTAAAGAATGATCCTATCACCAGCCCAAGGAGACATTTTAAGAAAAATCTCTCCTTTGTGGGCGCAGATGATCGTTCTTCCATCCTCTGACCAGCGCCAATAGCGAAGATCTCGCTCATCGTAAGTATTGAGTCCCGTACCCTTCGGAGAATTCGCATATTGAGCATGATATCGTTGAGGGTCCCACTTCTTCATCCGCATCAAGAAGGCCATTGTGTTCTGTTCAGGGAAGATCGGCTCCCCATTCTCAATATCCCGCCTCCAGAACACCGCCATCTCACCTATCTGAGTTGCATGAGGGCCAATCTCCTGAATCTCGAAGCCGTCACCGTACCTTTTCTGCTGAACCTCATACAAGTCCCCCTTTTGCTTCCTCGAACCCGTAAAGTCGATCAATCCTTCCTTCTCACTCACCAAAAGGGACTCCAGACCTCCCGCCCAGATGTTAAGAGCTTCCATCTCGACCGCTGAGCGGATGCATTTCTCCGTTACGAGGTCATCTGGCCGAATTATGTCGTAATGCCGAGACTCTACCCCTCCTTGAGCACCGATCGCATCCACAGTCGGTTCTCGCTTTACCTTTGTCCGCGGTACGATCATCTCGGTCTGTGACCAAGTGGCTTTTGTGAAATTTTCAGGGATAACCTCGGGATATAGCCAACGAAACAGCTCATTCATCTCGAAGTGCTGTTGAATCTCCCGCATGAAGCGACTGGCATTGGTTCCGGTGTCAGCCACGATGAGAATAGTGATATTGGGATCGTTCAGGATATCCTTGATCGACAGTGCGATAGTCCAGATTGTCGTCTTGAAGTGAGTCCGAGGCATGAGCTTCAGCCGGCGCCTAGACTTAACTGTATCTGCGAACTTACACATAGGCATATGAACGTGAGGAACTAGTCGATCATACCCCAGAATTACTTTGCAGAGATAATACAAGTCGGCTCGACCTAGCTTTCTCATCCTATCTCGAGTATCTGAATCTGGAGAGGTGGGCTTACCCGGAAGATTCTCAGCAGGGGTAACCTCATAGACTGAGTCCCGAGAGAGATCATCCATCCTTTGGCTCTCCTCTCGGCTCACCAGGCTCAACTACATAAGCATGTACTTCCTCAGGTGCCTCCTTCTCTTTCGGTTCGACTTCTCGATATGCTCCTTGATATTTGATCAGCTCTCTCGTCGTTTCTTCCATCCGATTAACAACTTCTTCAGGGAGAAGGGGAGGAGCTTCCTCTCTCATATCACGAACGGGCGTATACCCTGCCCTGTCCAGGAGGCCGCAAGCGGACGTCTGCCTGACCTTTTCGCTCCTTGAGGTCCGAAGCTCCTCCACAATCTCATCTAAGGCTTCATTCGCGTACAGTTTGATCCGAAGAGCGGTGTCAACGGTCCTATCCGCACCGCCCTGAGCCATATGCTCGATTTCATAAACGGCTCTAGGATCGTTGAGGATAACCGAGACATGCGTTGGAGAGAGATCTAACTTCTGACATATCTCAATATTCTTATCTCCCGCTAGGTGAAGTGCAACAATCAGCC
>SDBV01008491.1_pt1 | contig 13846 bp, 10 predicted proteins | sample 2277081 | NCBI WGS metagenome assembly SDBV01 (sample SAMN10402039, study PRJNA504765) | marine sediment metagenome | isolation source: marine sediment core GS10_PC15, 223 cmbsf | place: Arctic Ocean: Southern Knipovich Ridge | collected 2010 | reverse complement strand
TCGCCGCGCAGCGCCGTAACGCGCTCGCGCGTTTCTAGATCGCCGAGCCGGGTCAGCACCTCGCCGGCGAGGTTGACGTAGTCGGCGCCAAGCTCCGGGCGGTAGTCGAGGATTGAGACGGCGCGCTCGGCCGATTCGGGGTACCCGACCGACCTGCGGATGATCGTCTGGAAGACCTTCTCTGCGAAGTTCTCCCGGAGGTTGGCGTAGTTTTCGCGCGTGTGAACGAGTCGCAGGTCGGCGATGTTCATCACGACGCCGAGCCACTCGAGCTGTTCGTTGAGATTCTCACGAGCGATCTGCATGACCTCCAGCACCTGCTCGACTCCCTGTAGTGAGAAGTACTCACCTTCGGCGGTGATGATCGAGTGGGTCGCGGCGACCAGCGCGTTGACCGTCAGCAGCCCGAGCGTCGGCGGGCAGTCGATCAGGATCAGGTCATGCTGGCGGCGCGACTCCATTAGCGCACGCTTGAGCGTCAGCTCGCGGCCCATCTTGCCGGCCAGCACTAACTCCGCCTCGGCCAGGCCGAGGTTGGCCGGCATCACGCCCTTGTGGATCGCGTCGACGGCGCGAGCCTGGCCCGACAGCACCTCGCCGGTGGTCGGCGTCGCGTCCGGGTCGACGTCGAAGTAGTCGCTGAGGTTGCCCTGCGGATCGAGGTCGATCGTCATTACGTCCATGCCGACTCGCCGCATCACGTCGGTCAACGTGCGCACCAGCGTTGTCTTGCCGGTGCCGCCTTTCTGGGACAGCACTGCTATCACGGGGCAGGGAGCGGGCAAGATCGTTGGCGGCATCGAGAGAAAGGTAGCGCGAAACCGCTTGTCGGGAACGCCGGGATATGGGGCCATGGCCCGATCCGACCTCGTACCCTGGATTGCGTGAGATCGAGGGTTGGAATCGGGGTAGCGGCCGTGGCAGCGGTGCTCGCGGTAGCAGCGCCGCCGGCGGGGGCTGCTCTCGACCGGTTCTACTCGTCAACTCACTACCGGGTCCAGTACACGACCGCCGCCGGCGATAGCGATGCCATAACCAACCGGGCGGCGATCAACTTCGCCAACGCAGCCGAGCGCGCCCGGGCCCTCTACGTCGATAGCTGGGGATACCCTAGGCCGAAGCTCGGTAGGAGTGGCAAGACCTTGATCCAGGTCACCAACAAGCTGCCCCGGGGGGCGGCTGGAGTGACGCGACCTGGCAGCAGCGGCGCCCAGCCGGTCGCTTACATACAGATCAAGCCGCGCTACGCGACGCGCCCCCACGTAATGGCCCACGAGGTCTTCCACACGATCCAGTACGCGATGTACCGACCGCTCAACCGCTCGTTCTTGAGTGAGGCGACGGCCAACTGGGCGACGGCGGCCCTGTATCCGACGAGCGTGCCGCGACCGCTGGCGCTGACCCGGCCCGAGCTTCCACTCGACTGCAACCGTGGCACCTGCCCGAACGGGTCGGTGCTGCGCTACGGGCAGTGGGCCTTTTTCCAGTACCTGTCGCATCGGTTCGGCCGCAGAATCGTGTTCGAGCTCTACCGGCGGGCGGCCGTCGCCGCCGTCAGGGCAAACGACCGCAACCCGCACTTGATCGAGGCACTAAGCGGTGCCCTGCGCAAACGTGGGGCAAGCCTTCGGGGCACCTTCAGCCGGTACGCGGCGGCTAGCCTGCGAGGCGGCGCCTGGATTGGGGCGTCGTTCGCGGCGCTGAAGCCGAAGATCGCGGGCACTCTGAACGCCAAGGCGAATCGCAGAGGTGGGCGTAAACGCGTCAGGATCGATCATCTTGCGAGCGCCTACCTAACCGTCAAGATCTCAGCGGTCAGCGATCGTCGGCGTTGCGCTCGGGCGCGCCTGCGCATCCGGGTTCGTTTGCCGCGTGGCGTGTCGTCGCGGCCGAGGCTCGCCTTGCTTGGCGGCTCGACCTTCGCGCTGAAAGTGTCAAAGCGCCGCCGCCGCGCGACGCTCAACCGGCGCGTCAACGCTTGCTCGGCCGGAGCGGGCACACTGGTTTTGCCGAATGCCAGTATCTCGCGCAATAACCAGCGGTTCCGGATCCGCGCCAGGGTCGGTTAGCCACGGAGACCCAGATCGGCCCTGAAAGGCCGATCTCATCTGGACAAACTCGCTATTTGCGAAGGGCTTACTGGCCGAATTGCCCATTCTGACGCGAATCGACAGGAATAGTTCCTGTTTTTCAGACGGGCCGCCCAATATAATTTCTGGCTACAGGTAGGGAACGGCAAGGTGGATAGGAAGCCAAGCCGTTCGAAGCTTTGATCAGGAACCCGTCGCGCGCCCGCTCGGAGAAAGGCGCGGACCCGGGAGGATAGTTTTGAGTAACGAGCCGTCGCGTCACTACTCGTCTACGCAAGCGTACCGTCCGCTGCGCGCGCCGCAGACCGTTGAGGACAGGGATGCCTGCGCGCTCTACGCCGCTGTGCGCAAGGACGGCAGGCCGACCCACGATGTGATCGAGGAGGGCTTCGTCGCCCTTCAGAAGATGCTCCACCGCGCCGGCAACGTCGACGGCGAGGGCGATGGATGCGGAGCGATGGTCGACATCCCGCGCGCGATCTGGCAGGAGGAAGTGCGGGCTGGAGGACACGCTCCAAGCCTCGCGCTCGACCCCTCGTTTGCGGTCGCTCACATCTTCGCCTCGCGCAAGCGCGACTTCCGGCAACTCAAGCAGGGTGCTTACGAGATCTTCAACCAGGGCGGCCTGCGCGTGCTCGCCGAGCGCCAGGACCAGGTCAACAGCGCCGCGCTCGGCCCGACCGCGCGCGAGGAGGAGCCGCACTTCTGGCAGGTGGCCGTCCAGGTCCCCGCAGTCGAGTCACGCGACCGCGTTCTGTTCGATGTGATGATCCAGCTCGAGCGCGAGTTGGATCTGCACGTGGCTTCGTTCTCGGCCAAAAGCGTGATCTACAAAGTGATGGGCATGCCGAAGGTGCTCCAGCTCTACTTCGATGATCTGAACGACTCCCGCGCCGAGACTGCCTCGATGCTAGGCCACAACCGCTACTCGACCAACACCTGGCCTTCGTTCACGCGGGTGCAGCCGTTCTCGATGCTCGGCCACAACGGCGAGATCAACACGATCGCACGGATGCGCATGGAGGCGAGGATGCTCGGCGTGCCTATCGATGCTGACGGATCCGACTCGCAGGACCTGAGCCGCATGATCGACACGCTCGTCAACCAACGCGGCCTCTCGTTGCCGGAGGCGATGGAGCTTGCGGTGCCGCCGATCGTGAACGAGCTTCGCCAGTTTCCGGCTGAGCTGCGTGGCTTCTACATGTACCTGCGCCAGGCAATGGGGCCGTTCGCGCAGGGCCCGATCGCGCTCGTGTCACGCCACGGTGACGAGTTCGTGTTCTCGGTCGACGCGCTCGGTCTGCGTCCGTTGTGGCAGATCGAGTCGTTCGACTCGTGGGTCTTCACCTCCGAGCCCGGCATCGTCCCGCTTGCCGAGATCGCTACAGACCCGAAGCCGCTCGCTCCTGGCGAGAAGATCCTCTTGCGGGTCAAGCCCGATCGCGAAGCACGCTTCTACGACCACCAGCAGATGCAGAAGCTCGTCCGCGAGCGCTGGCTGGAGCGCACCGGTGCCACGGACGTGGCCGGCTTCGAGCAGGCGTTGCCGACTGGTGGCCCGCTGGAAGGGGCGGAGATTCCTGGATACACATCGGCCGGCCCATCCGAGCCGATGAGGGTTGATGATCGCATCCTGGCGGGCTTCGGCTGGCAGCGCGAGGACACCAAGCTCGTACAGCAGATGGCCTCTAACGGTGTCGAGCCGATCGGGTCGCTCGGCTACGACGGGCCACTCGCCGCGCTGTCGCCGGAGCGCCAGAACCTGGCCGACCATTTCAAGGAGACGGTCGCTGTCGTCACCAACCCGGCGATCGATCGCGAGCGCGAAATCGAGCATTTCTCTTGCCGCGCCGTGTTTGGCGCCAGGCCGTCAATCAATGACCCGGCCGCCGAGCCGCGCACGATAGAGACTGCCTTCCCGATCATCCTCGGCGGCCACGACGGTCTGGCGCCGCTGTCAGACCGCAGCTACCGCAAGATTGCCAAAGAGCACAAGACGTTTCTGCTCGAGGACCTTTGGGAGCAGTTCAAAGGTCGCGCGGCGGTGCTGGACATCTCACTGCTCGACGCCGAAACGACCGAGGGCGCTATAGAGCGGCTCAAGTACGAAGCGGCCAAGAAGGTGCTTGACGGCGCCGAGTTGCTGGTGCTATCGGATCGCACCTGCTACGAGGGTGAGCGCCCGTTCTTAGATCCGCACTTGGCCGTTTCGGCGATCGATGGCGCTCTGCGCGAGTACCGCGTCGGTGGGGGCGAGGAGAACCTACGCCGCCGGACGTCGATCGTGCTGCGCTCGGCCGCGATCCGCAACGTCCACGACGTTGTGATGGCGCTGGGACTCGGGGCCGACGGTATCTGCCCCTACGTGATGATCGAGGTGATCTGTGTCGACGATTACCGGATTGACATCGCCAATATCTCCGCCGCCCTGCGCAAGGGGATCGAGAAGGTCATGTCAACGCTGGGCATCCACGAGGTGCGCGGCTATGCGCGGCTATTTTCTTCGATTGGCCTGAAGCCAGAGCTAGCGAAGATCCTGCAAACGCCGGCTTACTACGGCTCGGACGAGGCCGGCACCGGTTTCAAGCAACTCGATCGCCAGGCGGCGAGCCGCCAGGCTGTACTCGCCGGCTCCCACGACGCCAAGCCGGCGAAGACGTTCCGCTTCTACCCGAAGGTCTACAAGGCCGCGATCGCGGCCGCCAACGGATCGATTGAGTTCGAGGAGTACTCCCAGAAGGTTCGCGACCTCGAGAACGAGCAGCCGATCTCGTTGCGTCACGTCATGGACCTGAAGTCCGACCGGGAGCCGATCGATCCGTCGCAGGTCGATCCGGGAGTGGGCCATCACGACTACCCGATCGTGATCAGCTCGATGTCGTTCGGATCGCAGGGCGAGACCGCTTTCCGCGCCTACCCCGAGGCCGCCAAGCAGACCAACATCGTCTGTGTCAACGGAGAGGGCGGCGAGATCCGTGACATGTACGGCAAGTACACAAAGTGGCGTGGGCAGCAGGTCGCCTCGGGCCGCTTCGGCGTCACCAACGAGATGCTGAACTCCTCCTACCTGGTCGAGATTAAGATCGGTCAGGGCGCGAAACCGGGCGAGGGTGGACACCTGCCGGCCAAGAAGGTGACCGACAAGGTCGCGGCCGCACGTAACGCGACGATCGGTACCGACCTGATCTCGCCATCGAACAACCACGACCTCTACTCGATCGAGGATCTCGCGGAGCTGATTGACGAGCTGAAGACGGCTAACCCGGACGCTCGCGTTTCGGTCAAGGTTCCGGTCGTGCCCAACATCGGCACGATCAGCGTTGGCATCGCCAAGGCTGGCGCCGACATCATCACGTTGAGCGGCTTCGAGGGCGGCACCGGTGCCGCGCGTCAGCATGCGTTGCGCCACGTCGGGCTACCGTCGGACATCGGCACGCGAGCGGTGCACCTGGCGCTGATGGAGGCGGGCATACGCAACCGTGTCGAGATCTGGGCCGACGGTGGCTACCGCCACGGCTGGGACATCGCCAAGCTGCACTGCCTTGGCGCCAACCGAGTCGCGTTCGGCACGCTGGCGATGGTCGCGCTTGGTTGCACGATCTGCCGCGGCTGTCAGCTCGACACCTGTCACGTCGGCATCGCAACGCAGATAGAGACCCAGGAGGAGGCTGACGAGAAGGGCCTCAAGAAGTTCACGCCGCAGGAGTTTGAGCGTGGGGCCGAGAACTGCGCACGCTTCTTCAAGGGTATGGGCGAGGAGTTGCGCGAGATCGTCGCGAGCCTCGGCTACGAGCGCGCCCAGGATCTGATCGGCCGCTCCGACCTGCTTGTGCAGACGCGCCACCGCGACGACATCGACCTCAACGAGCTGATCAAGCCGCTCGAGGAGATGCTCGACCTTGAGCCGATCGACATGCCGGTCCCGTCCGCAGAGGAGGATCGCGAGGAGGCGGGGCTGATCGTCGCGCGCCCGATTCGCATGGAGGAGAAGGAGGCTTCGAGCGAAATCGCATCGCTTGCCGACGACATTTGCGGCGGTTTGACGAGCCTCTCGACCGGCGAGATGCGCCTGCTCGGATCCGGCGAGCAGACCGGCCGCGGCAAGTTCACCGGTCACATCACTTACGAGTTCCCACGCGCGGTCGATGCCAACGACCGCGTGCTCGGAACCGAGCTCGCGGGAGCGATTTCGCGCATGCGGATCTTCCACCCCGAGCTGGCACCGCCGTCGGACATGACGCCAGTCGCAGATCTCGACTTCGATGGCGGCGGCTCGATTGGTGGCTCAGGCCTCGGCGCGTTCAATGTCTACGGCGTCGATATCCGCGTCGAAGGTGGAGCGCAGGACGGCGTCGGGAAGACCATGTTGGGTGGCACGATCTCGATAATGAAGGGCCGCAACCGCGACGGCGAGCGTGTCAACGGGTCGGTCGGTAAGTCGTTTGCCTACGGCGCCCAGCGCGGACGCTTCTTCGTGCAGGGCGACGCCGACTCGCGCTTCTGTATTCGTTTCTCGGGGGCCGATGTGGTTATCGGTGGCGAGCCCGATGGCCCGATCGCCGATGACCTTGGCGGCATGGCCGACCGCGCCAACATCAAGGGCTTCGCCTTCGAGTACATGACTTCGGGCCGCGCGGTCGTATTGGGCGACATCGGGCCATGGGCCTGCTCCGGACAGACCGGTGGTCGCGTCTACACCCGCGTGAACGACGGGTGGGGGCTCGACCGCGACGCGCTCGAGCGTCGACTCGGAAAGGGCGCCAAGGTCAAGGTCGAGGAGGTTGACAAGCAGGGTGCCGCGGATGTACAAGAGCTACTCGAACGCTACGCGGGCGAGCTGGAGCGCACCGGGCAACACGATGAGGCACAGCGGATCCGCAGTATCGCGGCCGAGCCGACCGAGCACTTCCTGATGGTGGTCCCGATCGCCGAACAGACCGACCCGAGCATCTCGACCGAATAGACGATCTCGTTCACGAACCGGCGACGCGCGCGAACGCGGCCCGGCGCCAAATGCCCGGCCGCGTCCAGCTACAGACTAGTTCCCTCTAGGCCAGGGCCTCGTGTGCGCTCGCGTTCGCCGGAGCGGCGGCGCCCATCGTATTGAGGAAGTGGAGCCTGTAACGCCCAATAACCAACTCGTCTCGGTCTTGTAGGTAAGCCCATTCGATTCGTTCGCCGTTCAGGAACAGGCCGTTGAGGCTGCGATCGTCGAGCACCCTCACGCTTCCATCCTGGCGCACGATCAACGCGTGCCGCCTCGACACCGTCGGGTCGTCGAAGCGGACGTCGGCGGCTAGGCTGCGACCGATCTTGGTCCACTTGCGCTCGAGCGGGATGATCGATACACGGTCGTCCTCGCTACAGGCGAGATAGTGGCCAGGGTGGTTGAGTTCGTCGCGAACGGCGGCGACCCACTCGTCATCGTCGTGGCCGATCGACAGCGGCTCATGGGATTGCGTTGCCAGCTCGAACATCGAGGCTCGCGCGAACTCTGCCGCTTCGCAGTTCGGGCAGTCCGGGACTCGTTCCAACGAATCGAGCGCCACGACAAAGCCGCAGTCCGTGCATCGAAACGAGCCCGCTCCAGCGAGCGTGCCCGTCGGGTGAGTCTCCTCCAAGATGCCTCCCTCGGTTTGCCCTGCTTGGCGTAGCCTCCGTGCGAGTTCCTCGGCATCCACCCGAGAATCCAGCCGCTCCACAAACCTTGTGAGGATTCTAACTTCGCTCGCCCATCAAAGTCCAGCCCTGGTCGCCCCAAAAACCTGCACTTTGCGGGCAGATTCCCATCGGTACCCGAGGGCTGCGGCGGCCTCACAGGTGATCGGGGCTGCTCGGCGAACGGTACCGCGATGTCGCTTTTCTCGCCCCAACCACCTGAAGACCCGGGCCAGCCCCATCATGCGCCGGAGTTGGAGCGTCGGTTCCTACAAATGGGGGTCGAGGCGATGGCGGCCGAGCGGCGAGAGTGCTCGCGCTGCGGCCGTTCGCCGCTGGTCGGCGAGTTGCTCCGCGTATTCGTCAACCGGCAGGGGAAGACTCGTGCGATTTGCGAGACCTGCATCGCCGACTCCCCCGGCAGCGCGCTCGGTGACCCCGTGCGCGTCTACCGGGTCGGCGCCAGCGAACGCCGCCTCAGCATCAGCCGCGCCGCCTAGTGCCTGCCTAGTGCCCGCAGCGAGCTAGCTGCGGATGACGGTTTCGCAGTCGGACGCGACCGTGTCGATGCCGACCGCATCGGCTGTGACCGTGTCGTTGCCAGAGCCGCAGGTGATGTTGTCTGCTTCGCCGTCGCGAGCGTCGATGCGGTCATCGCCGGCGTCGCTCTGCAGGGTGTCGTTGCCCTTGCCGCCGACGATGTGATCGTCGTTGGGGCCGCCCGTGATGGTGTCGTTGCCCTTGCCTCCGGCAAGGTCGTCCTCGCCTTTACCGCCGGTCAGAGTGTCGTTGCCCTTACGACCGTCGATCCTGTCCGCGCCCCGCCCGCCGTCGATCGAGTCGCTGCGCCTGCCGCCGGTCAGGACATCGTCACCGGCTTCGCCGAAGATCGATGCCGGCTTGACGACCCTCAGGTTGAGCGTGTCATCGCGATTGCCGAGCCTGAACTCGAAGCGATCGACGCCCTTGGTCGCGCACACCTCGGTCTTCGAGGGACCGCTGGCCTTGCTCAGGCGGCAGCCGCTGCTGACCGGAATGCTGCCCTTGACGCCGCGATCGGTGATCGTGAACTTCTTGCCGGACTTGGCGACCGTCACGTCGTTGGACTGGTTCTTGGCCGCTGTGTAAGAGATCGTGGGGCCGGCGAGGCCGAGCGGTGGTAGCTTCGGCTTCGGCGGCTTCGCGGGCGCTGGGGACGGCGTCGGCGTCGGTGTTGGCGTTGGCGTGACTGGTGTCGAGCCGGTCGAGCCTGGCAGCTTCGGGGGCTTCGCGGGCTTCGGTGCCTTGGCCGGCTTCGGCGTTGTCGACGCGGGTGTGTCCGGAAGGATGCCGAGCAGGCCCAGCACCAGCCCGAGCGGGTTGGCGGACCTCGCGGCGGCGCTGTCCGCGCCCTCGACCCCGAACAGGCTCAATAGCCCTGCAATGCCACGACTCTGGCCGGTTGTAGAAGCAGGCGGTGTGGTCCCGGCGGTCGGTGGCACAGTCGTCGAGTCCGTAGCCGAACCAGAGTCCGTCGCCGGAGGTGCGGCGCCGTTTGCTCCGTCGCTAAGTCCTCCGAGCAGGCCAGGCAGATCCGCGCCAGGCTGGCCGCCGGTGGGCGGAGTGCCTGGAGTATCGCCCAAGGCGCCGGGCTGTCCGCTCAGCGCCCCGAACTCAGAAGCATTCTTGGGGTCGATGTTGTCGGAGCGGTCGAGCATGAACGCTCCCGCGGCGGCAAGCCCACAGAGGCCGAAGATCACGATTGCCGGACGCAGACGTCGCGGCCGCCCGGCGGTGGCGGTGGCGGATGGCGTTTTCGTGGTGCCGCCCGACCCGTTGGTACGGGCCGGTCCGCTGTACGAGAGCAGCGCCTTCGGTACCAGCGCTCCGACGCCATTGCGCAGACGTACGCGAGTACCGTGCGTCATCTTCTTCGTGTCGGAGTCGGTGAGGAACAGTCGAGCCCCTTCGCTGAACGTTAGTGCGGCGAGCGCGCCACCAGCAGCGCCACCGTTCTCACTGGATGAGGTCGGGGCGGCGTCGGAAGCTCCGTTCGCGGCGATCACGCCGTTGCCATCGGCAGGCCCGCTGCCGTTAGCGGGCGCGCCGCGTTTCAAGTCGGCGATCGCCATGTTGTGGGCCATCCAGTAGAGCCAGGGCCCCGGCTCGCGTGAGCGGTCGTCGTCGCCAAACAGTGCTCGAGCCTGTCCGTAGGTGCTCGCCACGACCGCTTGTGCCCGCTGCTTGCCGACCAGCCCCGCGCAGTGTCGCTCGAGCGGGCGACGGTAGCGGTTGGTGATCGTGGCGAAAGCGCCGTCGCTACCGGCGTGCCCGAGTAGCGCCAGGCGCCCGTCGCTTTGAAGCCTCAGGGCAGGACGCGAAATTGCCGCGCGCAGGCCGCTATCAGTGGCTGGCTTGTTCAAAGTCGCTGTTTTGCTCTTCACGCAGGGCTTTCCCTATACAGCAAGCCCACGGCCGCAACGAGCGGGCCGGTTCCAAAATGATAGTGGTGTTTCTCCTGTCTTCCACCGGTTCTCGGATAGGAATGGGCTAAGAGCGGTTCGCATAGGCCCTCAGGCGCCCTATCGACGCGCGATTCGGTCCGCTTGAGGTAGCCCTGGGCGCGGTGCGCGCATCGGCGCGCACGGGCGCCCGCACCGATGTTTCTGGGAGAATCCCGGCCCCGATGAGGCCGCTTGCCGTTAGCCACACGATCGACGCGCCGCGAGAGCAGGTTTTCGCCTTCCTTTCCGATGTCGCCAACCAAGCCGAGTTCGCCGACCACTACCTGGGCGACCTGAGGCTGGAGCGGGTCGACTCGAGAGGACTGGGCGCCTCGTTTCGCTTCCGTCTCTTGTTCCCGCCGGCCCGCTGGTGGGGTGATCTGGCGGTGACGGCGCTCGACCTTCCACATCGGATCGCGGCTCATGGAAGCATGGGCAGGATCGGGCGAATTCCAATCGAGGCTGTCTACACGCTCACGACGGTAGGGCACGGGATGACGCGCGTCACGTTTGGCTTCGAGTCGAATCCCTCGCGTCTGCTTGATCGCTTCAAGGAGGCGCTCGGGATGCGTCTTTGGATGAGCATGCAACTGCGACGAGCGTTGAAGCGCCTTGCCGCGGCGATCGAGGGCGATCAAATCTCCACGCGGCCGATCCGAGTCGCGGCCGGATAGACTCCCGCGCCGTGATTCGCTCAACCAGACAAATCGCAGGCGCCGTCGCTGTTGCAGTGGCGTTGCTCGGAGCGGCAGTCGTCAGCGGCGGGTGCGGCGATGCCCATCTCGAAGCCGATGGCGCCGAGGGTCATTACATAGAGGTCGGAGACGTCGTCTACCAGGTGCAGCTATCGCGGCTGCTGAACGGTGGTTCGCGACCCGACGACAACCTGCTCGAGGGGCAGCCTGCAGCGACGCCCGACCAGCAGTACATGGCCGTGTTCCTGATCATCCAGAACAAGAGCGACAAGCCGTACACGCCACCTAAGGAGATGACGGTAACTGACACCCAGGGCAACGAGTACTTGCCCCAGGATACGACCGAGAGCGGCTTCGGGCTCAGCTTCACCGATGCGATTCCGCCGGGCGAGGGAGCGCCTCCAGCTGACTCGCCGGCCGCCGGTGGCGTCGACGCAGCATCGATGGTCCTCTACAAGCTGAAGAACGACTCGGCAACGACCAATCTGCCGCTCGAACTGGAAATACCGGACGCCGGCCAGAAGCAGCCCTCGCGCGTCGAACTGGACCTCTAAGTCGCTCCGCGGTCGGAGGCCCCGGTCGCTACTCCTCGTCGTCCATTGGGAAGCCGAGGCTCGCGCCAACGATGACCGCGACCGTCGCGAGCACGGCCAGGTATCCGCCGAGCGACTGATGGGGGCCGGACAATAGCCAGCCGACCACACCGGCGATCGTGCCGCCCGCGAGGGTGTAGTACCAACTCGATCCGATGCCGTAGAGAAACGCCAGCCCAGCGCCGAGCACGGTGAAAGCGACGCCCACCTCACCCAGCCCAAAAAGGTTGAGGACTATAAGAATCGCCCCGAAGCCAGCAAGCAGCAGCCCGATCTTAGCCATCGCCACCGCGCTTGCGTCGTTCCGCTGGCGGCTTGTGAGGGTTCCCGTTTGCTCCATAGCCGCCTTCCGCTCCATAGCCGCCTTCCACTCTACCCTTCTCGTCCGATTCTGACCGCTTGGTATCGAATGACCACCGTTGACATCGAATGACCACCGTTGATTGGGCAATCGTTGCGTTTGTCGCGCTGATGGCGCTTTGGGGCTACTGGCAGGGCCTGCTCGTCAGCGCACTGTCGCTGCTCGGTTTCGCGGCCGGCGCGTTTGCCGGATCGAGGCTGGTGCCGCTGCTGCTCTCGGAGGGCTCGCGATCTCCCTACGCGCCGCTCTTCACGTTGTTAGGGGCACTCGTGATCGGGGCGCTTGGGGCGGTGCTGCTCGAGTCGGTTGGCGCCGAGGCGCGCGAGCGGTTGACATTTCGTTTCGCTCGCGGCCTGGACGGTGCCGCCGGCGGGCTATTGTTCGCGGCGCTGGGCCTGGCGCTGGTCTGGATCGGCGGAGCCGTGGCTCTTCAAACGCCCGGCGCGCGTGCGTTGCGCAAGGACATCCAGCGTTCGACGATCCTCGCCAGGCTCAACCGTGAGCTGCCGCCGACCGGTCCAGTTCTCAACGCGCTCGCTCGCTTCGATCCGCTCCCGACTATCGAGGGGCCGGTGGCGAACGTCCCCGAGCCCAACGCGGCGATCCTGAAAAGGCCCGGTGTTGACGCGGCCCGCGGTGGCGTGGTGAGGGTTCTCGGGACAGCGTGCGGGCTGGCGATCGCCGGTTCCGCCTGGGTAGCGCGCCCGCAGGTAGTAGTTACAAATGCGCACGTTGTCGCGGGCGAGCATGACACGGTCGTCGAGACCGGCAGCGGCGCCCGATTCGCGGCGACGGCGATCGCGTTCGATGTGTCAAACGATGTGGCGATCCTGCGCGTACCGGGCCTAGATTCGCGCGCGCTCGAGTTCGACCCCGATCCTAGCCGCGGCGAGTCGGTGGCCATTTTGGGGTACCCGCTGGACGGTCCCTTCGCAGCGTCCGTGGGACGGTTGGGCACGACCCGAGCGGTGATCAGCGTCGATACCTACGGTTCTGGCCCGTTGACACGCAGCATGACTGCGCTGCGCGGCGATATCCGCTCCGGCAACTCGGGCGGGCCAGCGGTCGACACGCATGGTCGCGTCGCGACCACTGTATTTGCGGCAACCACGAGGGGACGGGCGGGCGGCTTCGGAGTCCCGAACGCAGTGGTCAAGCGGGTGCTGCGCGGAGCCGAATCTCCGGTTGGCACCGGCTCCTGCGCCTAGAGCGGCTGTTCCGTCGGGCGCTGTGCCTATGTTGCGGCCATGACCCTGTGCTTCATAGAGCCCGGAGAGGCAATTCGGATGGTCGCGGAGTCCGTCGGCCGCGAGGCACGCCGCGCGCTGCTTGCGGAAGTTGTCGAGGCGTGGGTCGACGACATACCTGAGCCGGAGCTGGCCCAGCATTACGCCAAGGCGATTGGCGAACTCGACCACGAGGATCTGTCGATGCTTGCGGCATGGCATGCGACGCTCGAGGTTGGCACGCCGGTGGCCAGTGCCGAGTTCCTGGTCGGCGCGTTCGATGCGCTGGGACAGCACAAGCGCGACGCGCTCAAGCTGGCGGCGCGTTTTCGTGGCGATGATGCGTTCCTGGCAGGCATCGGCGAAGAGGAAGCGCTCGAAATAGTGCTTCCGTGGCTGTCGGACGAACGGCTTGAGGCGCTCTGCGGCTCGGCGATCGAGATCTACATCAAGGACCGCATCGGCTCCGACAATTAAGTGTGCGGCCGCCGGAGGCGGACGCTCCCGCATGAGGGGGGGTCGAGGGGGACGTGTAGTCCCCCCGTCATTAGTCTTGCGGCCGCCGTAGGCGGACCCGCCTGCGCTACAGGAGTAGGAACCGCTTTTGTCCTGAAAAATATTTCGGGGGGGGGGGGGGGGGGGGGAAAACCCCGCGGCGCCAAGCCGGTGGTGCGCTTGGTCCGCCGGGGCCCCCACGGAGGCCATGCCGCCTCGGCCGACTGCGCCCCCGTGCGACCACG
>SDBV01008490.1_pt1 | contig 13846 bp, 9 predicted proteins | sample 2277081 | NCBI WGS metagenome assembly SDBV01 (sample SAMN10402039, study PRJNA504765) | marine sediment metagenome | isolation source: marine sediment core GS10_PC15, 223 cmbsf | place: Arctic Ocean: Southern Knipovich Ridge | collected 2010 | reverse complement strand
GCAGTGGACGCAACGAAAAGCAGCAGCGCAAGGGCCACAATATATGTTCTTTGTTTATTCATTATTGCTCGCACCGCTTTTGCCTGCATTTGAATCTGAGGAAGATTGTAGTACATATTTCAAGCCGACACCATAATTCAGCGCATCGTCCGGGCAGTATGAAATACATTCGCCGCAATTGTCGCATTCCCTGCCCAGTTCCCCTTCCATCGGGTTCAAGCCTACGGGACACACGTCGATGCATTCTGTACATCGCGTGCATTTGGGCACGGAAAGTTTTACACGCACAGGACGGACCCAACCCAGGATTGCGTACAGCGCTCCTCCCGGGCACATGTACCGGCACCACCACCTGCGCGATACGGCCACCTCGAACACAGCCACGGCCAACAGTACAACGCTCATCCACGTCAGGCCACCGAACCACATTCCGAATCTGCCTATTTCCGCGCGGTCGAATACTCCGAAAATAAAATCATGCGCTTCTCTCCCGATGATTGCCGGCGGATAAATATATCCCAGAATTGGCACCGATATTATGGCCGTCATTATCAGTCCGACTACGAGGAGGATGTATTTGTTCCAGTATGAAAACCTGAAATCACGCGGCCGCAATTCGAGAAAACGCAGCATCCCGCGGAGTTTGTCGCAACATTCCAGAAACAGGTTCATTGGGCAAAACCAGGAGCAGAAAACACGGCCAAACAGCAGCGTCACTATTACTGGAACTATCAGACTTATCATGAGCACTTTGGTTACCCGCTTGCTTCCCGCAACGCTTTCGGCCACGCCCAAAGGGTCGGTCATTGAAAGAGGGCCCAGCTTGATGGACCATGGCCCGCCTCGGAGTGCCTGGGCATAAGACAACACCTGTGTTCGGTTTCGGCGTGTCAGGTCGTCCAACTGTTTTTCGCCGCCGGGAAGCGCCCTGAACGTTGCGTCCATTATGGCGAGCGCTTCGCCCTGCAACTCACCGTCCCATTTATCGAGGTTCTTGTCCAGTTCCCGCGCCGACAAATAATTTGTGTACCGCGCAACGGCCGGAACTGCGAGCATCAGCAAAACGAAAAGTATTTGCACCGTGTGGCGGGCTACTTGGAGTTTCTTGATCTTAAACTTCATCTAGTTGCTCCGAATCATGCTTTTTCAAGTGGGTCAGGCCACTGTCTTTCCGATGTGACCTGGATCGCTCTCAACCCTGGACCTTCGTCCACTATACAATGCTCCTCGCACAGTCCGCATCCCGTGCAGTGTTCCTCGTCGATCTCCGGAGCAAGGTGTAGGCCTTGGATGACAGCTTTGCCGCGGAGGGGACAGACCGTAAAGCACGCGCCACAATAACCTGTCCTGTTGTGCGATACGCACAGGCGTTTATCGACAACCGCCAGGCCCATTTTGGCGTCTTCTTTCTTCTCGATAGGCTCGATTGCACCCGTAGGGCAGGCCTCCCCGCATAACAGGCAGAGTGTACACGCCTTTTTTATGGGCATGACAAACGGCGTGCCTTGTAATTTGCCAGTGCCGGAAGCAAAAAAGTCTATGCAGTCGGCTTCGCACGCGTCCGAGCATCTTGTGCAGCGAATACATTTGGCCATGAAGCCGGGTTCATCTACTGAACCGGGCGGACGGATTATCCCGAGGCCCGCTCGGGTAGCGCCGGGTTGCTGCCCGCTGTTTCGTAGAGCCGCGTATCCGGCGACCAGTCCGCCAGTCACGCCCACTTTGCCAACGAAGGACGCCGAATTAGAGAAGAAACCACGCCGCGTTTGCTTTCTCTCATTCATTCTTTGTTCCCTTAATACTTGAGCTCAGGCGTTTCGCGGCCTGACGCGAATCGCCTGGGGATATCTGATACACGCTCTTTCACACAGTCCGCAGCCGAGGCAGGCGTCTGTATCAAGAATTGGCTTTTCCCACAATCCGGCGGTCAGCGCCCTGCCTTCAACCGGACATGCGCGAACGCAAACGCCGCATGAGGCCCCATTGTACGAGTAGCAAAGATGGGTGTCCAACTCCGCTTTCCCCATTCGTACGTTTTCAATCAGGGAAGACTCGTCTTTCGAGATTCGTTCGAGCGCTCCTGATGGACACGATACCGTGCAGAGAAGGCTGTTTCCGGGGGAGCCGTTGCACAGCATGCACGCCTGCCGCCTTGGGAAGATTGCTGGAGTACCGCGCTGGCCAGGTCCCGGCTTCATTGCGAGGTCCCGTCCCGCGTCTTCGGTAAACAATACAATTGCGCGATTTGGACACGCGTCGGCGCACCGGCCACACCTTATGCATGTGGCCAGGAATTCTTCCTCATCAAGCGCACCCGGCGGGCGCAGGCATGGCGTGCGCAGCTTCGCGCTTCCACTGGCCATTATCCGGCCGCCCACTGCCACACCCGCCACGGAAACAATGCCCGTGGAGAATTGCTTGATGAAATCGCGTCTGCTATGCGAGCAAGACACTCGATAAAGCCTCTTGGGTTGGTACTGCGGTTACTTCGTTATCCAAGACAAGGGGCAGCTGCCCCTTGCCCCGGACTAAACAGTCGAATCTCAGCGTATCATAGCCTCTGAAAAATCTATATTCGCTCTATCCTCGCAGCAAGTTTTTTGTAGTCCGCTTGGCCCGACACCGGGTCCCAGGCCCTGTGGCTAACTGCGTTGACCAGCCACTTGTTTTTCTTCGGATCGGCGCTGTCCGCCACGGAAAGGTTCCAAGGACTGAAGAGGTATCCTTCGGGAACTTCATTGCGCGCGGGCCTGACCATTGAAGTTAATCCAACCGATATGCGCGCCTCATAATTCGAGCGACGCGTGACCACCCGCACAAGTTCTCCGTCCTCGAGTCCGTATCGCTCGGCGTCATTTGGATGAATCTCGACATACTGTTCCGGCACGAGTTTCATCGTCGTAGCCCCGCGTATCGTTTTTGCCGTGTGGAAATGCTCATACACAATCCCCAATCCAAGCCAGAACGGGTACTTATTTTCTTTCTTGGAGTCGCTGAGCGATTTGCCTGTGTTCTCGTAATAATCAAGATCCGGAAGTTCCGGCGTCAGGCCCAGGTCCCTCGCCCTTTCCAGCAGAGGCGCATTCTCGTAAAGCCATGGGCCTTCGCCCACTTTTGCTCCGTACTTCTCGAACTCCTTTGCGACTTCCTTGAGGTTCTTTCCATTTTCGCCATAATCCTGCTCGCACAGTTTGAAATGCGCTCTCCCGTCCGCATGGGGGAAGTTGGCGTAGGGTTGGGCATCCCATCTTTCCTGGTGCAGGTAACGGCGCTTGGTACCACCGGCCTTCGCAATTTCATAGGTCGGCGCCGGCCATTGGATTCCACGCAACTGACGAAGTTGGTCATACAGGCCTATTCCGTCCCTGTCGCGCACTTCCAGCATTCCCGTCAGGTCCGCATCCGAACCTTTAGACGCTACCACGATGTCTTCGAACACGTCCTCCGGGTCGTAGAATTTCTGGCCATAAGCATTGCTTAGCGTCTTCTTGTAGGGAATGATCTTGTCTACATCCAGGCCAAGCAATTTTCCTATGGATATGCATTTGTCTATGGCCAAGTCCAGATCCGGCAGCGCCTCGGTCAGCACCTCCCCGTTTTCGTTGCGCCCTACGCTTACGCCATCAGTAATGTACACCCTGCGTTCGGACTGTATGTACGTCCCGCCCGTCCATTCGCCCCACGTAATCGCCGGGAATATCACGTCACCGTAGAGGACGTTCGGAGCATGGCGATAAATCTCTTGCATCACGCAGAACATCTTCGTCAATGCCGGACGAACAAGTGTCTTCACGTCTGGCAGGTGGATATGGGTCGTGTACATCCAGAACATCGCTTTAAGATCGTCATTGCATGCCCGCTCCATCATGCCTATAGCCATTGGGTTCTTCAGAAGCGAGGTCTGTTTCAGGCGATCCGGCGGAATACCCCAGCACTCAGCAATCCAGTTTCGCCATTTCTCATCTGAAAGTGGCTTGTTGAATGGCAAACGCCCCGTCAACCCGCCCATGAGACGCTCGCTCATAGCATTCGGCTGTCCCGTCTGGGAGTGCGTACCGCAACCCTTGCGTCCGACGTTGCCTGTCAACAGGTGCAGATTGATTATTGAGATTGTGTTGTGCTGGCCGTGGAGCATCTGGTTGTAGCCAATGCCCCAGTATGTGAGCACGCCGCCTTTGCCTCGTTCCCGTCCTTTCATTGTGGCGTCCGCCCACTGTTTTGCCACGTCTTCGATCGTTTCCACCGAAATTCTGTTTCGATCGAGCAGTTTGTTCCTCTCGATAACCTGCTGCGGGGAATACCTGGCCTTAACGCCTTCGACATATTCGCGCCATCCAGTTGTATTCTCGTCCAGCCATTCCTCTGACATCAGGGTCTGAGGGTATTTTGTAATCAATACGTATGCGATGGCGTTCAGGTAGGAGATGTCGCCGTTCAGCGTCGCAAAGTGATATGAATTTCTCGGGTTAATCTGCTCCAGGGCCTGAACTGTACCGGTCCTTCGCGGATCGCTAACCAGTGTGGGTATGTCCGCGGCCTTCTTGCGATCCGCTACGCGCCAAAACAACACCGGGTGCGCCTCACGCGCGTTATGACCCCAGAAAGTTATCATATCGGCGTCTTCAAGATCTTCGTAACTTGTAGGCGGCGCATCGCTGCCGTATGTTGCGAAATAGCCCGTCACCGCCGAAGTCATGCACATGCGCGCATTCGCCTCGATTGAGTTCGAGCCTATTACCCCCTTAAGCAAAAGGTTTTCAATCCATTGAGTTTCCATCGTCAGTTGACCGGAACCACTCAGCCCTACGGAGTTCCCGCCAAATTCCTTTGCAATCGCCGCTATCTTCTCCGCCACTAGCTCTTCGGCCTCATCGTATGGCACTTCATCAAAAACCTCAGCGTCAAAGCGTCCTTTGGTAGAAGATATCTTGCCCGTCATCGGATCGGACATATCTTTTCTTACCAGAACACGTGGAATTCTGTCCTGATACACGGGTTCATGCGCGTTAAGGCCTTTAATGCATTGCACGCCAAGATTGGTCGGATGAAGCTTGTCCGGCGTGATTCCCACAATACGGTCGCCTTCGCAGTTTATGAGCGTTCCGCACCCTACACCGCAATATGGGCACTGCGCTTGCAGTGTACGGCGCACATTTGTGGCGCCCAGTGCTTTTTCCAGCGCATCTGCATGAGCGAATTCGCCCGGCAGCAGAGGGAACGTCGCAGCGGCCGCCGTGACCGCACTTGACCATTTGATGAAATCCCGGCGGGCTATCAGTGGTTTAGTCGCCTTTTTCATGGTTGCCTTTTCCTTTCGTTGCTAACTGAGTTTCGTTCCCATGTGCCTTGCAAATCCCAGTTTGCGTATTCATGGACTAAAACTACTTAATATTATCTAACTCTTGGTATTTCAAAGTTACTCATTAGAACTGTTCCTGCCATGTTCTTACATACGATACAATGTCGTTAATCTCCGCCGGACCAAGCGACGCTATTCCGCTCGCGCCTTTTCCGAATGCCCTCATGGGCGTCCCGGTGCGCCCACGCGCGATCGTTGCAAGAAGGAAACCGTCGTGAGCGGATTCGAGAAATTCCGGATTGTTCAGTGCCGGTGCGAAATTATCCGGGCCGTCTTTTTGTCCGCGGCCGTTGACGCCATGGCACCCTGAACAGAATTGGGTAAACTTTTCTTTTCCGGAGGCTATCGACCGTTCGTTGATTTCATATATGCTGCGCGGTTGGTGTTTTGCGCCCGGATTATCCCACAGCCTCAAATACGAGATGATGTCCTGCACCTGTGTTCTGGATATTTGGGCGAGTCCTTCTTGTCCGTGGATCATGGATCTCATTGGCGTCCCTGAACGTCCGACCATAATGGTCGCAGCATAAAACCCGTCCGAAGCCGATTGCAGCAACATGGGATTGTTCAACTGTGGACCGGAACGTCCCTCGGCGTTGTCTCCGTGACAAGAAATGCAGTTTGCCTTGAACAATTGCTGGCCCAGGCGCGGATCTCCCACGGCAGTGCGCAGGATGGGATTCTCTTCACGTGCTCCCACATGGCGCAGATAAGCTATGACGTCTATTATCTGCTGGGCTTCGAGCCGGGTAACTCCCTGCTCCTTATTGAGGAAACCTTTCATAGCCGAGCCCGTCCGGCCATTTCCTATCCAATGGAACAGCGTTGCATCGGACACCGCGTCGAGGAAAGACTTGTTGACCAACTGAGGACCTACGCCGCCCTGGCCTTCGGTGCCGTGACACTGCAAACAAGAGGTCTTATAGTGGACCTCGCCCACTTCGTAGTCGCCTGCGCTACGCGGCTTATACAGTTCGGGTGCGGGCTGTTTCTGCCATGACCTGATGTATGAGGTAACAGCGGCAACATCGTCGGCTGACAGGTGCCGCCATGCCGGCATTGCTGTATTTGGCCGGCCTTCTACCACCGCGCGATAGATATACCTGTCGTCAACGCCGCCCAGGAATTCGGGACTGTTCAAACTTGGCCCTGTATCGCCGTGTCCGTCTCGCAAATGGCATGCCGCGCAATTTCCATCATATATTGCCTTGCCTACCTGCCTTAGCGCGGCCTGGCTTGTCCTGCTCAGGCTTCGTTCTATTTTCTTAAACGAAGGCGGCGCGCCATGCCAAGTTCGGATGTATGAAATCAGGTCGCTGACTGCCGCCGCTGACAAGTGGCTCCATGAAGCCATCGCCGTGCCCGGCCTGCCGTGTATGATGCTGTTAGCAAGAAACTCGTCGGAAGCCACCGCCAAGAAGGTTTGGGCGTTGAGAGACGGCCCGATTCCGCCTTCACCTTGGCGGCCATGGCAGTTTGAGCAAAGGCCCTGGTAAAAGGCGCGGCCCATTTGCGGCGAACCGCTGGCCGCACGCACGCTGCTAATTGAAGGGCCTTGATCCTGCCAGCTTCTTATGTATTCAACAATTCTGTCGATTTCCTGGTTTGTAAGGTTTCCGCTGTGCGGACCCCAAGCTTGCATTGCAGTTTCGCTTCTTCCTTTGGTAATTATCGATCTGTAGTAATCGTTGCCGGCCACTGCCAGAGTGTCGTCTCCGTTCAGGACAGGCGCTGGCACGCCAGGAAGGCCGCTACGCTCCCCGTTCTTTCCGTGACACGCCGAACATAACTTGGCGTACAATTCTTCGCCAGTTCTCGGCTCGGGTTCGGACAACTCAAGATCCCTTTTAGGAATGTAAGCTTTCGGAATCTGCCGGCTCTTGAGAGAAAGCATATATGCGGTGAGAGCTATGGACTCTTCCCTCGAGAACGCCAGATCGGGCATCAAAGTATCCGGCGAAACCGCGACTGGTGATAAGAAATGTTTGACAAGCCAGCTAGTGACTTCGCGCGGCTCTGAAGGATCCACATGAGTGAAGTCGAAGCCGTGTATGGTTTTTGAACCGACTGCGCTTATGTCGAGTCCAAGGGTGCCGCCAACACCCCCAAGCGCATGGCAGCCTTGGCATCCGTTTGTCTCTGCCAGCTCTTTTCCTGTCATCAACAACGCCGCGCCATGAGGCAGCGATGATTCATCACTCATGTCAGCCGCGGCAACGAACAAGTTGTCTGTTTCGTACAGTACCTTACCGTGACACTGCGCACATGCGGAGAACAGGTAGTCGTTTTCGAGCATTGGGTATTCCCAGTGGGCCACATTTCCGTGTGCTGCGTCAGTTTCGAGCGCCCTGCCTTGCCCTTCGTGGCAAATTGTGCAGCCGAATCTTTCCGGTGGATGCGAATCTAAATAACTGCCAGGATGTACGGTGAAAGGCTGCGATTGGCCTGACATTCGAGGATCGTCAAGACCTGAATGACAAGTTAAACACCGGTCGACTTTTCCCAACTCTGTCAGCACGTTTTGCACGACCTGAAGGTCAAAGTTGTCCGCTATTTGCACGCCATCATCATCGGCGGCTTTTTCATCCAGTATTTTGGCGTACTGCACACGGTATGATCGCCATTCGGCGCGCACCTCAACCCGTATTGCGACAGCAACCAAATAACCTAATGTGATGATGCTGACCACAATGATGGCCACCTTATATGTTCGATCCAATGCTTCTATTCTTGAGCTTTGCATGTGGCGTCGATAAGCCTCCGTAACGATTGTGCCGCCCCTTCAAAATCCAGCGTGACGACCTTCAGTTTCAGTTAGTGAACTAACTCAAGCATTTCCTCAAATTAAGCGCTAGTGAATGGGCCAGTCTGCTTCACTCCAATAAAAATCCCAGTTGGGACCCCTCAGATAAAGCCCGACATATGACAAGATAACGAATCCAACAAGGAAAATAGTGAATAAAGCAATCACGCCCGAACGTGTTGAACGGGTCTTTTTAACTATGAGGAAAAACCAACCGAAATACATCACGGTTAGAATGCTGCCCGGATTGAAGAGTAATACTACCAACTGAGGCACATCCTGTGACCACTCCCAATTGCGCAACCAACCAAAATTCACGGGTATGGCAACTGACAGGACAGTCACTATCGCCGCGTATGGTACTGATATGAGCGCAATCCCAATGCCGTTTTTGCCGCTGAACCACAAACCAGACGGATTGTCCTCACGATCCAGAAATGGAATAAGGCAAAGGGAAATTACGCTTAGGGCCGGCAGGATTACGCCCCCTCCGAAGGCGGAGTAGGATACCATTTCCTGCAAGCCAAGGAAGTACCACGGGGCCTTTGCCGGATTTTCCGGAACAGCGGGATTGGCCGGTTCTTTAAGAGGTGCGTCAAAGTAGTACCCTAAGACCAGGCACAAAAGAAGTGTCAACATGAAAACCAGTATTTCCGCCCGCAGAAGATAAGGCCACGAAGGTATGGTCTCGTCCGGATTAATGCCGATTTGAGGGGACTTATCTTTTACTACACACATAAGGCCAAAAGACTTGCTCGGAGCTTTGCCCGGTTCTACGGCAACTTCCTGCATAGTTCTTGCGCCCTTTCCGGCCGGCGTTGGCGTTCCTTCGGGGCGCGACAAACCGCCGTCTTTACGGATCCGCCAAAAGTGTATGCCCATAAAAATAGTTATAACAATCGGCAGCACGGCCACGTGCAAAAGGTAGAACCTTGTCAACGCCTGCTGGCCAACGCTGGAAGAGCCAAGCAGCAGTTCCCGCTGCAGGTCGCCTATGTTAAAGGCAGGCGGAAGGCCCAGCGAGTATACAAGTTCGTTTGGTGAAGCGGCGATGTTTGCGCCGATCGTGATCGCCCAGTATGCCAACTGGTCCCAAGGAAGCAAATAACCCGTGAAAGACAGCAAGAAAGTCAGCACGAGCAATATTATGCCCACAATCCAGTTAAACTGCCTCGATTTCTTGTATGAGGCCGTATAAAAAACTCGCGCCATGTGAAAGAAAACGAATGCAACCATTATATGCGCCGCCCAGCGGTGGATGTTGCGAAGCAGTCCGCCAATAGAAACGACCGATTCCAGATCTTTGATAGAGTCGTACGCATCTTCGGTGGATGGCGTGTAGTAGACCATCAGAAACAAACCCGTAACGGTAAGTATAATGAACAGTGACACCAGCGACACGCCCAAACCCCATGTGAATGTCGGGCGAAGTGAATGAGGATGGACGCGTGTCGAGTGAGTGTGCAGAAAAAAATTGCCAAATATTATCTGGGAGCGTGTCCTGTCCGACGTTGGCGAGCCGTGACGCACGATTGCGTTCCACACGTTTACCGGCAACGATTTAACATTTCCCCAGAGTTCTGACAGTCCACCCGTCGAACTCATCGTGCCCTCGGCTTTGTTCGCCATAATGCCAATTCTCCTCATCTATTTGGAAGGCCATCTCCAAATCTCGATATGCATAAACATCAAAACGTTTTTTGATGCATTCCTCACACTGCGTAATACGTTCCTTGACCAACATCGCTTTTTGTGTCCACCATCAGCGATCCGTCTGGGGCCTTGGAAATTGCCAACCAGGCCAGAGGGCGAGGCGCCGGGCCGCCGGTTACGTTACCGTCATAGTCGAACTTTGAAGAATGGCACGGGCAGTGAAATCCTTCTTCGACCTCATTTATGATGCAGCCCAGATGCGTACACACAAGTGAAATTGCCGCTACGCCCTCTTCAGTTGACACTATCCGGACTTTATATTCTGGGATAAGCTTTGCCGTCCCCGGTGGGTACTCATCGGGCTTGCCCAGGCGGGCCACTGCCGACGCCTCAGGTGACGCAAGTGGTTTGAGCATGCGCCCCATCCCCAACAGGGAGACAATTAGCGTTACACCCGCCGTGAACATACCCGCGAGGCCCAAAAAATCTCTTCGTTTAACAGCATCTGGTTCTAATCGGCCTGGCATGACAGTTTCTCCTCAAAACAAAATCTTTCCATCGTAATTGCGCCAACGGGACATCGCTCCGCGCAAAGAGCACATCGTATGCAAATCGTTTCGTCTTTAACAATGGCGCATGCATCATCGGACTTCATGTCATCAAGTTGGGCCTGAACCACACTGTCCAACTCGGCACTCCCGGCCATTTCAGACAATGAGACAATGCGCAGGCAAAGTTCCGGACACACATCCACGCAGCCACCGCACAAAATACATCTTTCGCCGTCGAAAATCGTGTTAACGCCGCAGTCAAGACAACGGCCCGCTTCGCATTGCGCCTCCTTTTCGGTGTAAGTATTTTCAACCACCGTATCGAGCGCGCCCAAACGCTCAGACACGGGAATTGCGGACGGGGAAAGACGAGGCTGCTTTTCATAATGCTTCTCGCGTTCATATTCAGGAATCGGGAAATGGAGTTCAACGTCCTCCATCTTAATCTCGCGTCCGGTCATGCGCTTGTAAATTGCCCGGGCAGCGGATTTTCCCGAGGCCACGGCATGAATCATCAATTTTGCGCCGTATGCCAGGTCTCCCGCAATAAACACATCGTCGGCATCGGTTTCGCCGGTCTCAGGATCGCATTTGATCGCTCCATTGGGAAGCATTGTTAGTCCATCCCGCTCCGCGTCGATAAACGACACGTCAAGCGATTGGCCAATTGACAGAAGAACGTTGTCACATTCGAATTCCTTAGTCGCGCCCTCGTCGAACTTCGGGCTGAAACGGCCCTCGTCATCGAATACTCTGAGGCACTTCATCATGCGTATGCCGCGCACTTTGCCGCTGTCGTCCATCAGAATTTCCTTGGGTCCGAGGCGATTGTACCGGCCGACGCCTTCTTCGTCGCCGTGCATTATTTCGAAAGTCTCGGCCGTCATTTCTTCAACTGATTCCAGGCAGCACAGGTCGACTTTCGTTACTCCCTGCGTGCGCACTGCTGTTCGCGCCGCATCCATCGACACGTAACGAAGCGCCGTGCGGCTTACATCGTACGCCACGCTTCCACCGCCTACGACCACTATGCGGGGACCAACTTTCGGAGGGTTGCCCAGCCAGGTGCTTCTGAGAAATTCCACGCCACCAAGAACGCCCTCCGCGTCCACACCAGGTATCGGAAGCAGGCGAGACGATTTCATGCCCACCGCTATAACCACCGCGTCGTGTTTCGTGCGTAGTTCTGGAAATGAAATATCTTTACCTATCGTGCAGTTTGTTACTGCCTCCACGCCCATCGAAGTTATGGCTTCCACCTCGGCGCGTATAAGGTCGCGCCGAAGACGGTATGCAGGCACACCGACCGCCAACATACCTGCCAGCACCGGTTCACGCTCATAGATAGTCACGGAAAAACCCAGCAGCGCCAGATCGTGCGCGGCCGTAAGACCGGAAGGACCGCTTCCTATAACACCAACGCTCTTGTTTTCCACACTCGTGATGTTTTTGTTTGTGAGGGCTTGCAACATGGGGAGAAGTTCTTCGTTGTCTTCATTGGTGCGCGGTCCAAGACGCTTTGCCGCTTCCTTGAGGTACTCGACAAGGCCATTGCCGCCCTCTGGCCTGGCTTCGGGGCCGTACATACTGCACGCGAAACGCTTTAGGGCGCGTATCGAAATAGGGCGATCAAGCTCCCCGCGCCTGCACGCGTCTTCACAAGGTGCGCCGCACACCTGGCCGCACATTGAAGCTATTGGATTTGGGCCCCGCGCAATCAGATAAGCCAGTTCATAGTTGCCTTGGGCAATTGCGCGGACATAACCTCGCGCGTCGGTATGCACAGGACACGCCGCTTGGCATTCTATTGCCTCTTTCCAATATTGCGTGTTGGGAACGCCCACATCAAGTGTCATTTTGATTCGGCCTTCTTAGATTCAGATATTTCCACCAAGTCAAGCAACGTTACCGATTTAAGCCTGCTCAAAAGATGCCCCAGTGCCTCTTCCCAAACGTCGTGAAGCGGGCAGGGTGAGTCCCCACCACAATCTGGAAGCCCCATAACACACCCATTGAATGTATCCTCGCCGTCCACGGAACGTATCACATCGTGAAGAGATATCTGGCCAGGATGTTTGGTCAGTTCGTAGCCTCCGCCCGGTCCTCTAACCGCCTGCAAGAATCCGGCTTGGACTAATGCCTGAAAGATCTTGCGAGTATAAGGCTCGGGTATACCAGCCTTCTCGCAAATATCCTTGGCTTGAAAACGCTCTCCCTTCTCTTTTGGAGCAACGCACATTAAAGCGCGAATTGCGTATTCACAGCCCTTTGAATAGAGTCTAAACATTTAAGGCTCATCCGATTAGAGCGTACTTTCCCAAAACATTTTTGACAGGATGACAGGATTTGGCATGAGTTCAAATCATCTTGTCAATCAGGGCATAATCCTGTATATCCATCTTCTCAAACATACAACGACCTCTAAGGTTTTTATTGCGCCGCTTCTTTTCAAGTCACACACGGCTCAAGAATCACATCTTTAGTTGCACAAGACATTTTCGCGCACATTAAGCTTAGGCTTTATTACAAAGGCATTATCTGGGATGAATTCAATTCATTGCTCTAGTCTGCGCAAGATTTCAGCTATTGAAGTACAACAAATGGCACAAGCCGCCCAACAAAGCTTTTTGAAAATGTCACAAAAAACTCATGATTAACATGATAATATGGCCTCTGAAGAAATCTTGTTAATCTTGTAAATCCTGTCAAAAAATATTTTCTTTTGCCCCTTCAGTTCAGCTTCAATACTCAAAAGTACGCTAAAACCTGAAGAGCCACATTTAAGTTCCAAATTCTGGACTTTGATCTCTTTAATATTGAGGACGCCATTATCCACAATGTTCTGGCGTTTGTCAACCCTTTTTTTCGCAGGGTCAAATGTCTTCAGAAATGCCGCATTTCAAGAGGGTCCTCACAGAGAACTCGCCGCTTTCTAATAAAACTCTAACACGGGCCTCTTACGCTGATAAGCACACTGAAAACTAAGATTAAGGAGGCTGGAACAATGCAAACTGAAGTCATCGGGATGGTTTTCAACATTGCTGCAGGACTGGGCATCTTTCTGCTGGGAATGAAGCACATGTCCGAGGGAATGCAGGCCGTGGCCGGAGGCCGCCTGCGCAGGTTGATCAATGCCATTACGGGCAACCGCCTTATGGGCTGCGGTGTGGGCGTCGGCATCACGTGTCTCGTTCAGTCCAGTTCCATCACGACTGTGATGGTGGTTGGGATGGTAAACGCGGGTTTGATGAGTCTGGCGGCCGCCATTAGCGTCATTATGGGAGCGAACATCGGCACTACCATTACAGGCTGGATTCTGGTGTTAAGAATCGGCAAATACGGCCTGCCTATCCTGGGCATCTCGGCGTTTTTCTACCTGTTTTCGAAGAATGATCGGCTTCGTCTCACTGCTATGATCTTTCTTGGCGTGGGTATGGTCTTCTTTGGACTGCACGAAATGAAGGAAGGTTTCAAGCCGCT
>SDBV01008489.1_pt1 | contig 13847 bp, 7 predicted proteins | sample 2277081 | NCBI WGS metagenome assembly SDBV01 (sample SAMN10402039, study PRJNA504765) | marine sediment metagenome | isolation source: marine sediment core GS10_PC15, 223 cmbsf | place: Arctic Ocean: Southern Knipovich Ridge | collected 2010 | reverse complement strand
CCTAACACTCGTTTGTCGGGTAATGATATTGATTTTATTGAAGGGGAAGGCGAGGTCCAGTATCGTATTGAAGCGCTACCTTTTTTAAAGGGCAGATATTTATGTTCGGCAGCGATCTACGATCATAGCTGTTTGCATTCATATGATCATCACGAGGAAATGTATACTTTTGAGATAATAGACGGGCCAATTAAAGAGACTTACGGAGTAATGCACGTGCCTGCTCAATGGAAGGTCAAGTAATGACGACCAAGCTTATCGAACTGCCATTTGACCAATATCAACGATACCGTGATGTTCAGGAGATTGCCGGAATCGTGCGCGGCAAAAAACCACTGAAGGTCCTGGACGTAGGAGGTCATCCGGGCATTATTCGAGAATTCTTGGTTGATGATGATGCAATGATTGTCGATATACTACCTTGTGATGCGCCAAATTATATTCAGACAGACGGCGCGAAATTGCCGTTTGAAGATGAAAGTTTTGATTTTGTATGCAGCCTGGACGCGCTTGAGCACGTCCCTCCGGGCAATCGCAAAAAGTTCTTAAGCGAGATGATAAGGGTAAGCAAGGATTACGTCGTACTCATCTGTCCTTTTTATAATGAAAATATCAAGCTTGCCGAGGAGATAACATACGAGTTTTACAACAAGACCTTTAGCGCTCCCTTAACGGTCTTAGGTGAGCATTTACAGAATGGGCTTCCGGAACTAGAAGATGTTATAAAGATTTTTGAAGAGCAAAAATTAGAGCCGATAGTCATTCCAAGCGGGTACCTTTTTAACTGGCTACCGCTTCAAATAGCAAAGATTTATGTACAGTCATTGCCTGATTCCGAGCAACTGAATGCGATGATTGACAAATTTTATAATACAAATTATTACGAATTAGATCATAGAGAGCCGAGTTATAGAAAAGTAGTTGTAGCCAGCAAAAATTCTAAAAGTGCTTTAAGTAAGATCGACAAAAGATTCATTGTCGACAATAACGGAAGCAAAGAAGAAGTTAAATCATTTGATACATTTACGATGCTGATGTCGCTTCTTGATCTGCAACACAAAAGCCAGACGCAAGATCTGACTAAAGAGCTTGAAAAAACCCACGATATTTTGAGAGAAAAAGACGTTCACATAAGCAATCTGGAAAAAATAATAAACGATCGGGATAACAAGATAAAAGATCTTGAACGCTGGGCGATGAGAGTGCAGCAAACTGTACCGTATAAACTGTATTCGTCTGTTAAAAAGCTAAAAAAAAATAAGCCAGCCAATAAAAACGGAAATTAATGAGAATAAAATGACTAACAAAAACATGCCGCAAGTATCGATCATATTGGTTAATTTGAATGGGGCAAAACACCTTCCTACGTGCCTGGATTCCATTAAGCAATTAAATTATCCTCAAGAAAAAATAGAGGTAGTCGTTGTAGATAACAATAGCAAGGACAAATCTGTCGATATCTTAAATAAAAAATATCCTGATGTAAAAGTTGTGCAAAACGAAGATAATCTGGGTTTTGCAAGAGCGGTAAATCAAGGCGTAGAAGTAGCCGAAGGCGAATTTGTAGCTCTTCTTAATAATGACATGAAAGTAGATAAAGATTGGCTGACTGAGCTTGTAAAGCCGATTCTAGAAGATCCGGAGCTTGTTTGCACGGGCTCAAAAGTACTCGACTGGCAAGGTAAACGAATTGATTTTGTTTTAGGAATGATGAATTTCGAGGGTCGCGGTTTTCAGATAGATTTTGAAAAAGTGTTAAGAAAAGGCGAGTATGACAAGCCAAAAGACATGCTCTTTGTAAACGGCGGCTCAATGTTGGTAGAAAGAGATGTGTTCTTAAAGGTCGGCGGTTTCGATGAAGATTATTTTGCTTTTTACGAGGATGTAGATTTTGGCTGGCGACTCTGGATCGCCGGTTATCGGGTGCGCTTTATTCCGACATCGGTTACTTATCATCGTCATCATGGTACTTCGTCTTCTTTTGGCCAGGAAAAGTTGCAGTTGCTATATGAAAGAAATGCCCTGTTTTCAATTTACAAGAACTACAGCACGGAAGTGTTGGACAAAGTTTTAGCGGCAGCCTTGCTACTACTCAACAAGAGAGCTTATCTCAACCTAGGAGTAGATAAAGAGACATACCGCCTTACAAACAATACAAATGATAAAAGCAATAATACAAGTGTTCCTAAGAAAGCTTTAAGCTATGTGTTGGCGGTCGATGATTTTACGGCAAGTCTACCTAAGCTGAAGGAAAAAAGAGAAAAAATACAAGCACTAAGAAAACGAAGCGATGAATCTTTATTCAAATTATTCGGTGAAATATTTTTCAGTATTTTTTCAGGTAAAGAGTACCAGGATGCTCAAATAGATGTACAGCACTCGCTAGGAGTATATGACATATTTCTAAAACCAAAAAGAAACAAAGTATTGATAATAACTCATGAAGTTGTTGCCGAGCAGATGGCAGGACCGGGTATCAGATGCTGGGAAATAGCAAATGTCTTGTCAAAGGAAAACGATGTAACTCTTGCCGTTCCCAATGATGATCCAAAAGAGCACTCGCTTTTTGATGTTAAGACTTACAAATGGCCCAAAGAGTTAAAAGAGCTTGCCGGTGACGCTGATGTAATCATTTGCCAAGGCCTTATACTTGCGTCAAGCCCGTTCTTAAAGGATCTTGGAAAAGTATTGGTTATAGATATTTACGATCCATTTGTATTATCGCTACTTGAGCAACATAAAGGGCTTGATCTTGAAAGACGTTTTACCGAGTGTGGCCTAAGTTTGCAAGCAATGAGGTATCAGCTTGAACACGGTGATTACTTTATCTGTGCCAGTGAGAAACAAAGGGATTTCTGGGTAGGGATCTTAACAGCATTGGGCCGGATCAATCCTCAGACCTATGATAGCGATGTTACTCTAAGAAATTTAGTGGATGTAGTGCCCTTTGGCATTCCCGCAGTCGAGCCGAAAAAAACTGAAGATGTGATGAAGGGCGTAATGAAAGGCATCGACAAAAAGGACAAAGTAGTCTTGTGGGGCGGCGGAATCTACAACTGGTTTGACCCCTTATCATTAATAAGAGCGTTTGCGCTTATTAAAGATGAGAGGCCTGATATAAAACTTGTTTTTATGGGCGTTAAGCATCCTAATCCAAATGTTCCTGAGATGGCAATGGTTGCAGAAGCCGCAGATCTGGCGAAAAAGCTTGGGGTTGTGGATAAAACAGTGTTTTTTAACTACGGGTGGGTCCCATATGAGAAAAGAGCAAACTACTTGCTCGAAGCGGACATTGGTGTAAGTACGCATTTTGATCATATTGAAACTCGTTTTTCTTTTCGAACGAGAATGCTCGATAGCCTTTGGGCACAACTACCAATAATCTGCACGAGAGGCGATGCTATAAGCGAGTTAGTTGAGGATGAGCAATTAGGAATAGCTGTCGCTGAAAAAGATATTAAAGGCCTGGCTGATGCAATGTTAAAATTGGTCTCTGATGACACATATTATTACCAATGCAAGGCTAATATAGGCAAGATAAAAGACAGATATATATGGGAAACAGCTGTTGAGCCTCTATTGGAAGTTTGCCGTTTGCCAAGCAGAGCGGCAGATAACGGAAGCGAGCTTAAAGAAGGTCTTATTATTCCTAAAGCAAATTCTGATCTCGATGCAAATTCTAACGGTTATATGGGAAAGTTTAAAAACGCTTACCGAAATTACGGCTTTAAAGGTGCTGTAAGAAAAAGTATTCATTATATTAAGACAAGGGTCTAAAAAGCGGGCACCGGGTCCAGTGTTTCGGGTATCGAAACATTTAAAGCGGCTTAGGAGAAAATGAAATTATTCACATGCAAAAATATTTTACTTACAATAATTTGAAGAAAAAATCTTTAACCACTAACCACTACCCGTTACCCCTTACCCAATACTAAAATGCATGGTAAAAAAGATAATAGTCGCTTAAAAAAATTTTCAGTACTTGGCCTGTTCTTAATCTTGACATCGGTTTTTTTGTTTCCCATATTCTTTGGAAAAACATTTTTTCCAGGAGATATCTTACATCAGTTACCGCCGTGGTCTTTGAGCGGTTCCGGTAAGCTGAAGGAAATACTGCCACTAAATAACCCTTTATTGGGAGATCCTGTTACCGCATTTTATCCCTGGTATACATTTATTGGGCAAGCGATCAAGGCCGGGTTTTTTCCGCTTTGGAATCCTCTTGTTATGACCGGAGCTCCTTTTTTAGCTAATTGGCAATCAGGTGCATTAGCTTTACAGAACCTGGTATTTTACGTTTTTAAAACGCCCTTAGCTCTAAATATTAACGTATTTTTGAAGATCTTTTTAGCGTTAAGCTTTAGCTATCTATTCTTGCGAAAACTTAATTTAAGTAGAGAAGCATCGGTTTTTGGCGCAATTACGTACGCTTTCAGTGCTTTTTTTGTTGTTTGGTTGAATTGGCCTCAGACCAGAGTCGCTGTATGGCTTCCTTTGATCTTACTAACGGTCGAACATTTGATAGAGAAACCTGATCTTCAACGCTCCGGATATTTTTCACTGGCTACGGCTGCTGCAGTTTTTGCAGGTCATCCGGGAACTTTGGTTCAAGTATTTATAGTCACTTTTGTTTATAGCGTATTCAGAATATTCGCAGATAAGGAAAAAATAGTTGCAAAAAGCTTTTATATGCTAGTTGGTTTTAGCCTGGGTCTCGGTATCGGGGCTCTTATGATTCTGCCTGGTTTTGAAATGATGAAAAACAGCTATCAGTACGCTCAACGCCAGGCTGTAAATTATTTGGACATAGGACTGCGTCCGAACAATCTAGGTCTTTTATTTTTCCCCTATTATTATGGCAATTTAAGAGACGGAGTCTATATTGGCAGATCTAATTTCAACGAGATTAGTTCATATTTGGGCTTGTTACCGCTTTTCTTTAGCTTTTGGGCATTTACTTTTACGCTTAAGCTGAAGCGTTTATGGCCGGCGCTATTTTTAGCGATGTTTTCTATAATAATGATTTTTGGATTCTGGCCTCAGGTGCTTCTTTACAAACTGCCATTGATTGCGATGCAACCAACACAGCGATATATTTTCATTCTTACCTTTGCTCTGTCTGTTTTGGGGGCCTTTGGCTTTGACGCCTTTTTTGGAGAGCACAAAAGGGGAAAACGTTTTATAATTCTCGGATTGTTGTTTGTGGCGGTTCTTTTTGCACTGTCTTACAAGATGAACCCTGTAATCTGGGACATCTACAAAAAATACTATTTCTTGATGCCTTTGCCTTTTTTGGCAATGGTTGGTGTCTATATTAAGAAAAGCACAGCTATGCTAAAGAAGATGGTTATTGGTCTACTGGTCTTCGATTTGTTTATATTTGGTATCGCACTAAATAGTTACGTAAAATCGGAATATGTATATCCGGAAAATCCCATAACCTCTTTCATCAGTAAAGATAAGACCATTAACAGAACATTGCCACTTGTAGACACGATGATGCCAAATAGCATGATGCCTTATAACATTCATGACTTAAGAGGCCGCGATGCTCTCATGTCCAAGTCATTAGTCGAGTTTTCTAATCTAATAAAAGACCGCTACAGTCAACCGCAGCTGCCAAATTTTATCTTGCCCAATAAAATCGAGTCGCAATTGATTGACTTCTTGAATGTAAAATATATCGTGTCGGAAATCCCGGCAGGCAATACATTGCCGATAAGGCTCATTAGCTCAAATGGCTTTGCCGAGGTTTATAAGGGCACTGCTCAAAGTCAGAGTTTTAAGGCTAAAGACGATAATTTAGCGGGCGTGGGAGTTCTAATCGGTACTTTTAAGAGGCCCGTGAATCCAACGATTGTTGTTTTTAAACTTCTTGACGACAAAGGCAGAACAATCCGCCAGAAAAAATTCAAGGCAGGATATTTTCGGGACAATAGTTATTACTATTTCAATTTCAAGCCGGTCAATCAGTCGATGCAAAAGAAATTCACGTTTGTTTTGGAGGGCAAAACCGTTCCTAAGAAATATCGTTCTGCCGTGTATCTAAGCACTATTGATCAGTATCCCGACGGAGAACATTACGATAATGGCGAGAAACAAAAAGGCGATCTTGCATTCTATTTGCAATATCGAAAATCTATTCCAAAGTTTAAGCCGGTCTATAAGTACAAAAGCTTGACCGTATATGAAAATAAAAAAGTGTTTCCGCGCGTTTTTTCCGTCACTGACTCAATTGTAATCAAGAGTTCAGCAGAAGCCCGAAAATATTTGCAAGATCCTAAGACTGATTTGCACAAGACCGTGGTTTTGAGCAAAAAACCCTCATATTATGGCAAGAAGACTGTTTATAAAGGTAAAGAGCGAGTAAAAATCGAAAGCTACAAAGCTAACAGCATCAAAATAACGGCGAATTTGCCATCAAAAAAATTCATTGTCATCTCTGATAGCTATGACAGGGGCTGGAAAGCCTATGTTGACGGTGAGCCCGCCTCTATCAATTTAGCCAACACTTCGTTTAGAGCTATAGCAGTTAATAAAGGCAGACATAAAATAGAGCTAGATTACAAACCCGACTCGTTCAGAAGAGGTTTAATGATAAGCCTGAGTTCTTTTTTGTTGGTCATTGGCTTTATAGTGCTGCCAAGGATTAGGAAAAAAGATGACTAATGGTCTAATTCGGTTATTGCTGAACAGACGAAAGACCACTGAGGCAAGAGAAGAAAACGGTAAAAGAAAACTTAGTCCTAATCTCGGGGTGCCGGCTTTATTTTTTATTGTGACAGCGATATTTCTACACCCGATATTTCTTGGCAAAGTTTTTTTCCCGGGCGATTTACTTTATAAAATGCCACCATGGTTTCATAGCGGATCAAGTCTTCTCAAAGACGTTATGCCGGTGAATAACCCGCTCTTATGGGATCCGGTCACCGCATTTTATCCTTGGTATACATTCCTGGGACGAGCTATAAGCGAGGGTTTTTTTCCGCTTTGGAATAATATGGTCATGACGGGCACCCCTTTCTTGGCTAACTGGCAATCAGGGGTGCTAGCGCTTGAGAACGCAGTATTTTATATATTTGAGACTGCCACGGCATTAAATATTCACATCTTTTTGAAAACTTTCCTGGCTTTGTCTTTTACATATTTGTTTTTGAGAAAGTTGAAATTAAGTCTGCAAGCCTCAGTTTTTGGTGCCATAACATATGGTTTCAGTGCTTTTTTTATAGTGTGGTTAAATTGGCCACAAACCAGGGTCGCAATCTGGCTCCCTCTAATCCTTTTTACAATCGAGTACTTGCTAGCAAATCCTAGTTTGAGGCGCTCAAGCTTTGTCTCATTAGCAATTGCAGCAGCCGTCTTTGCCGGACATCCTGGAACTTTGATTCAGACATTTATGATTGTTTTTGTCTATGTCATATTTCGAACGATCACTCAACCTGAAAATCGAGCAAAAAAAATTAGCTATTTGGCCGCCGGCCTTGCTCTTGGTCTAGGTATAGCCTCAATATTGATATTGCCAGGCTATGAACTGGTAAAGAGCAGCTATCAATATTCGCTTAGGGGACAGACTGACTATTTGCAGCTTGGCATTAATTATAAATACTTGACCCTTCTTTTTTTCCCTTATTATTTTGGCCACCAAAAAGATAGTCTTTATTTGGGCATCTCTAACTTTAATGAGATTAGCTCATACGTCGGACTTCTGCCTCTGTTCTTCAGTTTTTGGGCGATAGTTTTTTTAAGCAGGCTAAAGCGTATCTGGCCAATCATTGCTTTATTTCTTTTTGCATTGATCATGGTGTTTGGCTTCTGGCCGCAGTCATTTCTGTATAAACTTCCTTTAGTTGCAATGCAACCGACACAGCGCTACATATTTATGTTGACGTTTGCACTAACCGTTCTTGGCGCTTTTGGGTTTGATGCTTTTTTTAAAAAGGATAAAAATGAAAAAAGCATTTACGCTCTGGCGATTATTTTTTTTGTAACGATGTTTTTGATTTTCTTAAATGTTGATGAGCGCGTGAGCTTGCTGTATAGAGGATTATTCTTCTTTGGTTTCGTATCATTTGTTGTTGCAATCGGTGCTTATATAAGAATTAATCACAAGCAGGTTAAATGGCTGATAGTGCTAGTATTATTCGCAGACTTGTTCATATTTGGGTTCAAGCTAAACAGTTACATAGATAAGACGCTCGTGTATCCACAAACTCCAGTAACTAATTTTTTGAAAAATAAACAAAAGACGGGTGAACCATTTAGAGTTTTATCAGTTGCTGATTCTGCGATGCCAAATAGTTTGATGGCCTATGGTATCGATGATTTACGAGGCAGGGATGCGCTAATTATCAATCGGACTAGAAATCACTTTGATTTATTAACGGACAAAGATGTTCAACCGCAGCAGCCTAACTTTGTTTTGCCAAACATTTTAAGAACTGATCAAATTGATTTTTTAAACGTAAAATATGTTATATCTGAGATGCCGATTGGAAACAATTTGCCAAAAAGCTTTATTAAATCCAACGGATTGCTTGATTTGCGGCAAGGTGCCCATGGCCAAGATTTTTTAGCGAAAAGTGCTAATCTATCAGGGGTAAGTTTGTTGCTGGGCACGACCAAGGGAAGTCTAAACCCACATTTTTTTAGATTTAAGCTTTATGATGAAAACGGGAAGGTGGTTCGGGAAGGCAAGCGCTTGGCAAAATATGCTAAAGATCATAAATATTATCATTTTATTTTCAGGCCGATAAAAAAATCAAAGAACAAAAAATATACGTTTGTTATAGAAAGTTCGAAAACTGACAAGAAAAACAAAATTGTAGTTTTTATCAACACGGGAGATGAATACCCAGAAGGAACTCGTCGCCTTAACAATGAACAGCAAAAAGGTGATCTGGTGTTCTATCCGCACTATTATAGACCTATTCCCAAATTTAAGTCTGTGCTCATTGACAAAAATATGACTATTTATGAGAACAAGAATGTCTTTCAAAGAGCATTTGCAGTAAAGGAGCCAATTATTATTCCGAATGAAAAAAAGGCGTTTGACTACCTCAAAAACAGTGATATTGATCTGGCAGAACAAGTGGTATTGAACAAGAAGCCTAAATATGAAGGAATTGAAACAGAATACGACGGAACTGAAAGCATAGAAGTAGTCGATTATGAGCCAAACAAGGTGTTAGTTAAGGTAAAGCTGCCAACAAGAAAGATCATAGTCCTTTCAGATAACTACTATAATGGATGGAAAGCTTCTGTAGACGGCAAAGAGGCTTCGTTATATTTGGCAAACTCTTCTTTTAGGGCTATTGCTGTTAACAAGGGAGAGCACCGTTTGCAGATGATCTATAAACCGGATTCTTTTAGACGTGGATCTATGGTAAGCCTGGCATCGATCTTGCTGGTTTTTGCTTTTATGATTGCTCCGTCATTTTCAAGGAGAAAAAGTGTTAAATAATATCTTTAAGCGTTTGCCTATAATTATATGGCTTTTACTGGCCCTTTTTGCGGTCAGGGCGTTTACGTACGCTACTTTTACACCGGTTTGGCAAGGTCCTGACGAGCCTGGTCATTACGAATATGTTCATTTTTTGCAAACAGAAAGACGGTTTCCTGTTTTAGGTGAAGCCACCTCGTGCCGAAAAGTGAGGCATTCTCTAAACAGTTTCCATTTTAACGAATATACAAGTGGACGAAATCCATATGCCGGCAAGTCTAATCTAGATACCAAGGAAATGACTTTTGGCAAAATAGAACATCAAGACGAAAAACCTGCTCGCAAAGGTTCGGCCAAAAGACTTCAAAGAAATCAAATAGTTCAGCATCCGCCCTTATATTATTTAATAGGGGCTTTATTTACCTGGCCTTTTAAGTATGGATCTCTCTTAAACAGCATTATTATCTTAAGAATGCTTAGCGCAACGTTTGGCATCGGAGTGGTTTTGTTAACGTATTTAACGATTTCTTTGATCTTTGATAAGAAATCTTTTGCAGCTTATACTGCAACCGCTTTTGTGGCTTTAAACCCCATGTTTACTCACGTTACGACTTTGGTCAACAACGATTCATTGGCGAATTTTCTTTTTGCGCTTTTTCTATATTTGCTGATAAAAAGCGTTAAAATCGGTTTGGACGGAAAAAGAGCTCTAGCGATAGGAATAGTTGTTGCTGCCGGACTACTCACAAAGTTCTTTTTTGTTCTAGCCTTGCCCTTGATTATTTTAGCTTCTGTATTTTTTAGAAGAGAAATGTTGGGAGATTATAAAATCGCGTTTTTGAACGTAAGCATACCGATTATTCTCGCCGGTTTTTATTATGTTCGCAACGTGGTTCTATATGGAGCAATTCAGCCGATTTATACATTCAGACACTTCGATACAAGTAAGTTCGAACAGATGTCATTCGTCGATTATTTAACGGGGACTTATTTTATTAAGAAGCTTATTATTTCTTTTTGGTCGAACTTCGGATGGATATTACCGCGTTATCCTATGTTTTATTATCGGATCTTAACTTTGTTTGCCTTAATATCAATAGTTGGATTGGTTGCTTACTTAATAAAGACAGGGATCAAGCGAGATTTTGTTAAGCTGAAACTGGTGGCATTGCTTTCGTTTGTTCCCGCCTCTTTGATGATTGCCATGGCCATAAACAGTTACAGGCTGGCCAAAGTATCAGGAGTGGTAGAAGGTGTACAAGGAAGATACTTATTTTCTACCATAGGGATTATTGGTATGGTGTTGTATTTAGGGATCAAGCAGCTTTTGCCTTTCAGGAAAGGGTACTTTGCGTTTGTTTTCATTGTGTCAGTGATGGTTTTTTTAGATATAAGCGCAATTTTTTATCATATTTTACCTTACTTTTATTTTTAAATGAAAAGATATCTTGGTGTAATTGGAATTTTAATATTGCTTGTTATCGGAGCTTCTGTGCTTAAGGTTGATGTGCCGGTTCTTCTTAGGGGACAAGGGAAGAATTCACTGTCTCTTAACGGACGATCGTATCAAGTCAAACTTCGCTCACCTGCTGACTTTTCAAAATTGTCGATGCGACTTTTGACTTTTAACCGTCCGGCTAACAACGAAATCAAATTCTTTTTATATGATGATCCGAATGAAAAAAAACTTCTAAGAAGTCATATTGTCAAGAAAGACGATATTTTACTCCATGGCCAGTATTATGATATTGATTTTGCAGCTCTTAAGGGAGGCAGAGATTATTATTTAAAGATTATTGGAGCGCCGGGTGTTCCATATATATTGCGCTATGATAGAAAACAAGGGCAAATCATAGCAGATGGAAAAATAATAGAAGGGAAAATCGCTTACAAGCTCTATAGTCAAAGAACTATTATTCAAATCATTATAAAAGCTGTTAATAGCGCATCATCAGATTGGTTTAGGCTCGGATATTTATATATATTAGCCATATTGGCGTACGCGGTGTTTTTAGCCACACTGCTAAGTACTCTTATCTTTAGGAAGGATCTTTAGTTATATTGCCAGGTTTTATTGCTGCTGCAAACCGATTACAATATAGCTTATGAAGGTACCTAACTATCGGTTTTATATAGCTGTCACGCTGCCCATTCTTATCCTATCTGGTATTTGGCTGTTGGCTAGGACTGCTAATCTTGCTCCTGAGAAAGTTAGGGTCAGCAAACAAGTAAAAAGGGCTGAGAGAAACAAAGTTGGAACAAAAGACAAAACCCCGAAGACCAAGGAGTTTACGATTGCGGTAGTCGGCGATGTCATGTTCGACAGGAGGGTCAAATCGGCTATTGCAGCCGGTGGTGCAAAATGGCCTTTTGCAAAGACTGCATCTAAGCTTAAATCAGATCTAACTATCGCAAATCTTGAATCATCATTATCAACAGCGGGGTCTCCTACAACAGGTAAGGACGTAGTATTTCAAGGTACGCCGGAAGGTGTTAATTCTCTTAAGCTGGCCAACATAGACGTAGTCGGGCTTGCCAATAATCATGCTCTTGATTACGGCTTACCATCTTTAAAAGAGACCAGAAATCGTCTTAAGCAAAACGGTATCAAATTTGCCGGCGCAGGGGCTAATAAATACGAAGCTTATGAGCCTGCTATTAAAAAAGTAGGTGACTTAAAAGTAGGTTTTTTGTCTTTTTCCGATGTTATCCCATTCAATTCATTTCCTTCTGAAAAATTACCGGGGATAGCACCGGCCAGAGATTCGTCAAAAGTCGCATCAAAAATTAAAGATCTGAGCAAAAAAACGGATTTACAAATCGTAGCGTTTCATTGGGGGATTGAATATGAAGATTATCCGACCGGCAAACAGAAAGAGCTGGCTGTAGCGGCAATAGATGCCGGCGCAGATCTTGTAATAGGCCATCACCCGCATGTAACCCAGGGTATTGCCATATATAAGGGTCGTATGATCCTCTACAGTTTAGGCAACTTTGTTTTTGATCGCTACAAGACTAAAACCGCGCAAACGTTTATCTTTAGAATGAATATCGACTACAAAGGAGAATTCACTTTTGTAAGAATAATACCTGTCTTCATAAGTTCTTCAGGACAACCCGCAATCATGATCGGAGGCGAAGCGAAAACGATCTTAGCGCGGGTGAAACAGATCTCAGGAAAGTATTCAAAATACCTAACAACAGATAAAGATACATTGGTCATTGATAATAGCGATAAAAAAATAAAATAATTTTATGAGTGACGTTGACAATAGGGAAAAATTGTATAGAATAGAATTTAGTGCTTTAATATATAAAAGTATTAAAGTATTAAAGTATTAAAGTATTAAAGTTTATTGCCGATAATGTTTAGAGGGTAACGGGTAAAGGGTTGCGGGTAGCGGCTTCTAGTGCTAGGTGGATAAAGGTCAGAGTTCAGAGGTTCGCAAGTTTCTTACCTAACCTCTAATCTCAAATGGCTAGCAACCTCGTTGATGTCAGGCGATAAACTGATAAGGAAGAATAAGTTATGAAAAAAGAAGAAGTAAATAACAAAAATCTAATAAATCCTTTTTTGCCATCGGGCGTAAAAGATGTTTTGCCTGTTGAGGCCAAGGAGCTTAGATACATTAGAAGAAAGCTTTCTAAATCTTATGAGCTCTGGGGATATGACGAAGTATTCACCCCTGTATTTGAATATCTTGATATTTCTGCACTTCAGACAGGTGAGAGAATTAAAAAAGAGATCTTCAAATTCTTAGATGACAACGGCGATCTTCTTGCTCTTCGTCCCGACATGACGACATCTATCGCAAGACTGGTATCTCAAAAGCTCAGCGAAAAGCCTAAGCCACAGCGTTTATATTACCAAGCCAATGTATTCAGACAGCAAAAACCGCTACAAGGGCAACCGCGGGAATTCTGGCAGTCAGGTATCGAGCTAATTGGCGGAAAAGTCACCGCCACTGATGCGGAAATAATAATGTTGTTAGTCGATTCTTTGAAAAGCTTGAACATCGGCAACTTCAAGGTGGGTCTTTCAGATATCTCGTTTATCAAAGCTTTGCTAGACGATCTTGGAACGCAAGGCGAAAAGCTCAGAAAATATCTAGCGCTAAGGGATTTTGTTGCCGTTAGCGAGATTTTGGATAAAACAAAGGGTGCTACCGCTAATAATCTTAAGAAGTTATTGGAGATTAGAGGGCCGGAAGCGCTTTCTGTTGCAAAAAAGATGAAGCTCGGTAAAAAAGCCAAAGACGCTTTGGCAGAACTTGTGAAAGTCGCCGCTTTGTTGTCAAAACTCGGATATGAAGACAACGTGACTTATGATTTCAGTTTAATTCCTGACTTTGATTACTATACGGGTATTGTTTTTGAAGCTTACGTTGATGGTGTGGGGGCGCCGATA
>SDBV01008488.1_pt1 | contig 13848 bp, 8 predicted proteins | sample 2277081 | NCBI WGS metagenome assembly SDBV01 (sample SAMN10402039, study PRJNA504765) | marine sediment metagenome | isolation source: marine sediment core GS10_PC15, 223 cmbsf | place: Arctic Ocean: Southern Knipovich Ridge | collected 2010 | reverse complement strand
TCCCAGACGGTCTCAAGAATACACTCACAAGAGAAGATACCAAAGATTTTGGTTCATAACCGCTTAAAATGGAGGGTCACATTCCCATACGGTGAAGGGGCCCTTCATTGTAAGCGGTTGTGGGCCAAAAGATTGTGCTTAGAGATCGTTTTCAACTGCGTTTTCTAGGATTATTATCAAGAGACAAGAATACCTGATTTACGGGTAAAGAGGCAAGGAGAGAAAAGAGGCGAGAGAAAGAGGGAAGGAGGGGTGAAAACTAAACACAGAGGCACAGAGACGCAGAGAAAAAAGAGAATAAAAGTTTTTTTATTTTTTCTCTTTCTTCTCTGCGTCTCTGTGCCTCTGTGTTTAGTTTCTATCCCTCTGTTTCTTCCTTGGGAGCTTTTTCCTCAGATGCTCTCACTGCGTCATTGATGACATCTTCATCGATCACTACTTTCACACCGAGCTCCCCTCCTTTCTTACGCACATACGCTTCAAGAGTTGGAGCCAAGAATCGACTCATCAACATAAAGGTATTCAGCTGGACTTCATCTTTACTTGAAAGAGAAGATGTTTGAACGTTGGCAACTTTCATCACGGTACGATAGATTTCATCTCTTGCTTGCGAGATCTTATCCTTCGCCTTAAACAGATTTCTAAACTGAGCTTCCTCGGCTACTAATTCCTCTTGGAGTTCACCGATTCTTTTATCGAGCTCTTCAATCGTTGAAGTAACATCATTTTTATCATCAAAATCGATAGGTGCAACGACTCCATTAGAGGCCAAAAACTCTTTGATATTTTGCTTTTTCTGTATCTTTTTTGCTGTTAAGGGGTTTTGTTTTTCCGAGGTTAGCTCAATGCATTTATCGAGAACAGCTCGTGAGGTATAAGGTTGTGCCTTGCCTTTTGTTTTCTCATAAATCTTTTCAAGGGTATCTTTTTCACATAATGCTGATTTCCCTGTTGTCAACAAGTATCGAGTTAAGATCTCTCGGGTATCTTTAGAATCGGTATTTTCGATGATAATAGGGTTGAAGCGATTTCTGAAGCCACGGTATTGTTCAATCACTGAATATTCATTCGTGATTCCGATGACATAAGGAAAGTCTCCCCCATTATCTAGCATATCTAATAGTTTTTGGCCGATGACTGAGTTCTTCTCCCCTTGACAAGCAACATGGATCTCATCAAAAACTAAAATGATTTTATCCTTATGACGCCCCATCGCCTCGCTAAGCTGCTCCAATGGATCAGTGCCTTCAAAAAAATCTCCCTTTTTACATAATTTCGTTGTGTTCAGATAAAATACCTTTTTCCCTTTTAGTTCTGGGTAATCACCCCTTTCTATCGCTTGAACAAAGGCTTTGGCAGTTTGCGTCTTTCCAACTCTAGATTCTCCCCTAAGAAGAGGGTGCTTTTTGATTCCTCCTTTCTGGCTGTTGATCATAGTATTCGCCATCTCATCAAGAACATCTCTATCCACCTTGATGAAAGAGAGTTCTTTCCACTCCCCTTGATTGCATTCCTTCGTCCAATTTTTTGCATTACCTGGAAGATGAAAAGGGACAGGGGCAATATGTGGATAAATGACGCTCATAACTGCTATCAAGAGTAACGATCCACCAATGATTGGGGCGGCAATGGTTACACCGAGTAAAGGGAAAAGCATCGTGGTCAACATACTAAAAAAGCTCACCAACATCGTGATTTTTTGAAATTTAAACTGCCGCTGGATTTGTGTTGAAGCCGGTTTAAAAAAATCTGCCACGCCAAATGCCGATAAAATACTTTCGATGAACGAAATGATATGATCAACGATGTCCGACAGTTTTGCTTTCAGAGAGGGTGATACTTTGGTCTCGCTGTTTTTTAGATGATACTTCGCTTGATACAGCATACTTTTTGCCTTTATCAAAGCAGATTTCTTGTCAGTGAAAACGGTTTCTTCCAATTTTTCAAAAGGGATCATTTCAGCAAGTTCTTCCACGACTTTAAAGGGATCTTTTCCCTCTGTCTTTGCTGTAGCCTCTTCGAAATAGGCGCTCAACACATCCTTAAGTTGGTCTGGAGTGATTTGCGTAAAATCCCCCACCATTTGTTTTCTATCTCTGATGAGATCGCCTGAGGTAAGCAACTGCAAAATATGATCTTGGATCTCCGTTGTCTTCTTGGGTTCCACCGCATCGTAAGAGACAGTTAACGGAACAAACTCTAGGTCGAAAGTGACGTCTGCACTAGACATTGTATTCTCCGCTTTAGTTTTTATTAAAAGAACATGATATAATGTTTGTTTTTAAGAAACAATACAACATCTGTGACAAAACAACAAATTTTTCTATTTTTTTATAATATTAATTTGATAAAAGGAGCGACTTCTACACTCCAAAGGGAAGAGGCGGAGAGAGAAAGATGAAACACAGAGGTACAGAGACGCAGAGAAAAAAGAGAATAATTTTTCCTCTTTTTTCTCTGCGTCTCTGTGTCTCTGTGTTTTTAGTCTTTTTCCATCATAACTCTCTTCCCTCCTTTCGCCCTTTCCTCTTTTTCCTCTCCTTTGTATACTGTGTTTCACATTTCAACTCTTTAGGTACAAAAATGATAGACATCAAGCTAATTAGAGAAAACCCTGAGGCGGTAGAAGAAAAGATTAAACGGAAAGAGCCCGATTCCGACTTGGATTCTTTACTGGAGAAGGACCACCGCATACGAGCTTTAAAGACTAAGGGAGAGGAGCTTAAATCGAAGCGCAACAAAACCTCGAAGCAAATCGGAGAGATGAAGCGTAAAGGAGAGGATGTTGCTGCGATCATGGAAGAAGTTTCCGGAATCTCTGCAGAGATCCACGCAATAGACCATGAGCTCGGCCCTTTAGAAGAAAAGTTTACCTATGAGTTGTCCAAGCTGCCGAACCTTCCTATGGATGACATTAAAATCTCCCAAAACCCCAAAGATAATGTTGTTCTCAAAGAATACTCTGAGAAGCGCGTATTTGATTTCCCTTTAAAAAATCATTTGGAACTCAACGAAAAGCTGCATCTTTTTGATTTTGCCCGTGGCGCCAAGCTTGCAGGGACGGGATGGCCTGTCTATAGAAACTGGGGGGCTCGTTTGGAATGGGCTCTGATCAACTACATGTTGAGCGTCAACATCAAAAATGGTTTCCAGCAGTGGATGCCCCCGGCGTTAGTCCGTCCAGAGGCGATGTTTGGCTCGGGGCAACTCCCAAAATTCGACAACCAGCAATTTAAAATTGAAGACAAAGAATATCAGCTGTATCTGATACCCACAGCAGAAGTCTCTCTCAATGGGTTGCATGCCGAGGAGATCATTCCCGAAGAAGAATTACCTTTGAAGTATGTCGCATACACGCCCTGTTTCCGTCGAGAGGCTGGCGCTGCCGGCTCTAATGAGCGTGGATTGATCCGCACCCATCAGTTTAACAAAGTAGAGATGTTTTGCTTTACCAAACCTGAAGACAGCCCAAGAATCTTTGAGGAGATGATTGCCAACGCCGAAGAGATTTTGCAAGGCCTCGGCATCCATTACCGCACAGTTTTGCTGGTGACCGGAGACATGTCTTTTGCTGGAGCGAGAACGGTGGATATTGAAGTGTGGCTGCCGGGTCAAGATCGGTATTATGAAGTGTCCTCAGTGTCAAATTGTACCGACTATCAGGCTCGACGGTCTCAGACACGTTACAGAAAACCGGGCGAAAAACCTGAGTTATTGCACACGCTGAATGGGTCTGGTGTGGCAACATCGCGGTTGATGGTGGGTTTACTCGAAAACAACCAGAACGCTGACGGTTCGGTAAATATCCCTGAGGTCTTACAACCCTACCTTGACGGCAAAACCAAATTAGAACCCACAGAGTAGGCCATGATTGAAGCCCTGAATCTTGAAGAGTTCATGGCGCTAGAGGGAACGGTATTCGATGTACGAAGCCCCTCAGAGTACCAGCAAGGACGAATTCCAGGCTCCATCAATCTCCCATTATTTTCCGATGCAGAAAGGGCTCAAGTTGGCACGACGTATAAAATGGAGGGAAAAGAACAAGCCATCTCCTTAGGCATGAAATATACCTCCCCAAAAGTTTCAAGATTTGTCACTCAAGCCAAGCAGCACCTGAACAGCGGTACTGCAAAGATCCACTGCTGGCGTGGGGGTATGCGCAGTTCTGCGATGGCGATGCTGTTGGAAAATACGGGAATCCCCTCTGTTACACTTCAGAGCGGATATAAAACTTTTCGTGGGTGGGCTCACGAGCTCTTTGAAAAACCTTACAGGTATAATATGTTGGGAGGCTTGACGGGAAGCGGAAAAACTTCCATTTTGCATGCCTTAGAAGGGCTTGGAGAGCAGGTCATCGACCTGGAAGGGCTTGCCCATCATCGAGGAAGTGCTTTTGGACATATCGGCCGCGGAGAGCAGCCTTCGACAGAACAGTTTTTCAATGAGATTTCTATAAAGCTAGGAAAGTTTGATGTGGAACGACCCATCTGGGTCGAAAATGAAAGCCGACAGATAGGGTTCTGTCATATTCCAGAGGCATTATTTTCTAGCATGCAGAAAGCGCCGTTATATCTTATAGAACGTCCCCTTGAGGAACGCATTGCGACTTTATGTTGTGACTACGGGAATACCGATCCGAAGAAACTTATTGAGGCGACGTTGTGCATCAAGAAAAAGCTTGGTGGAGCGAGAACAAAAGAGGTGATCGGAAATATTAGTGAAGGGCAGCTCAAGCAAGCTGTAGGAATCATCTTAGAATATTATGATTCTACATATACGTTTGGGTTGACTAGACGAAAAAGTCCTATTCACAAACTTTCTGAAAAAAACTTCTCCGCCAAAGATTGGGCTGAGAAGCTTCTCTCCAATGATCGGGGGCAGTGATCGGGGTCAGAGCTTCAATTCCAATTTAAAAGAACGTGGATCAAATTGGAATTGGAGCTCTGACCCCTCGCATCTAAGGATTTGTTAATAATTTATAGTCGAACCTCAAGGCCTTTGCGAGTCTTTTAGCCACCTTTTCTCCAACTGGACGCTTTCCGTTTTCAATTTTTGAGATGTTGTCTTGGCTAACCTTGCTTTTTTTAGCTAATTCTTTCTGAGTGCAATTCTCTCTGTAACGCATGCCACGTAAAACAAGACCCGCCCTCTTACGTTTTTCAATGCGTTCGTTTGCCAACACTTTCCATTCGACAGGATGATCTTCTGGCTCAGCATACTTTTCTAGAAATGCTTCCAGCTTATCCCTATTTTTTTCAGGGATATAAGACGTCCTCTTGTCTTTCCCGACAATCAAAGTTATTGGAATGGACGTTTCATTTTTGGTATGGTGCTTTTTCATGCGAGCCGACATAAAAAACCTCTATATTTTTTTCCTTTTCATCTGCCCTCCAACAGGCAACCATTGTAGGATGCCCCTTTCTTAAATGGCAGTGATAATAAAATGTATTTTTTGCTTCGTGAATTAATCCATAATTTGGCCATTGGAATAATTCAGGTCCATTTGCCTCCAAATCTATAGCCAAAGCGTCTATAGCATCAATGATAGATGGCTTTCTAAGACCGCTTCTTTCGAGTTTCTTGTATTGTTTCTTCGCTTCTCTAGAAAGTTTGTAACTATTCAGGTCCCCCCGTTTGCTACGCAAATGAGGCGATCTGAAAATTACACCGTAACTAAGAAGTAGAAAAACAAAAAAAGGACCGAAGGTCTGAAAGTAGATAGCCCAGGCAGTAGTGAAGGGAGCTTGCGACCGGAACGGAGGCCTGGGTAGTAGGTGTAAAAAAAGGAGCCCTGAAAGGGCGATACATTTATGTCGCTGGAAACGAAAAAATCGTAAAGGAAGCTTGAAACGATCAGGGAATTTTTTGCCTATGCTAAACTCCAGATACAATGATGGCATTATGTTGTGTCTCCCTTTCAGGGCTCATCTTTGTACGTCTGTCTACCCAGGCTTCCGTTTCGGTCGCAAGCTCCCTTCACTGCTGCCTGGGCTATCCACTTTCAGGCCTTCGGCCCTTTGATTTTCACATTTTTGGCTGGGGCCATCGTCCCAGAAATAGTGACCTGAATAGTTACGAAAGTTTTACGTCTCAACCAAATGCCACTTATCTTTTATCCTTCCCCTTATTGTAGCACAGCTTTTGACATATGTCAAATATATTGATTCTTATCCAACACAATACCTGTAGCCGAGCGAAACAAGGTCTTGGTGTGCGCGGAGCCATCCGCGCTTTTCGATGTGGAAACGCCTCTTTTAGCTCCGTTTTTTTGTCTATGAACGTAGTCTAAGAGGGTTTTTTATGTAAAAGGATTTGCTGCGGGATCGCTTGCAAAGGAGACCTCCCCACATCGAAAAGCGCAGATTGCTCCGCGCACGTCAAAGGCTTCGCGCTATTCTAAAAAACTCTCGAAACAGCGCTTATTGGTTACAAAATTCGAAGACAAAAGAGATCTTTCCACATCGACTCCAAAAAATTTCTTCCCGTTTACCCTGCTTGTTCGGGGGGGGCCAGGTACTTGGATATTTCGACCATGAGGTCTGTAATTTTGCTGATTCTGTTGACGATCCCGGGGTTTGCTTCGAAGAATTTTCCTAGGGAACCGGTCAGGTTCTCCCATTCGCTTTCGGAAATCAGTCCTGATCCGCGTAGCTGTTGCAGATATGCTACCAGCTGGGTTTCTTCTTCGGAGCGGGAACCCAACTTGCCATTAACTAGATCAACGAATTCTTTGGCGGTCATCTGTTTGGCTTCAACGAGGTAGAGGGCTGCGAGTGCAATCGACATCAGAATGATTTTTGCCATGGATGAGAGTTGTTTGATCCGTTCTTCTGAAATAGGTGCTCCCTCTTCTGTTGTATTGATGAGAAGAGCCATCAGAAGATAATTCACTTCATTGCTTTTGACTGTTTCGAGGACATTTCTTGCGAATGCAATAACAGCGTCTTTGCTCGCTGGTGGTTGGCCCGTGTTGGCAGAACTTCCGACCACTTGTACGTTAGAAAAATCAATCAACCCGATAGCGAATAGATTAATCGTTATGGCCATAGCCTCTTGGAACTGCTGTGGAATTTGGGGAAGTATTTGTGCGACCGCATCTTGAATGGGGTTGACCCCAACCATTCCTGTGCTAGCGACATCGACGATATTCATGTAATCGCCAATAAATGATGTGGTAATTGCAAAGCTTACAGCCATAAAAGGGATCGTTGCGGATTCTTCATCTCGGGCACGATTGAGATATTTAGTGACTCCCTGCAGCTCAATATCACGTGTTTCTCCCGGCAAATTGTTCAAATACCTCTGATACCCTTGGGTTCTGATAATCTCTCCTCTTGACATGCCGGACACTTGACTTTGTTCCATCAGTTTCTCATATTGTGGTGAACGGAGATACTCACGAACCTTTTTGCTTTCTTCCTCAAGCTGGTCGAGATATTTATCCCACATGCCACTGCCAATCTCCGCCCATCGTGTTGCTATCTGCGCGTTGATTAGATCTATGTTCAAAGTGTCTCCTTCATTCACCACCACAGGCTTAGGTAAATTGGGAACATCCATAAAGTACATGAGCAGCAGCGCTTGCACTTGACTTGGAGAAAGGGTGTCTTCGACTTTCGTAGAAGAATCCTTATCCTCTTCACTTACGGGTGGAGGTGGAGTAATGCCTCCAATTCCTGGCACATCGCCTAATTCACCGTTAATATTTGACATGTTTCCTCCAATTGTTTTCTCCTTCCGTCCATTGAAAAGGAAGGACCGTTGCGATTAACGTTGGGCGAGAGTACAATGACGGTATTTATGTAGAAGCAAAAATTTTGCGTATGGAAAATGAGAATGATAAAACTTCCCTCACCCTACCTCTATTATAACAAATTTCTTTTTTAAAAAAAACGCAAAAAAGGTATGAAAAAATGTCTAACGTAACAAACCAGACCAAATCCACACATTTTAAGGGTAAAGAGGCCATTGGTCATGTTGCTGAAACGCAAGCTAAGGGGATCTTAAATTCATCTGAGACCCATGGAACAGAAATCCCTGGTCATATCTCTTCGGGTGCCGATGCTGCTAGGGAAATGTCGATCGCCTTGCTTGTGATTTGGGTTATTCTTTCCAAAACCACCCTCTCTTTCCCCTCGCTTTTTGCTGTTATCGGTATTTTTTCTCTTAGCTGGATGGTGTGGAAAAGTGGTAGAAGTGCCTGGCTTGCCTGGTTTCGTTTAGAGCGAATGCACCGCGTAGTCGAACAGGAGCGTTGGGAGATCAAACATCAGCGGAAACAGGAACGGGAAGAGCTCAAAGTTCTTTATGGAGCAAAGGGATTTGAAGGAAAGCTGCTAGATGATGTTGTTGATGTGCTCATGGCAGATGAGGATCGGTTGCTGCGGGTTATGGTAGAGGAAGAGTTATGTCTGTCGTTGGGAACCTACGAACATCCCCTTAAGCAGGCTGTGGGTGCTGCCATAGGATCTCTTGTGACTGCAGGAATTTGCATTTTCTGTTTATATTTCTTTCCCTTCTATGGTCTCTGGTTCGGCAGTTTTTTCACTCTTGGCACTGCGGCGGCAATCGCTGCGCATTTTGAGGGAAATCAATTGATTCCTGCTGTAATTTGGAACTTTGGACTGGGAGCTCTCACCTGTAGTTTGGCGTATTTTCTCTTTGACTATATTCACTACCCTCTTTGGAAGTAAAAATGAATCCCGCAGCACCTTCTAAACATGAGCCTCTTGTCTTTGAGGAGTATTTCGAGCTTGGTCAAAAAGAAACGTTAAGCCCTTTTATTACTCCAGAGTCACGCCACTGGAGTAAAAATATTTACTTAAGGTCTTCCGTTGCTGCAGCGATACTTCTTCTCTGCACTTTCATTCTCTCTTTTTTTCCAGAGACAGAGTCTTTCTCACATGTATTGCTTGTTGCTGTATATTTTCTTGCGGGAATTCCTTCACTGATTGAATCCATTGAAGACCTTTTAAACTTCGAAATCAATATCGATGTTTTGATGACTGTTGCCGCTTTTTCTTCTATATTTATTGGAAGTGGCATGGAGGGTGGGCTTTTGTTGGTGTTATTTTCTTTGTCAGGTTCTATGGAGGATGCTGTCAGAACCAAAGCTAAGGGTGCAATCAGCGCCCTGCACAAGCTGTCGCCGACAACAGCTACTATTGTTAGAGACGACGGCACATTAATTGAACGTTCTGTAAAAGAAATCTCTATTGGAACTCCTATCCTAATAAAGTCAGGCCAAATTGTTCCTTTGGATGGAAAGGTTATCGATGGGGCATCCTCGGTCAACTTGGTTCACATCACCGGCGAAAACTTTCCCATCACAAAACAGATTGGTGATGAAGTTCCTGCAGGAGCCCGCAACCTCGAAGGGGCATTAACCATGCAGGTTCTAAGGACGAGTGCCGACTCAACGATGGCTCGCATCATTCAGCTCGTCACACAAGCACAAGAAGCGCGCCCACGACTCCAGCGATGGTTTGACAGAGTCAGCACGAAATATGCTTTAACCATTATTATCCTCTCTCTTTTCTTTGCTCTTGCCCTTCCTTTATTCCTTACCATGCCCTATTTCGGTGTGGGTGGTTCTGTCTATCGTGCACTAACTTTTTTGATCGCTGCCTCGCCATGTGCACTCATCATTGCCTTGCCCATTGCCTATCTCAGCGCTATCAGCGCATGTGCCAAAAGGGGGATTTTACTTAAGGGAGGCATTGTCTTGGACGCTTTAGCCGGTTGTCGGGCCATGGCTTTTGACAAAACCGGAACGCTAACAACGGGAGACTTAACCTGCTCTTCTTTGGAGGCTATTCCTAGCGCCACTTCGGATGAAATGGATCAGGCTCTGGCAGTAGCGTACGCTCTAGAAAAAAATGCTGTTCATCCCATTGCTAAGGCTGTACTCGCTTACGCCGAAGCAAACAATGTCCAGGCAATTCGTATTACAAACTTCAAAGCCATTCCAGGCTTTGGCTTAGAGGGTGTTGCCGCCTTTCCAGAAGGAGATACCAAAGTCTATATTGGACAGCCAGATTATATCCTTGAAAAGCTTCCAAGCGGAAGAAAAGAGGCGCTGAAGCTGAAAATGGAGGAAATCCGTGAGAAAGGGGAGCTATTATCCGTCCTTCTGATAGCAGACCGAGTTTTTACTCTTCGCTTTCGTGATACTGTTCGCCCGAAGATGCGCAGCACTTTGGACGCGTTAAAGCAAAACTGGAAACTCATTTTGGTGATGCTAACCGGTGACCACGAAAATAGCGCTCGCCGTATTGCTGAAGAGCTGGGCTTTGAAACGTATCGCGCCGATCTTCGACCAGAAGATAAGCTAACCTACGTCTCAGAACTTGCCCATAAACATGGCTTGGTGATGGTAGGAGATGGCATCAACGATGCCCCTGCGTTAGCGCGTGCTACTGTGGGTATTTGTATGGGAAAGGTGGGAACAACAGCGGCAATGGACGCTTCAGATATCGTTTTGCTTCAGGATAATATCGAACTCACCGACTGGCTTGTAGGCAAAGCTGTGAAAACGCAAAATATTGTCAGACAGAATCTCTTCATTGCCACCCTCGCGATCTTCGTGGCAAGCATCCCCGCCATTGCCGGTATGGTGCCGTTGTGGCTAGCCGTCATCCTCCATGAAGGGGGAACAGTACTTGTCGGCCTTAATGCCTTGAGGCTGTTGAGAGATTGAGCGAAATTGGATTTTATGCTATTGATAATCAATCTATTAACCACAGAGATCGCAGAGAGCACAGAGAAAGAAAAATCAACAATTATTTTTTCTCTCTGTGTCCTCTGTGCTCTCTGTGGTTAGGATTTTAAGTGACCATTAACCCCCTCTGCTTGCCTTGCAAAGATATTAGAAATCGTTTACTCATTAAAGATAGAGAGGATTTTACGTATAAAAAGGAAATTTATGACCGCTCGAGGAAGACAGCTAACTTCTGAAGAAGAATTGTCCCATGCTATAAAAGATGAAACCAAAAAATTTCAAGAATATTACCTTTGGCTGGAAAAATCGATGCGACCCGCCTTTTTTGAGGATGTGGAGTACGAAAACCGACTGCTCATTGTTCACAACCTCATGGGCTTTAACCTGCAAGGGTTTTTCACGACTATCCATTTGAGACGTGCTGTCATCGTCATGTGCCTCGACAGCGCCGATGCCGACCTACGAATCTTAAAAGATTACGCTATGTATGGGATCAAAAACTACCGAGCCTATGTCTCCACCTCCCCTCCACCATTTCCTGGAGTCACCGCAAACTTGCGCATTGCACAAATTTTCTTCACCGAAGCCGTTGAATGCGTCGAAGAATCGTTTCCAGTAGAATCTAAAAATAAACTCCGCGCCCTCGTCAAACAACGAGATCCAGAGGTGACCGAAGAGGAATTTGAGAAAATCATCTCAGCCATCAATATCCGCTTTCTTCGATCTCTCCCCGTAGACCGCCTCATCCTTGCTCTTGATATGTTCTTCCGTGCTAGAACCCGAGACAACTGCCAATATGAGGTACGCTATAACGAAAACTGGGAAGAGAAAGATCTCGCCTCCATGCAAATCGTTCTAGCTTGGAAAAACACTCCAAAACACCACTTCCTCTATCGACTGGCTCGTATCATCCACAGGCACGGGCTTGTCATGAAAAAAGTCAACGCTGCCTATGTTAACCCCTATAGCCGCAACGGGATTTTGGTCATGGCCCTCAGCCTACACGGCAGCAACGGACAAGCTGTCTGGGATGTTGCGGATATTCCCGATTTCTTGAGGGAATTCGCCACCATAAAATATTTCGCTAGCTTTGATCCGATTGATGAGCGTCTGATAAAGACAGGAGTGGTCTCAGGAAAAGTAGGGAACTTCCTGCGAACAATGGTGAACTTCGTACATCAAACCCTGGTCCACATCGACCCACACCTATATACTATCGAAAGAATCGAAGAGGACCTCTGCCGTCATCCAGAACTCACTTCGCAGCTTTGCGAAGCTTTCGAACTAAAGTTCAACCCCGACTCCTGCAATTATGACAAATACTTTGAGATACGGGAAAAATGTTTAGCCGACATTGACAATTTGGATACAGGCCACCCCGGCAACGATATACGTCGAAAAAATGTGCTGCGTCAGGGGATGAATCTAGTACACTACGCCCTGAAAACGAACTACTACCGCCTCAACTATACTGCCATCAGCTTTCGCCTCGACCCCAACTATCTCGATGATATCCCCTTCGATAGGAAGAAAAAATTCCCTGTTCTTCCCTACGGTATCTTTTTCATAAAGGGGATGCATTTTTTTGGCTTTCATATCCGTTTTAAAGATCTGGCAAGGGGTGGTGTCCGCACAGTTTACCCCAAACAAGCAGAGCATGTGATTTCAGAAAGAAACAACGTCTTCACCGAATGCTACAATCTTGCCTATACCCAGCAGATGAAAAACAAAGATATCCCCGAGGGTGGATCTAAAGCGACCATTTTCCTAAAACCATTTGACCGCCTGGAATCGGAAGCGATCATCCTAAAAAATGAACTCGAAGACTCGAAAATTGTCCCCAATGAAATTTCTCAAAAACTCGAAACATTCCGAAAGGAGCAAGAAATTGAATATCTCTATCAGGCACAACGCTCTTTCATTGAAAGCTTAGTAACAATCATCAACTGCGATCCAGATGGAACAATCAGAGCGAAAAACATCGTAGATTATTGGAAGTGTCCTGAGTATATCTATCTAGGCCCCGATGAGAATATGCACGATCCAATGATCCAATGGATTGCCGAATTCAGCAAAAAATACGACTATAAACCGGGGGCAGCTTTCATTTCGGGCAAACCCCAAGCAGGAATCAACCACAAGGAGTATGGTGTCACCTCTCTAGGTGTCAATGTTTATATGGAAGCATTATTGAGACACCTCGGTAAAGATCCTACGAAAGACCCTTTTACAGTAAAAATGTCTGGAGGCCCCGATGGTGATGTGGCAGGAAATCAGATCCTCAACCTACATCGCTACTATCCCGATACCGCCAAACTTGTTGCCCTTACAGACGTTTCAGGAACGATTTTCGATCCAAAAGGGCTCGATCTTACAGTGTTGATCGAACTCTTCCATCAGCAAAGACCCATCAAATTCTATCCTCCAGAAAAACTCCACGAAGGGGGCTTCCTCGTTGACATGCAGGTCAAGAGGAAGCAAACAGCCTTTGTACAACAAACTCTTTGCTGGAGGATGCAGAATGGGAAACTTGTCGAAGATTGGCTTTCCGGAAGTGATATGAACCACCTCGTCCGCAACAATGTCCACCAAACACACAGCGATGTTTTTATCCCTGCCGGGGGTCGTCCCAGAACCCTGAACCGCCACAACGTTCAAGACTTCTTAGATGAAACGGGGAAACCAACCTCTCGTATTATTATTGAAGGGGCCAACCTCTATCTAACTGACGAATCGCGGCGATTCCTCGAAGAAAGAGATGTTCTCATCGTCAAAGACAGCTCCGCAAATAAGACGGGAGTCATCTGTTCCTCTTTTGAAGTGCTGTGTGGATTGGTTCTGGATGAGGAAACATTTACGGAACACAAAAAAGCTCTGGTTCGAGAGATTCTGGAACGGCTCAAGCAATGCGCTTCCAATGAAGCAAACCTATTACTTCGAACCCTCGAAGAAAAGGGAGGCTTCCTCACAGATATTTCCGATCATATCTCCATGAAGATCAACCATTTTACTTACGAGCTTCTCGACTATTTAGATGGAATACAGCTTTCAGAAGATCCAAATGATCCTCTAGTCAAGTATTTCCTCGGCTACGCTCTGCCGACGCTGGTCAGTAAATTTCAAGACCA
>SDBV01008487.1_pt1 | contig 13850 bp, 28 predicted proteins | sample 2277081 | NCBI WGS metagenome assembly SDBV01 (sample SAMN10402039, study PRJNA504765) | marine sediment metagenome | isolation source: marine sediment core GS10_PC15, 223 cmbsf | place: Arctic Ocean: Southern Knipovich Ridge | collected 2010 | reverse complement strand
TAGTGGCATTGTCTAAAATTAATGATCCTTTTTATATTCCAGAATTTCAAAAGAAACAAGCAGAATGGATTTATAAAACATGGAAAAAAGAAGGGGAGCCAAAAATTCACCCAAGAGGATTTTTTTATAGGATTGTTGATAAAAAATATAAACTTCCAAATGGAACTAAATTTCTTAATACTCATAAATGCTGGTTATATCTTAAAGAAGGATTCAAGTATGCTCGATTTTTAGATCTTATTGATTATGAATTTATTTTGGATGAAAAAAATCCAGATGGAATTATAACAAATGATTTTGAAAACCATGAAGGAATTAAATATGAAGGATTATACACAAGTAAATCCAGTGAATTAGATGAAGGTAGTGATGAAGAAGAATACGTAACTAATTTAGTTAATGATATTTCTGTGGATTTTTCTGTTGATTATAATTCTGTTATGCTACAGCCATATTATATAGAAATTTGGGGTGAAAAGTCTGGGATAATCCCTAAACATATTGCACAAGAATTTAATGCCACAATGAGAACATCTGGAGCAGGAGAATTTTCTTTAGACATGTGTTATCAAGCACTGAAAAAAGCAAAAGAATTAAAAAAACCATTGTTTGTTTTTTTATTAACTGATTTTGATCCTAAAGGTGATGATATGCCGAAGTCTGTTGCAAGGAAATTAGAATTTATGTCTGAAAAAATGGGGTTGGAAAGGATTGAAGTTTATTTAAAACACATTGCTTTAACAGAAGAACAATGTGTAAAATATAAACTTCCAGAAATACCTGCTAAAGAACCTAAAGGTGATAAAGAAAATGTTGGTGCTAAAGCATATAAAACACATACAAAAATGTTTTATGATGCGAAAAATAGGAAAACAACAGAGATAAATTCATTTATGGCAAGGCATGAGAAAGAATATGAAGAAGCAATACGCCGTAGCATATCCCCATATTTTGATAGTAATTTACATAAAGAAGTTGATGAATTTGAAGAAGAAATAAGAGATGAAATAAATGGAAATGTTAGAGAAGTTATTGAAAAAAATGAAGATGAGATTATAGAAACTGCTAAAGAATTAACTCAAAAAGAAAAAGAATTGGAAAAAATTTATGAAGATGAAAAAGAGCGATTAGGTGTTTTTGCATTACGAGATAAATTTAATAGTTTAACAAAGATTGAAACTGATGAGATATTAAGTGAAATTGAAATTGATTTACCTAAACCTGATTACAAATACCCTGATGATTCTTTATTGGATACAACATTAGATTATTTTGAGCAGTTGGAAAGATACAAAAAAAGAGATATTAGAACAAAAACTAAGAAAGTTAAAAAGAAAAAGTTGAAAGGAGGTAAAAAATAAGATGGAAAGAGAAAGATTACTTAATGTAAAAATCTGCGATAGAATTACAGATAGAATAATCGATATATTTTGCGAAGAAAATTTATCGCTTCATGAAAGAGAGATAATTGTTGCTATGCTTTTAAGCTCGAATGAATATGACTCTAAAGAAATAGATAAACAAGTTGATAGTGAAGAAAAAGCAAAGAAAAAGAAGAAGAAGTTAAAGGCGAAGAAAAAGAAAAAATAAAAATACGCGCGACTTTGGTGATATTGACCAAAGTCGTTCATAATCATAACCGAAAAAACCAAAGTGGTGATTTGGACTGAAGATTTGGTGTTTGTACGATGCCAAAAGAGATGAGGTGGTAGTACTATCACATACGGAGTGGCGGATTAAGTCACTCTGTTCATAATCATAAAATGGGAAAAGAAACCACTTGTTACTACTCTTTAGTGATTAGAAAGATTTAAATAGTCTTGTTGTTTTAGAAAAGAACTACTAAAGAGTAGCAAATAAATAAAAATGGATTTAACTAATTACAATGGCCTTAAGGTAAAAATTATTCTTAAGAATTCATACTACTATGTTGGAAAAGTCTTATCTGCTGATGAAACTTCACTGACTCTAAAAGATATTAAAGGACAATTAGTGAGTTTGAGTTCTGATTCTATTAGCACAATACAAGAGGTTACAGGATTCTAATGGAAATTAATAATACTACTCAAAAAGAGTTACAAACGACTTCTCCTAGCCCTGATACCTTAAATTTAAATGGAAACACGCCTGTGGTGATAGATAAGGCACAGGACACCCTTTCCTTCACAAAAATAGGAAAGTGGCTATTTACCCGATGGTATTTCTATGCCCTTTTGTCATTTTCCGCATATCGGTGGTATACTTCCGGTGGAATTCCAATTATGATCCCTTTGCGTATAGCAGATGTATTGCTTAATATGTTGATCCTCTTTTTATTGATTCAAATTTATAAAAAAAGTAAAAATTATGTGAAAAAGAAATGGAAGAAGGAATAATGGCAAATCTAATTGAAATAAAATTTATAAAAGATTTAGAAGATTTTAATAATAAGGGTGAACTTGTTTTAAAACATAAAAGGGGGGATGTTTGTGAAGCAAGTAAAGAAAATGCAGAAAAGTTTATTAAATTAGGTTATGCGGAATATGTTAATGAAGAACCTGAAGGAATATCACCAAAAGTTGCCCTTGAAAGTGTTCAAAGACTTTTAGATTTAGGGAAATTAAAAGCAGCAAAAGAATATATTGATAAATGTGATTTTAAAAAAGTTGAAGATGGTAAAGACGCAAATCTAATTAAAGAATTTTGGATTCTAAGTGATTTGGTCGGAGAAAGAATTCTAAAAGAAGTCCCGATTAAAGAACCTGAAATATTAACTGCTAAAGAATTCAAAAAATTACCAGAAAGCGAACAAAAGAGGATAATCGAATATTGGGAAGAAAGGGCGAAGAGTGACGGAGTGGATTTTGAGATAGTTGATGGTCAGATACAATTAGGGAAGAAAGAAGAGGAGGAAGAAGAAATAATTTATACGGAGCCAGGAACATTTTTTACACACCATAAAAAAGGAATAAATAAAGGGAAGATAAAAGCATTTGTTCCAAAACTTCTGGGAGATTATATAAAAGAAGAGATTATTTTTAAAACGGTAGAGGGTAATGATAAGCAGATTTATTATTACAGCGACGGCTATTACAAAGAAAATGGGATATCTCTAATCAAAACAAAAGCAACCCAATATTTGGGAAAATTATTTAAAAATTACTATATAAATGAAATTGAAGCATATATTAGAAATACAACATATATTAAAATAGATACATTAAACCACGACTGGATTAACTTACAAAATGGTTTACTTAATCCTGTCAGTAAAGAATTTAAACCACACACCCCAGATGTTTTCTGTTTACATCAATTGGATTTAAATTATGATGCTGAAGCAACATGCGATGAATTCTTAAAACAATTAAAAATCAAATGTCCCAAAGATGAAATTTTTGAATCAACTCAACAGATGTTTGGGTATTGTTTTCTAAAAGATCAACGATTTGAAAAAGCATTTTTATTGCATGGAGATCCACGAACATTTAAAAGCACATTACTTTACCTTCTAACAAGATTATTGGGTTTTAAAAGTGTAGAAGCGATATCATTACAAGAATTGGAACAAGATAAATATTTAGCAGCACATTTATTTGGAAAATTAGCAAATATTTGCGCAGATTTATCTCCAAAAGAACTTTGGAATACAGGCACATTTATGAAAATTACTGGACAAGACCTTTTAACTGCTGGAAAAAAATTTGAGCAACAATTAACCTTTGCTCCTTTTTCCAAATTAATATTTTCCTGTAATGTAGTCCCACCAACAAATAATAAAAATTTAGCGTTTTACAGGAGATGGCTACCTTTAGAATATAATGTTCAAACCCCTAAAGACGAAATAGACATAGATATGAGAGAGAAATTGATACAAGAATTACCTGGAATACTAAATTGGGCATTAAAAGGTCTAGATGAATTATTAGAACACAATAAATTTTCGTATGATCCTACTGACGAACAAATTAAGGATTTTTATGAAAAATACTCAGATTCTATACAATCATTTATTTTTAATGAAATTAGTATGGAACAAGATGATGTTGCAGAGAAAAAAAGAGAAGTGTTCCAGAAATATAATGAATATTGTAAAAAAAATAAATTAACCCCTGAAAATATTTGGAAATTTGGTAAATCTTTTAAAATGTTAACAGGAAGTGGAGAAAAAAGAATTGGAACCATTCCCGCGTATTCAGGTGTGATTTTTAAAGATAAATTAGACAAAGGGGGGTTAGATAGTTATATGTAGGTAGTAAAAAAGGGTTATAACTGTTATAATATAACCATTATAATGCTTTTCTATACATAAACGCATAGGGGTGAATTATTTTATGTGTAATATACGTATAATAGGCAATATCTATTATAATGGTTATATTTATTATATCTCAAAGGGAAAATATAAAAAGGAGGTAAAAAATAATGGAAAATGAATTAATAAAACAAGAATTACATAAAAGAGGGCTTGAAAATGATTTATTGATTAAATATGATGGGGTAATAGATTATTTCGTAGACTTAATTAAAGAGATGAAGAAAATGGAGGTGAAAGATGATGATAACAAGTAAATTTTGTCCTTGGTGTAGTAATGAGAAGGCTGTTGATGGATCGTATCAAGAAATAGGTTATTTTGTTGTTATGGCTTTGTCCAGACTTCAAGGATACAATTTAAGTGAGGGTTATTATGAATATTATCAATTTGAATGTCAATTGTGCGGGCATGTGGAGGATGTAAATGAAAAAGGAGGATTTTAAATGACAATAATTGATACTATTAACAGCATTCCTCAAATTTATATCTATTTGATGGGTTTAATTTTAATAATAGCCTTTGCTATGTGGGTTATCAAGAAAATGAGGTTCAAAGGTGAGGATAATGATACTGAAGAGATCATCACAGACCCAAAAGATGAATATTTAGAGGAAGAGGTGTCGTATGATGATGTTTATGATAAAGAAAGGGATGTTTTAAGGACTTATTCTTATAATGAGGGCAAATAATGGAAAAGTATATGATTAGATGTATGGAAGATAGGGAATATACAGACCATATAGTCTTTCAACTTTCCAGGGCAAAGGGGATTAAGTATATCTGTTTAAAATGTGGCGCTAAAACCAGTTATTATAAAAAACCAAAGGTGAATAGCGATAATTCAAAAGACAAGGATGAATTTAAGGAGGAAATCAATGATTAGGTGTAAATTCAATATATTTAATGACGCATTGTTATTCAATTCAATTAAAATGGAGGAAAATAAATAACTAAGGTAGCCTAAGTGCGCAGAACAGCCGTAAAAGTGACGAAATATGCCTAATATAATCGATATGTCACCTATATTGCTGTTGTCATAGCCGCCCTTACTATATCTTAACGTATAGATATAATGGGTGGGGGGCACACCAAGAGTATGCTTTGTTTTTTACGATCAATGGACGACCAAGATAAAATGATAATGGAAGAGATACAGAAAGAGGAAGATGTAATCCTTAATAGTATTACCACTGACCCTTTGAAGCAACAGGGCTTACGAGAATGGATTGAATGGAAGCATGGCAGTATGCGCGGACATCATTTAATAGGCAAGGAGATAATTAAACGAAATGAGATAGAGAAAGAATGGGCGCAATTAGATATAATCCGTAAGCGAGAAATGAGGGCTGATGCGAGTTGGCGGTTTAGGAAAGCTAATCCATTAAAGGTGGCGGCGTCTAATGCTAAGTTCTATCAAGATCATAAAGAGGAGATTGATGAATATCATAAGAGTGACAAAGTAAAGAGTAAAAGAAGAGAGACTGAAAAACTTAAAAGGGAATTATTAAGAAAACATAAGGAAGAACAAAAATGGATATGAAATTAGGGGGGTGTAGGGTTGAACCACTGCGCACTGCGGTTAATTATCTATCTTTAATCGGAAATAAGGGAGGCATGGGCTCACCTATCAAACCGACCTTATTTTTGAGGCTTGTTAAGATGAATAAGATAGGACGGGGGGGGGAGGAGGTTGGAAACCCACGCCCATACATCATATCTTAACTACTTTAATAGGACTGATAGGCAAGCGTTCAAAGAGGGACATCATTTTCACAACAACACGATGATAATAAATAACAAGGAGGTAAAAAATAAGATGGGAATTTCAAAAAAGAAAAAGAAAGAAGGATTTAGAGCTGTGAGTTTTTCTATACCAAAAAAGGATATGGAATTATTAGAACAGAGAGCCGATGGTTTTTGTTTAGGTCTTTCTCCAACTGCGAGACTATTACTAATTGCTGAATTAAGAAAACTAAAAAATTAATACTCAACGTTAAAATTGAGAAGGGACGGGTTAGGATGGTTTCTTTCAAGATACCTAGCATACTCCTAGCCCATTCATAATCTCAGACGGAAGGTTGTTTGAGACCTGGGGGGCACATAGACTATAGAATTTATCCCTACCCCCTTCATACTCTCCGCGTGGTTTTTGTTCCGTATATATTTTCTACGCAGTGAGGCTCTCCTTCCCATTGGGGGAGAGCAGTTTATAATCATAATGAAAACAGAACAACAACTCAAGCAAGAATATGACAAATGGTATAATGAGAATGTTAGGTTCAAAGATAGACCTAAAAGAAAGATAAAGATAAAGCCAGTAGAAGCGAGAGAAGCTCTTCCAGAAAAAGGATCTAAAGATTGGTATAAAAAATATTTGGAGTTGCGACAATTAAACATCCTTTATTTCATTAAGAAAATTGGTATGGGAGACTTTATAGAGAAGCAAATTGATTTAGACGACACAATTATTTTAGAGGCTATTAGGGTTAAGCCCAAGGGCACACGGATTAGGGCTGTTCACGAACACAAGAATGAAAGGAGGTGAAATGAAATGGAAAAATTAACAGAAAAACAAGATGAAGAATTATTGAAGGCTCGTGCTATATTTAAGAAAGCCGTAGTGAAGATTGGGTTAAACCCTGACGAATGGGATTTGTATCACATAGCACAAATTCAAGGTAAGAGAGTAGAGGAAAATTTAGAACAAGCAAAAGTAGAACATCAACAGGCAGAGCAAGATGTAGCTTTAAGTTTGAAAGAATTAATTAATAAGCAGAAGGACGTTAATGTGGTGGTGCGGAACCAAGACCCGCAGGAACTTCCTTACAGTGAAATAATGATTAATAAATCTTCAAAGGTAGCGGGATGTCGCAGTAATACGGCTACCTTGAAGGAAGTCGAGGCTGTGATGCTGAAGCTAAATGAAAAGGGACTAATCGATGGTTCCGCACCGTCTTACATAGGATAAAATGGCAGAATGTATTGTTAAGGGGTGTGGAAAAACATTAAAGACAGGAAGAAAATTTTGTCACATTCACAGAGGATTTAGTGGATTGCCTAAAGAAAAGCCTGTAGTAGAAACAAAAGTAAAAAGAAGAGTTAGCGTCACAGAAGCACTAATCAGAGCAACATTAGGAACGGGAACTATTCTTTCGATCATTGGATTTGGGGTTGGTGGAATTTTTATGGGGTTATTTTTTATGGTAATGACTGGTTTCGCGATATGGGCTATCATTAAAGTAGAAAAAAAACAGAAGGAAAAAAGGAGGGAATTACCTATTGAAAGATGGAAATAAAATTGCACATATCTACCAAAAGATGAAAGATCGAGGGAACTCCCCGATAAAAAAGGTGGTTAGACTTTCACCTTTTAACAAACTTTTCAAATAAGTTTATTGGGAATAATAAAAAATGAATAAAGCAGATGAATTGAAGCAAGAAATGGAAATGCTGTATAAGGCATCAAAAGAAATGTTTCCAGAAATACTAGAAGGGGAGTGGACTTATTCTCTTCTATTATGGAGGGACGGAGATCATCGCATAGAGTATTTTCACACGTTTCCAAATAATAGTAGGAGGTTATCTTTGGACTGTCAACGCGGGGAAATTCGATTATTGGTTTACGATATAGGGTTGGTGTTTGCTATAGAGGATATCTTTTTATTTAAAACAAAAGAAGGAGATAGAAAGGAGGTGAAGAATGAAAATAACTGAAAAACAAAAAGAAGAATTAAAATTCCAATTTAAAACTATTCAAAAAGGCTTAGGTTTAGAAAATTGGAAGGTGAAATTAACTTTTCGGGATACTAAAGGTAAAAAAGGTTCGGTTCGTTGGCTTAGAGGTTTTCCAAAAGGGAAGGTTGCTACTATTAACATCTGTTTTAATAATTGTAAGGACGAGAAAACTTTAATTAGGGTTTTACTCCACGAATTTTATCATTTATTATCTATGGAAATTACTTTGGCTATCGCACAAGCAAAATTAGATGGTTATGGTGTATTGGCAGATGATTGGGATAATTTGGAAAGACTTTTAGGAATGAGTGAATCCATAAGAAAGAAAAAAGGGTTTACCCTTGAAAAATATAATCAAATACAAATGGAACATGACGAGAAGCGGGGGAAAAGTGAAACAGCCTAAACAATTAAGACTTTATACCAAAGGGAAGAAAAATAATCTATTACAATTCAAATGCTCTACAGAAAAGAAAGAGTATTACCAAAGTGCGTTGGATAAACTTAACAAAATCGCAATAATAAATTTCACATTAAGTGATTTATGTAGGATGAGTATGGACGATTTATCGACTAGAATTATAAATGAAAAGATAACAGTTGATGTAAAAATCCCTGAACGTAAGATAACATTTGATTTGGTTAAATCAAAAAGCCGTAATACCACAACATAATAAAGTATATATAATCTTTTTCTCTCTATTTATTATGAAATTAACCTTTAACATTTTCCCAGTAACTGATGCATTTGGAAATGTTATTAAATATACAGATAGACCGAAGAGGAAGAAGAAAAAATCTAAAAAACAAAAATGAAATACACAATCTATATTAAATTTAAAGTAAAAGGTATTGTGAATGAAAAAGATATAATGAAGGGGATATTTAAGGGAATGGAAGGTTTGCTCGGAGCTGAATTAGAAATGAGAGAACTTCAAAAAGAAGGAGAAATTGGAAAGATAGAGATTGATTTGAAGAAGAGGAGCAAAATAACAACTGGTGATATTAAAATTACAACTGATTTAGACCAAGCAGAGACAACCTTGATTGGTGCTGCAATGGAAACGATAGATAGAATTGGAAAGATAGAGTGTGAAATGGAGTTTGAAAGAATTGAAGACGTTAGGGCAAACAAAAGAGATTATATAATTCGTAAGGCAAAAGAAATTATGCGAGAATTGAATGGGGATGTTAAACCTAATAAAAAGAGGAAAAAGAAAGAAGAGTTGGTAGTATCTTTTTAAAAAATCAAAAATGATAAAAACGCGACCCGAATGTGGACTAACTTTCACAAATTGTAAAACTACGGATGAATTTGCAGACAAAATTGATAAAAGAATAGAAGAACAATATAAATACGTTGAGATACATTGGCTTGATGCGTGTATTTGTCCTTATCACGAGTCCTTTACATCAAATTCTATAAAAAAACTACAACCGAAGCCAGTTAGGACTTGTGGCTTTTTACTTGACGAGGATAAGGACAGGATAGTAACAACGATGTCTTTATCTCTTAATGCCGAGGGGGATTTGGCTTTTCGAGACCACCACATCATTCCTCGTGGGATGATTCAAAAAATAATTCATTTGAAACCTATTCAGAAGAAAACTAAAAAGAAAAAGAAGAAATTAACTAAAAAGAAAAAATCAAAAGGGAGGAAAAAGAAATGACAATAGAAACAGAAATTCAAAGTAGAATTCGTGAATTAGAAAAAATGAGACTGGGACCTCATACAGCGATGGAATTACATCGTAGAAATATTTTTCGGGTTCAAAGACAAGAAGATTTCTTATTTAATCAAAGAGTAGAAGCACAACGGCAAGAACTTCTAGCGCAATTAAATGAATTGGAAAGTGAAGAAGGAGATTTAACAATGAGAACCTCTCCAATGCTATTCATACCAAGAGCATTACCAATAAGAAAGTTAGTAAGGCGCAGAAGGAGGATAACAGAAAGATGGTAAATTCAAAGTCACCGAAGAGGAACTTAGTTTCTGTAGTGATACAGGTGACATCTCTTTCATTAATTATTCTTAGTGGGGTCGCGCTGATTTATGGCTTTCCACAAGAAAGTATTAAACAAGTAGAGATGGGTAGTAGAGAATTAACTTCTCAAACTTTGTTTTCTGGTGAAAATGGTTATTCACGTTTCATCTTCGGTGACCAACGTATTAAATTAAATGGGGGATGGTTGAGATTCAATAATTAAAATGGCAAGAACAGATGAAGAAAGATTTAAAGTTCAGTTCGCAAGGCTGAGAAGAGAAAAAGAAAAAACACAAGCAAGAATAAGTGCTGAACAATATCAAAAGTTAGTTAGACAATTTAAGGATAAGGCTTTAGCAAGAGAAAGTAAAATCGTTAGAGGACAGATTAAAAAAGGTTATGATCCCGAACTTTATGAAGCACAACAATTAAGTGAACTTAGAAAACAAAGAGTGGGCTTGAAAAGATTTGAAGAAGGACTAAAAAGAAGTGATCTTGCTTTTGCTAAAAAGGAAGCAGATTGGGCGATGAAAACAGGACTTCAAAAAGCAACTTCTAAAGTATCTCCAGGTATAAGAAGATTAGACACAAAGATTGGCGCTATAGCAAGAAAAGCAATTCATTTAGCGGCCCCAAAAGGTTTCGTTAAAACAATTACACGTCCTAAAGGAGAGGGAAAAGGAAGAGGTAGGCCCTCGGGAACATTTAAGACAAGAGTTTTACCCTCGGGACGAGTTGTAAAAGTTCCTACTGCTGTATATAATAAAATGCGTTCTGCTGAAATAAGGGCTAGAAGATTAGCGACAGCACAAAGGCAAGCAAATATTCAGCAACAACAATATGAAGCAGAACAAATAGCAATTCAGCAGGATCCCCGCTTTGAGCAGTCGAGAGATTCCTTTCTCGAGTCGGCAGATATGCAACATGAACAAAATGTTGAGGCGGAACAGCAAAAACAATTTGCTATGGAAAATCTTCAAAGTATGCAACAGCAACAACCACAAGGTGGCTTTGTGCAACGAGCGGGAAATATCATGCGAAGGCTTGGCGCAGGAGTTAACAGATTAGGTGGGTTGGGACAAGTTAGAGGACAGCCTCAACAATTCCAAGGACAGCCTCGACAAATCCCTCGTACTATGGAGGAAGCAAGACAGATAAAGGCGTCGCAGAACATATTAAATGTGCCGTTTATCTTTGGGGCATCACAACAAATAGATACTCCGGGGACAAAAATTTCACTCATGGATACAGACAGGCGCAATCAACAAATTATAGCGCGGGAAGAATATATGAAAGATCTTCAAAGACGAACAGACCCAAACTATGGGAAAAGTTCGATATTAAATACAAATGTTCAGGAAAATATTCTGAATGCCCGCTCTCCGACGGGGAGGGTGATCGGGTTCTAAAATGAATAAAATGAAAAAGAAAAAACAAGGAGGCGAAAAAATGAAAAAGAAAAAAGAAATGGTAAAGAAAAAACAAACAAGAAAGGTAGACTTGAGAATCATAAATATAATTCCAAAGAATCGTAAATTGAGGTATGGTGATTTTCTTAAAGACTTCAAAGTGAATGAAAAAGATGTTTTTGAATCTGATTTTGATTTATATGATACTATCTTCTATAGAGGATATTTAATGTTCACAGATATAGCAACCAAACAAGTCAACTCTCAAGTGCAAGAATTAAAAAAAGAATATCCTAAGAAACCTACGGCAAAACAATGGGATGAATTTATGAAAAAAGTAAAAAACATACCTGTTGAAGTTAAAGGATTGAATTTAGTTGATTTGGATGTCCTCTCTTTTGATAATCCCAAATTAAAACAGTTAGGATTTTCTATAAGTATGATAGTTGTGGGTATTAATGGGACGAATGCTTATCTTCAAAAAAATAAAAAAGAAAAAGAAATAAAGAACTTTCTCAAGAAGACTGAAGAATTTATGAAATCATTAGATAAAGTCTTGAAAAAAATAGATATCGTCCATATTACAAAAAGAAAACCCAAAAAATAAAATGAAAATTCATACTCCTCTAACCTTCTATACCGAAAGTCAGAAGTCAGTAGGGAGTTTTTATTAACTCCCTTCATAATCAAATGATAAAACAAACAAAAACAGAATATAAAATAGAAAACATTGTTGCTACCGCTTCATTAGGAAGACCTGTATCATTAGTAGATTTAGCAAAAACACCTAATACAGAATATGAGCCAGAACAATTCCCAGGTCTTGTTTTAAGGATTAAGAAACCAAAATCAGTTGTCCTTATTTTTTCATCAGGAAATATTGTTTGCACGGGAACAAAAACATCAAAGCAAACAGGGGACGTCATACACCAAGTTATTAAAAAACTCAAAAAAATAAAATGAAAAAGAAAACAGAAATGATTAGGTTATCTAAAGAAATAACAGACCATTTAGATAAACTAAAGAAGAATAAGAAAGAATCGTATGATGTTGTAATAGCCAGAGAACTTAAAAAAATAAAAAAGAAAAAGAAAGAGAAAGGACTTGATATTTCAGATATCTTTGGAGCGATAGAAACGCTTTCTTGTGGGCATGAAACGCTTTGGAGAGCTACTGAAAAATATAGAAATCATCCAAAAATAAAAAGGTTTTTTGAAACAAGTAAAACTATGTTTAACGCGTCAAATAAAATGTGGGATTTTCTAACAGAGGAATATGAAAAAGAAAAATAAAAAAGAAAAACAATTCGAATTGGAAGATATTAATTCATCTCTAAGAACAATATTAGTTGGGGTAAATTCTTTGAGCCAAGATTTAATTGATTATCAAAATATTAAAGTCGTAAAAGATTATTTTAAGAAAGAAGAAGAATTAATGAATTGCTCTAATTCTTTATGGCTTTATTTTAAAGATGAAGATGAAAAAGAAGAACCCAAAAAAAAACCCATTTAAAAAAGAAATAAAAATATTCGATAATTCTGACTTGACTTTGGGTGATTTGGTGGAAAAAATTAAGGTAAAACCTAATGGAGATTTAGAAATTATATTTTATTGGGGTGTAGAAATCAAAGGGGTTTATTACGATATGGGGAAAATCCTACAATCATATTTAAGGCAAGAGATAAGGAAATAATACTATAATATATGCTTTCTATTTCAATTTTCCTATTTCTTGCCTTTTATATTCGGTGTTTAATCTTGCAAGATTACTATTATAGAGTAGTGTTTTAAGAATTACCCCCTGACACTCTGGCACTTTGGCACTATTTTAAATCTGTAAAAAATTAAGAAATAGCCCGATTTTTAAGATTTTATCGTTAGAAATAACTCCATAGCCCAACGCTGAACGATTTAAAAATAAGTTTTGATGATTGGTAAGGGTGTTTTATCGTCGTGAAAAGAAAATAAGGGGTTTTAACCCCTGTAAGAATTAGTTTTTTATTTTTTTACCCACTTAAAATTTTTAGGGTATTTCTTCCAAAAGTCTGCAACTTTTTGCCCTGCGTCATTAATGATTTTTAACATTTCTTTATTATTTGGTGTTCTTTTATTTTTTTTATGAAAAGCATAAGCCATTCTTAATCCAACCTCTTTTCTCTCTCTTTCAAAAAGTTCTTCCAATTTTTTTTCTGCTTCTTTTTCTTTTTGTTTATCCATTTTTATTTTATACCCCCTTTTGAATTGTATAATTTAAAGAGCCAAAAGCAACTTATAAATTTATCCTCATTAACCAAGCCATACCAATACACCACCCACCCCAAAAAAAACGCCCTACGCATACTTAAAACGCAAATTTTAAACAGATTTATAGAGGACATAACCCCATATAAGCCATAGAGCCAAGAAATAGAAAGAAAGGGGTTTA